>PVMK01127180.1_pt1 | contig 38103 bp, 35 predicted proteins | sample 1853481 | NCBI WGS metagenome assembly PVMK01 (sample SAMN08533507, study PRJNA380276) | Marine sediment metagenome, whole genome shotgun sequencing project.
TGGCTTCGGTGACGACATGGCTGACGAAGGTGAAGGCGATGGCTTCGATGACGACATGGCTGACGAAGGCGAGGGCGATGACCCTGAAGACGACCTCAACGATGACGTAGCCGACGGCGGAGAGACTGACGGCGACGTCGTCTAAATCTCGCGCAGCAGCACCGCCAACTCGCTAATCCCGATGAAATCGGCAAAATCCCCCCGTTTGGTCTCCATTCGGGGGGCGTTTTCTTGCGCCACGTCATAGTTTTGATAGTGACATTCTCGGTAACCTTGCGATCTGACATAAGGTATTTGACAGAGGTCCGCACCATTCTCGCAAAACCGCTCATTTCCGCTATGCACTGCAAACGGGCTTTCCCGGCGTTAGCTCTGGCGATTTTGTGCCTGATTAACGCACATTCTGTGTCCGCGGCAACCGCCACGGAGGCGTTTGAGGACGGCAACCGACTGTTTCGCGATGACCTGTACTGGGCCGCTTTGCTGCGCTATGAACAAGCTCGCGACGCGGGCATGAACACGCCTTTGTTACACTACAACACCGGCATTGCACACTACCGGGCGAAACAACATATCCGGGCCAGACAGTCATTCACCAAAGCGCTTGCCGCGCCTGGACTGAGAACGGTCACGCAATACAACCTTGGCCTGAACGCGTATGCCTCCGGCGATGTCGATGAGGCTTTGACGTGGTTTCGCCTGGCGCGAGACCAGGACGAAAACACACAGATCAGCCGGCTCGCCCGAATCGCAATTTCACGTTTGCAGCGAGAGCGTCAAACGACAGACACGTTCCTTGTTCGTGAAGAAGCCGACCGCAAGCAACGGGACATTTCCGATTTCACGTTTCGTGCGCAAGGCGGTTTCGGTACGGACAGTAATCCGTTTCGAACACCGAACCAGGACTACGTCGACTTTTCTGACCCGAACCTGCCGCTGATAACTCCGGAAGTGCAGTCCGGAGTGTACTTGCCGGTCGGCGTCGGCATGAAGTACTCGATTAACAGTTTTGCTCACGAATCGTTTTTCGGCGCATACCGCTTTTTTGGTCACTTCTATCAGGACAAGGAGCTTGAGAACGCTGACGAGTACAGTCATGAATTCGCAATCGGAAGTGAGTATCTGCGCACGGAGGGGACGCGTACCCGTGAAGTATTAAGCGCGTTTACGATCGCGCAGCATGAAGAAACCTACTTCGACCCGGATGACGGCTCGATTCGCACTACGGGCGGCGAGTCGATTGAGGACCGCATGAACTACCTCCGCTACGGACCGCAGATTTCATTTCGACAATCACATGAAAAACTGTCGGTCGGTGGATATATCAAGGGGCAGCTGTGGAATTATGATGATGCTGCTGGTCTGGTGCCTGAATACGACCACGAGTATTTCGTGCTTGGCGTTAACACACAGTATAAATTCGAACCTACCTCACTGTTGCGCGTTACGCTCGAGAAATACAGTCGGCGCTTTGGCAGTCGGGTTGCCTCTGATCTTGACGGTCAACCACGACTGGGCAATCCCAATCTCCGTTATGACTATCTTGAACTTCGTTTACTGGCGAGACAGCGGATTTACGACAAGATGTGGTTCGGCTTTTATTACGAACATACAAACCGGGAAGATCGTTACGTTGGCTACAACGACTATGACCGCGACACGTTTGGCCTGAGCCTGGGATGGACCCAGAGCCCGAAGTTCCGGCTGCAAGCGTTCGTTGAGTACCGTATATACAACTTTCCCAACGCGTTCGCTTTTCATAACCCGATCGCCGGGCCCAAAACTCTGGAGGCCGCCGAGGCTAATCTAACCGCAAGGTACAGGATGACCCGCCAGCTGGAGCTGGTGTTTGACGCCTATTATCGTGGTTCAGCCTCGAATGACACGCGCATTCATATGATCGCAACCTGTACTCACTGTCCGTACGCTGGCAGCTATAAACCCGGGCATTGCGCCACCGCAGAATCCGCTTTACCAACAATCGAGTTTTGACCGCCTTCGGCCGGTTTAATGTGAACCGATAGCGCCCCATGTTTGTTAAGATGGCGCGCTTTCCGCACCCGGCCAACCCTCTGATGGATGTCACTCCGATCCTGAACTCCCTGAATGACGCACAGCGTCAGGCTGTGACTGGAGCAGCGGAGCCGATGCTGGTGATCGCCGGTGCCGGCAGCGGCAAGACCCGGGTTCTTGTGCATCGCGCCGCCTGGCTGATAGAAGTCGAGGGTGTATCACCACAGAGCCTGCTTGCCGTGACCTTTACCAACAAGGCCGCCGCTGAAATGCGTGGCCGAATCGAATCGTTGCTCGGTATGCCCGTAGGGCATCTCTGGATTGGCACGTTTCACGGATTGGCGCATCGCCTGTTGCGTCGTCACTGGCGCGAAGCCAGCTTGCCACAAAACTTTCAGATCATTGATTCCGACGATCAAATTCGGCTGCTCAAGCGTCTGCTGAAGAACCTAGAGGTCGATGACAGCCGCTGGGTACCGCGTGACCTTCAGTACTTCATCAATGCACAAAAAGATGAAGGGCTACGGTCGCAGCATCTCGACGACGAAGGCGATCCCAATCGACGCCAGATGATCGCTTTGTATAAGGCGTATGAAGAGGTTTGCGAGCGCGGCGGCCTGGTCGACTTTGCCGAGTTGTTGCTGCGGGCACATGAGCTATGGCGCGACAATGCCGAACTTCTGGCGCACTACCGTCGGCGCTTTAAACACTTACTGGTCGCTGAGTTTCCGGACACAAATGCGATTCAATATGCGTGGCTACGCTTGCTGGCAGGCAGTGAGGGCATTCCATTCGTCGTAGGTGACGATGACCAGTCGATCTACCGCTGGCGTGGCGCCCGGGTAGAGCATATCAATCAGTTTCAGAAGGACTTTCCCAAGACATCCGTGGTGAAGCTTGAGCAAAATTATCGCTCGACAGCGACCATTCTTGAAGCCGCAAACGCAGTCATTGCGAACAACACTTCGCGGATGGGCAAGAACCTCTGGACCGACGGGGACGAGGGCGAGCCGATAAAGGTTTACGCGGCGTATAACGAGCGCGATGAAGCCGATTTCATCATTGGCCGCTTACGTGACTGGATCGACCAGGGAAACGTTCGTGCCGAGGCCGCCATCCTGTACCGATCCAATGCGCAGTCGCGAGTGCTTGAGGAAGCGTTGATCAATGCGCGAATTCCGTACCGCGTTTACGGCGGCCTGCGATTCTTTGAACGAGCCGAAATCAAGGACGCACTCGCATATTTACGATTGATCTCCAATCGCGACTCCGAAACCTCGTTCGAGCGCATCGTCAATCGCCCGACTCGCGGCATCGGTGCACGCACTGTGGAAATCATGCGCGCCTATGCCCGTGCCAACAGTTGCTCAATGTGGCGCGCCGCCGGGGCGGTCGCCAGTGACGAATTGAATAGCCGCGCAGCAAACGCTGTGCTCGCGTTTATGAATCAGATAGAGCGCATGGCGCGCGAGACCAGCGGCCTGGACCTGCATGAGCAGGTTGATCATGTAGTCCGCAGCAGTGGTCTGATCGAATTTTTCGAAAAGGACAAGGGTGAGCGTGGCGAGACGCGCGTTGAGAATCTGCAGGAGCTGGTTAGTGCCGCACGCGGCTTCGAGCCCGATCCAGCCGATGACATGTCGCATCTGGACGCGTTTTTGTCGCACGCTGCTCTGGAATCGGGTGAGGGGCAGGCAGCAGCCTGGGACGACTGTGTACAAATGATGACCATGCATTCGGCCAAAGGCCTCGAATTCCCGCTCGTTTTCATGTGTGGTATGGAAGATGGCTTGTTCCCGCATCAACGTTCAATCGCTGACCCGCAGGGTCTCGAAGAGGAACGGCGCCTTTGTTATGTCGGCATCACCCGCGCCATGCAAACTCTTTACCTCACACATGCAGAACAGCGGCGGCTGCATGGTATGGATAATTTCGCCGTGGCCTCGCGGTTTCTTGCGGAAATACCGGATAAATATATTGAGGAAATCAGGCCGAAGGTTCAGGTATCGCGACCGATGCTTACGCCACGCCGGCGCAATACCGCAACGACGCCGGGGTCCGAGTTGGGCGTACGCCTTGGACAGCGGGTAAGACATGCCAAGTTCGGCGATGGCGTCATTCTCAATTGTGAGGGTCAAGGCCCGCATGCCCGAGTCGAGGTTAATTTTGAGACGGCCGGCACAAAGTGGCTCGTACTCAGCTATGCAAATCTCGATCTGATGTAGACTATCAACCATGAGGTGGCGTTTGTTGCTACGCGATTATTGTTGCGTTCCGGGGCCGTAGAAGAAAAATGAAAATACTCATACTTGGCGCAGGCCAGGTTGGCTCTTCAGCCGCTTACCACCTGTCGCGCGAAGAGGCTAACGAAGTCACAATTGTTGACATGCGGCCGGAAGTTCTGCGCGATCTGCAGGACCGGCTCGATATTCGCACTGTCGTCGGCCATGCGGCCTACCCCGACGTGCTCGATCGCGCCGGCGCACACGACGTAGATATTGTCGTCGCACTAACCGACTCGGACGAAACCAACATGATCGCCTGCCAGGTCGCTTACACTGTTTTCCATACGCCGACGAAAATTGCGCGCATTCGCTCTGCGGATTACATGAATGCGAAGCAACTATTTACTCAGGATGCGATACCGATCGACGTTCGTATCAGCCCCGAGCAACTTGTTGTGAATACATCGAGCAGTTGATTCTGTATCCGGGTGCATCACAGGTGTTGGACTTCGCTGGTGGTAAGGTCCGGCTTGTCGGCGCACGGGCCGACCGTGACGGACTGTTGGTTGGCCAGAGGATTTCCACGCTAAAGGAACATATTCCGAACACCGAAGGTCGCATCGCAGCCATCTATCGTGACGGCAAGGCGATGCTGCCGGACGGCGACACGGTGATTCAGGAAGGCGACGAAGTTTTCTTTATTACCGACCGCAAGGACATTCGTGTATTCATGAGCGAGATGCGGCGACTCGAGGAACCGGTCAGACGGGTGGTCATCGCCGGCGGCGGCAACATCGGTGTGCGCCTCGCGCTCGCGCTCGAACATACAAACCAGGTAAAGATCATTGAGCGCAACCCGAAACGGGCTCGCGTAATCTCCGAGCAGCTCAACAAAGCTATCGTGTTGGTTGGCGACGCCGCGGACGAGGAGTTGCTTCTTGAAGAAAATATCGACAACGTCGATGTGTTTTGCGCCTTAACAAATTCCGAGGAAGCCAACATTCTCAGCTCTATGCTTGCGAAGCGGCTTGGTGCGCATAAAGTGATGGCCCTTATCAACCGGCCGTCTTACGTCGACCTTGTGGAGGCCGGTAGTATTGATATTGCCATTTCACCACAGCAGGTGACCATTGGTTCGTTACTCGCACATGTGCGTCGTGGCGATGTCGTGAAGGTGCACTCACTGCGACGCGGCGCCGCAGAGGCAATCGAAGCGGTGGCGCACGGAACGGCTGAAGAATCGAAGGTCGTCGGCAGAGCAATTGAAGATGTTGAGCTGCCCAAGGGCGCAGCAATCGTAGCGCTGGTGCGAGGCGAGCAGGTCATCATCGCCCATCACGACACGGTCATTAATACGGACGACCATGTCATTCTGTTTTTGACGGATCGACGCAAGATCGAATACCTGGAAAAGTTATTTCAGGTTGGCGTGTCTTTCGTCTGACTCATGAACTGGACTGTAGTACAACGAATTCTCGGGCTGCTGCTGATGATGTTCAGCCTGACAATGCTGCCGCCGATTGTAATCAGCATCGTATTCGACGAACAGTCGTGGCTGCCGTTCGTCAAGGGTTTCGGCATCACCCTGCTATCGGGTTTCGTTTTCTGGTTGCCGGTACACAAGTCACGCAAAGATTTGCGTTTGCGGGATGGCTTTCTGGTCGTCGCGTCGTTTTGGACCGTGTTGGGTACCTTCGGAGCCGCGCCGTTTCTATTTTCAGAATTCCCGGCGATGACGATCACCGATGCAATATTCGAGTCTATGTCGGGACTGACAACCACCGGTGCCACGGTGTTGACCGGCCTCGACGATCTGCCGCGATCAATTCTTTACTACCGCCAGCAACTACAGTGGCTGGGCGGCATGGGAATCATCGTGTTGGCTGTGGCTGTGCTACCGATGCTGGGCGTCGGCGGCATGCAGTTGTATCGCGCGGAGACGCCGGGTCCCGTTAAGGATAACAAGCTGACACCGCGCATCACGGAAACAGCAAAGGCGCTGTGGTATCTCTATCTGACCTTTACGATTGCCTGTTCCGTTGCCTATATGGCGGCAGGTATGGGTTGGTTTGACGCAATCAGCCATGCCTTTTCAACGGTCGCGATCGGCGGCTTTTCCACTCACGATCAAAACATGGCCTTTTTCGACAGTACCTATATCAACCTGGTCGCAATTGTCTTCATGTTCATTGCGGGTATTAACTTCTCATTGCATTTTTTCGCCTGGCGATATGTTTCTGTAAAGCACTATATGAAAGACCCTGAGTTTCGGGCCTATGCGTTGGTACTCATTGTGTTAAGCGTGATTGTGATCGCAACGCTGATGTATTTTCAGACCTATGCTGCGACTGGCCAGTCAGTTATCAACGGACTTTTTCAAGCGGTATCGATCGCAACAACGACTGGATTCACAACAGCGAATTTTGCGGCCTGGCCTGCAGCTCTTCCCGCAATGCTTATTTTTGCCAGTTTTATTGGTGGGTCTGCCGGGTCTACTGCCGGTGGTATCAAGGTGATTCGCTGGTTGCTGATATACAAACAAGGTGTCCGTGAAATTGCGCGACTCGTGCATCCGAGCGCGGAGATCCCTGTGAAGCTGGGTAACAGTGCTGTTCCATATCGGGTCGTCGATGCGGTATGGGGTTTCTTTTCCATCTACATCGTCGTGTTTGCTGTCATGTTGCTGGCGATGATGATGACCGGCATTGATCAGGTCACGGCATTTTCCGCGGTAGCGGCGACGCTGAATAACCTCGGTCCCGGGTTGGGCGACGTGACCTCCGGATTCATGACATTGAATGACCCGGCGAAGTGGATCGCGATAGCCGGCATGCTGTTGGGTCGTCTGGAAATCTTCACGTTATTGGTGCTGATCACACCGATGTTCTGGCGCCACTAAGCGTAACGTGAGCAATAACGAAGCGCAGGAGCCTGCACCAAACCGCATCGATCGATTCAGCATCGCGACGGGCAAGTTGGTCTCCTGGTTGACATTAGTCATGGTCGTCGTCACCTCCATTGTCGTCATCATGCGATATGTGTTTGATGCGGGCTTCATCTGGCTACAGGAGTCAGTAACGTGGATGCATGCGGCTGTATTTATGCTCGGTGCCGCGTACACATTGCAGCAAGAAGGACATGTTCGAGTTGATATTTTCTATCGGAGCGCGACCGATAAGGGCCGTGCCTGGACCGACTTGATCGGTATAACCGTGTTCTTGCTACCGTTATGTGGCCTTCTTATGGTCACATCCTACGGTTTCGCCGCCGCTTCCTGGTCACTGCATGAGGCATCTCGCGAGTCCGGCGGCTTGCCTTACCCATTGATTCCTATTCTGAAGACAGTGTTGTTACTCATGCCAGTCGCCGTCGGGTTGCAGGGCATGTCCTTACTCAGCCGGTCAATCAGAACGATTCGGCGGAATTAGCGATGGAATGGGTTTCCCTGTGTATGTTTCTGTCGGTCATTTTGGTGCTGCTCGCCGGTTTTCCGGTTGCGTTCACGTTGGGCGGCACCGCACTGCTGTTTGCTGGCGCAGGAGTTCTGGCAGGCGACTTCAACGCGGCTCTGTTGTCTGGATTGCCGAATCGCATCTTCGGCATCATGGGCAACGAAACGCTGGTCGCCGTGCCACTTTTCGTCTTCATGGGCGTTACGCTGGAACGTGCCCGAATCGCCGAAGAATTGCTGGAAACACTCAGCAGCCTCTTCGGCACATTGCGCGGCGGTCTTGGTATATCGGTAACCATTGTCGGAATGTTGCTGGCCGCGAGCACCGGCATTGTCGGCGCCACTGTCGTCACAATGGGCTTGTTGTCGCTGCCGACAATGCTCAAGCGCGGTTATTCACCTGAGATCGCGGCCGGGACAATCTGCGCGTCGGGCACGCTGGGCCAGATAATTCCGCCATCGATCATTCTTGTGATGTTAGGCGACGTCATGAGCACAGCGTACCAACAGGCCCAACTCGACATGGGCATTTTTTCGCCGAAAACCGTGTCCGTTGGAGACCTGTTTGCCGGTGCCCTGATTCCTGGTCTGCTGCTTGTACTATTGTATGTTTTGTATCTGATCGGTGTCGCGATTCTGCGCCCGTCTCTGATGCCAGCTCACGAGCGCGAAGCGGATGAACATGTTTCGTTTCTGATGCTGTTACGCGCTTTGCTGCCACCGCTATTTTTGATCTTCTCGGTACTTGGTTCAATTCTTGTGGGTCTCGCAACGCCAACCGAAGCGGCTGGCATCGGCGCCATCGGCGCCCTGCTGCTGGCCCTTGTGCGTCGGCAGCTCACAATGACTCGACTGCATGAAATCATGCAAAGCACACTACGAATCAGCAGCATGGTATTTCTGATTCTGATCGGCGCATCGGTCTTTTCGCTGGTGTTTCGCGGCTATGGCGGCGATGACGCGGTTCGCGGTTTGCTCGAGTCGCTACCTGGCGGTGTGTTCGGTGCCGTGCTGGTTGTGATGTTGGTGATGTTTCTGCTGGGTTTTGTGTTGGACTTTATTGAAATTACGTTCGTTGTAGTACCGATCGTCGGACCGGTGCTGCTTGCAATGGGCCTTGACCCCGTGTGGCTCGGGATCATGATTGCGATCAATTTGCAAACGTCATTCCTTACACCACCGTTTGGTTTTGCCCTGTTCTATTTACGTGGCGTCGCACCACCGAGTGTTACGACGATGCAAATTTATCGTGGCGTTATGCCATTCGTCGCTATTCAGATTTTCGCATTGCTACTGCTGGCGGCTTTTCCCGCGCTCATTACATGGTTACCTACACGGATTTACGGTGGCTGACCACAGCAGACTATCGAGATAATTCGAAATTACTTGCGTGTCTCGAGATAGGCCTGTTCTGAAATTTTTAGGTTAGCCGTTGAGAGCGTCAGGAATCTTTCGTACGACTCTTGAATTCTCGCTGCCATCGGGTCAACGGCCGATAACTCGTTAACGATGTCTCGCACATGCGACTTCAACACTTCCAGAACATCGTCCGGGAATTTTTTAATTTCGATATCCGGGTTTGCTGCGAGTTCGTGCAAGGCGATTGCATTGCCGTGCATGTATTCCGTCAGCATGTCGTAGTCGATTGCCTGACACGTTGTGCGAACAATTTCCTGAAGGTCGGTGGGCAAAGAATTCCACGCGTCACCATTGATGATGCATTCAAGCCCTGAACCAGGCTCGTGCCAACCCGGGTAGTAGTAGTATCTGGCCGCTTTGTGCAGGCCGAACGAAAGGTCATTGTATGGTCCGACCCACTCCGTTGCGTCGATAGCACCCGTTTGCAACGACGTAAATATTTCCGCGCCCGGCAATGTCACCGGTGTGCCGCCGGCTCGCCGCAGCGCCTCACCACCCATCCCCGGTATACGCATCTTCAATCCCTTCAGATCCGCCGGTGAGTTGATCTCTTTGTTGAACCAGCCGCCCATCTGGACACCGGTATTGCCGCACGGAAACGGCACCAGGTTGAACTGAGCGTACAACTCAGTCCACAAATCAAGCCCGCCACCGTGGTACAACCAGGCACCCAGCTCAAGTGTGCTCAGACCAAACGGGATCGCGGTAAAGTACTGCGCGGCATCGACTTTTCCTTTGTGATAGTAAGACGCATCATGGCCCATCTCGACGGTGCCACGACTGACGGCATCAAAAACCTCGAATGGCGGCACCAGCTCACCGCCGCCGTACACCTTGATTTTCAACCTGCCGTTGGACGCGGTTTCGATTCGCTCGGCGAGATTCTCCGGCGCCATGCCCAGGCCCGGAAACTTCGGCGGCCAGGAGGTAACGAGGGACCATTCGAAGGTCTCCGTTGACTGGGCCGCACCGGCAGTGCAGTCCTCGCTTGCATCACCACAGGCGGCTACGCCTGCTGCTGCGGCCAGTCCACCAAAGAAATGTCGTCTCTTCATTGCGATCCTTATGTGCAGATGTCGGGGCGCCAAGTGTATGGGTCCAGGCTGCCTTTGCCAATGACACCCACAGACGGCGCAAGATCCCGCTCATGTGCAAGAAAAACCGCAGAAATATGCACGACTTTCCCACATTCCGGAAAACCTAATCAATGTGGGATTTTAAGTGACAAAATAGACCTTCCGCTTGCAATCAGTGGGGGTAATATGGACAAAAAGCCCCGATCGAAAGATCGGGGCCCGTCCTTCCGTGGTCCGGCCGGAAGGTAAAACACCCCGGAACCGCCATCCCTGGCCTGCGCCTGGCGTGAGGTAGCGCCGGACGGCTGCCTGGAACCCCACCCACCGGCCGGTCCAACCAGATTGGCATCAACTTCGCCCCACTATGGCTATTCGTATCTGCTTGATGCATTAATAAACGCCTGCATTGTTCAATAAACCGGGAGTCCGCCCAGAAATGATTGCCTTGCTGCAGCGCGTGAGTCGCGCGAGCGTCTCCGTCAACGATCAGACCATCGGTGCGATTGGCCGCGGCTTGCTAGCTCTGGTTGCCGTGCACCGCGATGATGTCGAAAGCGACATTGCACGGATGGCGACTCGAATACTGACCTACCGCATGTTTCCTGATGCGGACGACCGAATGAACCAAAGCCTTGCCAGTGAAGACCTTGAGCTGCTGCTGGTGCCGCAGTTTACGCTGGCAGCAGACACCAGGAAGGGCACTCGCGCCAGCTTTACGAAAGCCGCGGCGCCCGAGATCGGCGAGGCTTTTTTTACTCGGCTTGTCAGCGCCTGCCATGAACAGCTGGCCGCTGTTGAGACCGGGCAATTCGGCGCCAATATGCAAGTCAGCCTCGTTAACGACGGGCCGGTCACATTCTGGATCGAAAGCTAGTGACCTGCTTGATAAATTGATACCGTTTCAGCCGACTGGCGACGGTTACCAGCGTTGTGTATAACAGCACAGTTTTATCGCGCAGAGCGCGGTATCATTGCGTTTCCTTTGCGATAAAAATAATACGGAATCGCGCAGGATTGAGAGGATAAGACGGGCAGATGCCCGAGGAGTAAGTAGGATGTTTTCCAACATCGGTCCAGTTCAGTTATTGATTGTGCTTGCAATTGTGCTCGCAATTTTCTGCACTAAGCGTCTGCGCACACTAGGCTCAGACCTTGGTAACGCAGTAAAGGGTTTCCGCTCTGCCGTCAGCGAGGTCGATGAGACCAAAGAGAAGTTGAGCGATGCGGCGTCGCAAGACGCGAATTTCGACAACACGCCGGTTGAAGAACCCCGCAAACAAGACGATTCCTGAGTCAGCCTGACATGTCCGGAGTTGGCTTTTCGGAGCTATTAATTCTTGCCCTTATCGGGCTCATTGTTCTTGGCCCGGAGAAACTGCCGCGTGTCGCCCGTCAGATTGGCAGCTGGGTCGGTCAGGCACGCCGGATGACCCGCGTCATGCGTCGACAGCGCGAGGACGAACTCGACTTCGACGAAGACCTCAAGCGCAAACCAAGACCGGGTGGCGGGACGCCCCGTGACGACGATACATACTCGCCGGCTCACGTCGCAGAATCAAAAGCGCTGTCAGATGTAGCAGACGAGCTTGCCACAGCACCGACCGGCAAGCCGGAAGCTCAGGGTCGCGAGGACAATGGTCACGAGGAAGATAGCGGCGAGGATGATGGCGCCGCAGACGATAGTGATCATGATGACAATAATGATACGAAAGATCAGGCAAGCCCCGAGGGCAGCACCCGATCGCCCGACAGCGAGCCCGAAGAGAAAGGGCCGTGACCAACACGATTGGTGATAAGGACGAAGCCGAGGATCTTGCTGAGGGCACATTGCTTTCGCATCTGGTGGAGCTTCGCTCACGCCTGTTGAAAATCGCGGCCACAGTGTTGCTGATCTTCGTACCACTGGTGCCATTCGCACAGCACATTTTCGCCTTCGCCGCCAACCCCCTGAGCAAGGTCTTGCCGGGCGGCAAACTGATCTCAACTGACCCGGTCGCGCCGATATTCACACCGTTCAAACTAACCCTGTACCTTGCGCTTATCATCGCGATGCCGGTAGTGCTGTATCAGGTTTGGGCATTTGTAGCGCCGGGCCTCTATAAGAAGGAAAAGCATTTTGCGATGCCGCTGCTCGCGTCGAGTATCGTCCTGTTTTACGCCGGGGTCGCGTTTGCCTATTTTGTCGTGTTTCCACTGATATTCGGGTTCGTTGTCTCCATTGCCTCAGACAGTATCGAGGTGATGACGGACATCACGGCGTATCTCGACTTTTTCATGACGCTCGTGCTGGCGTTTGGGCTTGCGTTTGAAGTCCCGGTCGCCACCGTCTTGCTTGCCTGGACCGGCATGGTGACCCCGGAGAAAATGGGGAAAGCACGCCCTTACGTGTTCCTGATGGCCTTTGTGCTCGGCATGTTTCTTACGCCACCAGATGTCATCAGCCAGACGCTGCTCGCCGTTCCTGTCTACCTCTTGTATGAGCTGGGCATCTTTATGTCACGCTTCTTTGTACGCAAGAAGGAAGACGACGCAGAGGGTGAGGCCGCGCCGTGAGCCAAGTCTGGCGCTGCTTAAGTGGGTTAATAACGCTTTATCATGGCGCTTGAGTAGAAAGTTACACCCGAAATAGTGTAACTTCGCTGGCCAGCATACAGCGCGGCGGGGGCCTGCCACGCAATCCAACCGAGAGAGAACTGCCTATGAGTGCTACCGCGTCCGAAACGGGTCAAGCCCAGATTTTTGGTCATCCCAGGGGGTTAATGACCCTGTTTTTCACCGAAATGTGGGAGCGTCTCAGTTATTACGGAATGCGCGCCTTGCTTGTGCTTTTCATGACCGATCAGATCATGAACGGCGGCATGAATCTCACGGACCGGTCTGCGACGGCTATTTATGGAATTTATACCGCATTGGTCTATGTCGTAGCGCTGCCCGGTGGCTGGATCGCCGATCGGCTGCTCGGCGCGCAACGAGCCGTGTTTGTTGGCGGCATCATCATCATGTCAGGACACTTTGTTCTGGCTATCCCATCGACACAAGCCTTTTTCCTCGGACTGATTCTCGTTATCGCTGGAACCGGCTTATTGAAACCAAATGTCAGCGCCATTGTCGGTGAGCTTTACCCGCAAGGCGATCCGCGACGCGATGCCGGCTTCAGCATTTTTTACATGGGCATTAACACCGGCGCTTTTCTCGGGCCGCTGATTTGCGGTGGGCTTAGCTAGAGCGCTAACTATGACTGGCATTCGGGATTCGCAGCGGCCGGTGATGGAATGATCATTGGCGTAACGCAGTTTTGGCTGACCAAACATCACCTCGGTGATGCGGGCTTGCATCCAAGTGTTTCCGGCAATGCGGCAGCTGACGCAAAGAGGCGTCGGAACAACTGGATGATTGTAGGTGCCGGCGTTGCTGTCGCTATTGTGTTCCTCTGGATGGCGCTGTCAGGCCAGATTCAAATGGATCCGGTCGAAGTATCAAAGCAGACCACCAAGTTCATTGTTGGTATGGCCATTGCCTTCTTCGCCTTCATATTTATGTTCGGCAAGCTCACCACAGTTGAGAAAAAACGCACCGCTGCGCTGATCGTTCTATTGATGGGTTGTGCGATGTTCTGGTCCGGTTTTGAGCAAGCAGGCAGCTCATTGAATCTGTTTGCGGATCGATATACACAACTCGACTTTGGTTGGCTCAGCATTCCGTCTACCTGGCTGCAGTCGGTTAACGCGTTGTTCATTATCATGTTCGCGCCCGTGTTTGCGTGGCTGTGGGTGTTTCTCGCGCGCAAAAACCTGAACCCGTCGACACCAGCGAAATTCGGCTACGGCTTGCTGCTGTTAGCGGTTGGCTTCCTGATTATGGTCGGCGCTGCAACGATTGTTGCCAGTGGCGATAAGGCAATGCCAACCTGGCTGATCTTCACTTATCTATTCCACACCTTCGGTGAGTTGGCGCTATCGCCGGTCGGGCTTTCAGTAACGACCAAGCTGGCGCCGCGACGATACGTCGGACAGATGATGGGCATGTGGTTCCTGGCCTCTGCGCTGGGTAACCTGATCGCGGGCCAGATCGCTGGTGAGTTCGATGCCGATAACCTCGGCGCATTTCCTGACCAGTTCATGCAAATCGTGCTGATCGCTGGTGGCGCCGGCATCATTATGTTGTTGCTAACAAAGCCTCTGAAGAAGCTGATGAGCGGCGTCGAGTAAACCCGTTTTTGTTTCCAATGGCGGCGGCCTGGTGCCGCCGCCTTTCGTATAGCAGGAAGAAACCATGAAGATATATTTGATACTACTTTTCGCAGGCTGTTTGCTGGCCGCTTGTGGGCCTCAGGAGCCCGCGTCTGTTGCCGTAGACTCAGTGGCACCGACGGAAACCGCTGAAGAGTTTATCGCCCGGGTGAACGAAGAGCTCATCGACCTGAACGAAGAAGGCGGTGCCGCTGGCTGGGTTCGCGCGACCTACATTACCGAGGACACGGCGATTCTTAGTGCGCGGGCCGATGAGAATTACGCTGCGTGGCACAGCCGCACGGTCGCCGAAGCCGCGAAGTACGATGGCGAGGCACTGGCGGCGACGACTCGTCGCGCGCTGGACCAACTCAAACTGGGTACGTCTCTTCCGGCACCGGACGACGCCGACAAGCGCAAGGAATTGGCGCGACTCGCAACTGATCTCAAGGGCATGTACGGCGCTGGACAATATTGCCGCAGTGACAACGACTGCATGAGCTTGCAGGACATCGAAAACACTCTGGCGGAAAGCCGGGACTACGAGCAGCTTAAAGAGGCCTGGGTTGGCTGGCGCACGATTGCGCCGCCTATGCGGCAGAAGTTTGAGCGTTACGTTGAGCTCGCGAATGAAGGCGCCGCCGAGCTCGGCTATACCGACATGGGCGACATGTGGCGGGCTGGCTACGATATGTCATCGGCCGAATTCCAGCAGGAAACGACGAAGTTGTGGGAGCAGGTTGAACCTCTTTACGAAGAGTTACATTGCCATGTTCGCGCAAAGCTCGCCGAGCAATATGGCGAGGATAAGGTTCCTCTGGACCAACCGATACCGGCGCACTTGCTAGGCAATATCTGGGCCCAGGAATGGTCATTTATTTACGACCTGATTGAACCCTATCCAGGTGTGTCCGACCTTGATGTCGACAGCACCCTCAAGACCAAGAATTACTCGCCACAGGAAATGGTCCGCTCGGCTGAGGATTTTTATGTGTCGCTCGGTATGCCGCGGCTGCCGAATACGTTCTGGGAGCGCTCGATGTTCTCCAAGCCTGCCGACCGCGATGTCGTCTGTCATGCGAGCGCATGGGGTCTGGATGGCGGCAACGACCTGCGCATCAAGATGTGCATCAAGCAGACCTACGATGAGTTACGAACGATTTATCACGAGCTGGGCCACAACTATTACCAGAGCGCTTACAAGGAACAACCACCACTATTTCAGGGCGGCGCACACGGCGGTTTCCACGAGGCCATCGGCGACACGATTACACTTTCAATGACCCCGGAGTATCTCGCCGAGGTTGGACTTCTCGCTTCAGCCGAACAGTCGCGGCAAGCGGTTATCAACCGTCAGATGTTGCAGGCGCTGGACAAGATCGCGTTTCTGCCTTTCGGAAAATTAATAGACGAGTGGCGTTGGGGTGTCTTCTCCGGCGAAATTGCTGCTGCGGACTACAACAAGTCCTGGTGGGAAATGCGCACCCGCTATCAAGGCATCACGCCACCGGTTGAACGTACCGAGGGCGATTTTGATCCCGGCGCGAAATACCATGTCCCCGCCAATGTATCGTATACACGTTACTTCCTCGCTCGCATCCTGCAGTTTCAGTTCCAGCGCGAGCTGTGCGCCATTGCGGGTCACGAGGGCGAGCTGCAGGCTTGTTCAATCTTCGGCAGCAAAGAAGCCGGAGCACGGTTACAGGCAATGCTCGAAGCGGGGTCCAGCGCGCCATGGCAGGAGACACTTGAGAAGCTAACCGGAACGCGAGAAATGGATGCGACTGCGATTATCGATTACTTCGAGCCGTTGATGGGTTATCTCAAAGAGCAAAACGAAGGCCGTAGTTGCGGCTGGTAGAGCAACGCTCTTCGCATATTGCTCTTCGTGTCGCTTACAGCAGTACGTCGCCGGTCGCGGCGGCGTACTCGTTCGATGTTGGCGCAGCAGCGAGTCGCGGCCAGAGGTAAATCGCCAGCAACAAAACCAGGAACTCGGCGATAACCGCCGGCAGCGATGCCTCGAACCCGTAGCTTCCCCCGGTGAGAATCTCTGCTCCGGTCAGCGTGCTTTGCAGGATGCTGCTCTCACCACCGAAGCCGGAAACATCCAGCCCGAATACCGATGAGGCCGTCGCATTCCAGCCGAAGTGATAGCCGATCAGCAGCCACAACGAACCGCTTTGTAACAGTAACCAGCCCATCAACATACCACCGATCGCGGTGTACAGGATGCCTTGCCACGAAGCGCCCGGGTTGGCGCTGTGCAGGAGCCCGAAAATCAAACCGGTGATGATCACCGCGGCAGTCGGATTGATCCCCAGAGACAGCTGCCTGAAAACATAGCCGCGCATGACAAACTCTTCCCACGCTGCGAGCACGAAACCGGCACCGAGCAACGGCAGCAATGCGATCAGCATTTGCAGCGGATCGAACGACCGTACAGCAACGTCACCATAGCCGGCGACGACGGCTACACCAACCAGCAGGGCGATTGGCAGCGCACCAAGCAGCATTCCAGCAAACGTCATCGAAACGGATTTGCGCTCAAAAGGCATCGCTATTGCTGCCGGCCCCTTTTGTTCGAAGTAACGCAGCAGCACCAGCACGACAACAAATGCACACGCAGAGATCAACGTTGTGAAAGCGAAGAACGCCCACGGCTGTGGCACACCATTGACCGTCCTGCCCGGCAAACCTAACGCTCGCCAGCCAACATTTATGCCGATAATCACCAGCGCCAGCAGTACACCGCACGCGGCAATCCGCCACCCACTGCGCAGGCGGCCGTCGTTGTTCTTGAATATTGCCATCATTAGCTGTTCCCGTAGTTTCTTTGGGTATAGATGCACCGCGGCGCGGGTTGGATGCACCCGTTGCGCGACTCGCTTTGCTCAATTGAGTAAACTCGGGCCTCTCGTCAGGTAGGGGGTTCACATGTCTGCAGAACAACAAACAAAAACCGGCCTCACCGCACGCATCCTTGCGTCGGTCGAGCGAATCGGCAATAAGTTGCCGGACCCCGCGATTCTGTTCGTCGCGTTGCTCTTCATTGTTTGGGTGCTGTCCTGGATTTTGTCGTACGTCACGTTCGAAACCATCGACCCACGTACGCAGACACCGCTGGTCATAAACAACCTCCTGTCCGGGCCATCGCTGACAGAGTTTCTTTCAGTCATGGTTACCAATTTCTCGCACTTTCATCCTGTCGGCGTTGTGCTTGTCGCGATGCTCGGTATCGGCGTTGCTGAACACACCGGCTTTATCAACACCGGACTCCGTGCTTTGCTTGGCATGACGGCGAAGTGGCTGGTAACACCGATGGTAATTTTTGTTGGCATCATCAGCCACACCGCAGCCGATGCCGGTTACGTACTCGTGATTCCACTCGGCGGCGTCATTTTCTACGCCGCCGGCCGACACCCGCTAGCCGGCATCGCCGCTGCGTTTGCTGGTGTATCTGGCGGGTTTTCGGCGAATTTCATACCCTCGTCAATCGACCCATTGCTGCAGGGGCTATCGCAGGCGGGCGCGCAAATTCTAGATCCGACGGTGACGCTTAACCCGCTCAATAATTATTACTTCACAGCATTATCTTCAGTCCTGATCATCGGGCTGGGTTGGTACGTCACCGATAAAATCATTGAGCCACGACTAAAGGGCGTCGAACTCGATGGTGATTTGCAGGACCTCCCCACCATGCACGACCTGGAGCCCAACGAACGCAAAGGACTGCGCAGCGCGATGCTCGCGATGTTTGTCGGTGTTGCCATTATGGTCGTCACTGCCTGGCCGGCCGACTCCGCGTGGCGCGACGCGGCCGGCTCGCTGGCTGGCGGCACGGCGCCGATAATGCGCTCGATCGTATCTCTGATCTTCCTGTTGTTTGTTATTCCCGGAATGGCATACGGCATTTCAGCCGGCACCGTTAAGAGCTCAAGAGACATGATAGAGGGCATGACGAAAGCTATGCACACCATGGCCTACTACCTTGTGATTATGTTTTTTATTGCGCAGTTTGTTTACGCCTTCGGTCAATCCAACCTGGGTGTGCTGCTGGCGTTGCAGGGCGCCGCCGGGCTCAAGGCTCTTGCCATGCCAGCGGCCATGACAATTGTCGGCATTATTTTCCTGACGGCATTTATTAATATCTTTGTTGGCTCAGCAACCGGTAAGTGGGGCTTGCTTGCTCCGATCTTCATTCCGATGTTGATGCAGCTCGGTATTTCACCGGACCTGACGCAGGCCGCGTACCGTGTTGGCGACTCGAGCACCAACATCCTTACGCCATTGATGCCGTATTTTCCGCTGGTTGTCGTTTACTGTCAGCTCTATGTCAAAAGCACCGGCATCGGTACCGTTACAGCAATGATGTTGCCATATTCGATGTCGTTTCTGGTGCTTTGGACGATATTCCTGCTGTTGTACATGTTCATCGGTCTGCCGCTTGGCCTTCAGTCCAGCTACACCTATCCCATAGTCAGACGAAGAGGCGGGCTGCAGCCTCTCGGACTTAGGGGATCGTAGCGAGGCGAATGGGAGACGCAGGACAGTTGTTTGATCGTTTGAGGCGAATGGTGGTTCCATGTAACGAAAAGGATCGAACAAATGGACCAGTCTCCCATTGCCGCAGTAGATTCGGCCTGAGTCCGACAGGCTGCCATACTGCAAGCGGCGGCGCTCGATCACTTTCCGGCGATGGCAATGGCTATCAATCCGAAAGGAGCTTGGGCAATCTCCTGCTCACGTTGTTGCCTCAGTCGCCGATGCAGGCGCCGGCATAAACTTGTCGCACACCCGCATTTTCGAGAGTGCACTCATTTTCATAAGTAATACCGTCGAGACCGCAGACCGGCTCGTAGGTACGCGGGCAGTTTTCTCCCATGCTCTCGCACACGCCCGCATACTCGATGCGCATACCGCGTCGCTCCGCCTGGCACGCGTTGCTGTAAGTGATCTCATCTGAACCACAAACCGGAACAAAAATTGTCGGGCAGGGGCGCACGTTGCATATGCCTTCAGTGTACGACGCCACCTCGGCGGCCTCCGCGTGACACGCGTTGTCGTAGGTTTGCTCGTCATCACCGCAAACAGGCGCAAATACGTTTGGGCAGTTGTCAAGATTGCAGGCACCTTTATTCTGCACCGGGACTCTCTCAGCCTCGGCCTCGCAGCGATTCACATACGTGCGGCCATTCATGCCGCAAACCGGATCGCCGGTACTCGGACACCCGTTCAGCGCACAGGCGCCAAGCCCGGCGACTTCAATGCCAGATTGGCCCGCAAAACACTCGTTGACGTAGGTGTTGCCATCAATGCCACAGACCGGGTCAAAGGTTTCGCTGCAACCCGACGCGTTCTCCGGGCACTCGCCCAGGCTGGCCACCTCAACGCCTGAGGCACCAGCAACACAGTCGTTGCTGTAGGTCTTGCCATCGACGCCACACACCGGGTCATATTGCATCGTGCATGCCGTAGCAATCGCCTGCGTTGTGCTGTCGCTATCGTTTTGTGCGAACAATGCATCGAGATCGTAATCGCCTGCCTGAGCTGCTGCCATTGACAACAGCAGCAGCAACGCCGTTGCCTGCAGTAAGCCTCTTGTTAACTTTCTGGTCATCGTTTTTTTCTGTCTAATCCGTCCTGGATTTATTAGAACTGAAGCGGCGGGGTCAGTTCAACCCTATTCTCAAGTACTTGCTCGCCAAATTCGCTGTTTTCTATCGCCTTTTCATCGACCAACCGGGCTTCCAGGTGGGCGGGGCGACCTGTGGACTCCTGCAATAATGTGCTGATCGCAACCAGCTCGATCCCTTCGTCCCCGAGACCTGGCAGCTCCCGCTCCAGGAACTCGAGCGTACCTGGGTAGGGGTGGCCAATCGCCACCGCGGAACCGTGTTCGCGGGCCAGTGACTTCAGCCGCTCGAACTCACGGGCGATGGCATCGGGTGTGTTTTCGTTGTCGAGAAATACGTCTCGCTTTATCGCCGCTACCTGCATCTCGTTCGCCACCTGCAGCGCAACACTTTCGTGCGTTGTATAGCTATCGATGAAGAACAGGTTCTGCCTGTCTCCGATTTCCTCCATCAGCCATCGCATGTGTCCAGGATGGCGCGTTAACAAACTGCCGCGATGGCTGTTCACGCCAATCGCGAATGGAACTGAAGCCAGAGCCGCAGCGAAAGTTAAGCGAAACATCTCGCGGCTCATATCAAGCGTAATGCCGCCTGGCTCCTCCGGGCCACTCTGCCCTACTGCCTGCAGCGGCAAATGCAGTAGCACTTCCTTGCCGCGGCTATGCGCGCTTTCTGCCAACTGCCGGCCACGCGGCGTGCCTGGCAGTACTGCGTAACCCACCGGGCCTGGAAGCTGAATAGCACGTTGACCCGCTTCCAGCTGGTAACCGAGATCGTCAATGATGATCGCAATGCGCGCGGTCGATTCTGCGCCGACCGGTGCGGCCAGCAACACGGCAAGCAATGCAAAAATTCCGCCAACAAGCGCTGGTGTTTTGGCCGCAGCGGTCAGGCTCGTGAATTGGGCGGAGATATTCTGGCCTCAGTTGGCGCTGCTGTGCATCACCCGGCGACGTTGCAGCCGTTCGATGGCCGCTTGCAACTGCGCGTCGTTTTCACGGTCGATTTCGCCAGCAAGACTAATGTTCGGATAACCCGGCGTCCCCTCGACATAGACATCGGGAGTAATACCGACCTCGTGAATCGAGTCACCCGACGGTGTGAAGTAGCGCGACGTTGTCAGCTTGATTGCACGGCCTTGAGACAGTGGCATGACCGTCTGCACAAGCCCCTTGCCGAATGTCGAGGTGCCAATTACCGCGGCCCGGCCATTGTCCTGCAGCGCGCCAGCAACAATTTCGGAGGCCGATGCCGATCCGGCATTAACCAGCACTATCAGTTCAGCGCCGTCCAGTACATCTCCACGATGCGCAGATCGGGAGAATCGTGCGTCTTTAGTGCGGCCATCGGCGGTAACGATCAGACCCGAGTCAAGAAACAGGTCTGACACATCAACCGCGGCATCAAGTACGCCGCCAGGGTTGTTGCGCAGATCCAATATCAAGCCATCAAGCAGCCCCTGCTTGTTATCCTGCAGCGCATCGATAGCACGCCCGAGTTCCCGGGCGGTTGTGTCGCTGAACTGGCTGACGCGGACATAGCCAAAGGCCGGCGAAAGTGCTTTTTCATGCACGCTCGCTACGCGAATTCTCTCCCGCCGCATGTTATGGATGATGGCGTCGCCATCACGCTCCACGGTAACGCTGATTTTCGAGCCCGGCCGACCGCGCATACGCTCAATCGTGTCCTGAAGATTGTCCGGCTGTATCGATTTTGAATCAATCGCAATGATCTGGTCGCCGCTGCGAATATCCGCTCTGGCGGCCGGCGACCCGGCCAGTGGCGATATGACAATGATCGCACCGTCTTCCTGGCTAATCTCGATACCAATACCGGTGTAACTGCCGGTAGTACTAATGAGAATATCTCGGTATTCGTCCGCGTTCAGATACTCCGAGTGCGGGTCCAGGTCGCTAACCATGCCCCGAATAGCGCTTTCCAGCAGCACATTGTCGTCGACAGGCTCGAGGAAATCCTGTTTGACGCGCTCCATGACCTCGATCAACAGGTTGGCCTGGTCGGCGACAGAATCATCGTGACTCACCGCTGCTTGCCTGGACATCATTGTGCCGCCCAGCGACAGGCTGAGGCCCATTACGGTGCCGATGACTAAAACCAGAATAGCTCTGGTTTTCAATGACATAACTCTCTCCTGTGCCGGGCGTGCATACGCTGGCCGCGCCGGGCTAGAGACGATAGCACAGCGATGAGAGTGCGCATACACACCTTCCTCGCGGTTTTTATTCGCCCCGTCGGCCGGCCGCTGATCAATTACCCGGACGTTTTGTCACCCATCGCCGGGGGTTTACCGGCTTGGTTCCCTGGCGAATTTCAAAGTACAGGGCGGGCTGTGTTTGACCGCCGCTATCGCCGACCGTTGCAATTACATCACCCGGCGCCACCCAGTCGCCAGACTTCTTCAGCGTGGTCTCGTTGTAGCCGTACAATGTCATGTAGCCTTCGCCGTGATCGACGATAATCAGTAAACCCAGGCCCGCCAGCCAATCGGCAAAAACAACTCGCCCGTGATACACCGAGCGCACTTCCTGGCCTCGCGGTGCGGCAAGCACAACGCCGTTCCATTTCATGCTATTTCCGACTCGAGGCTGCCCGAAGTCGTGTACGAGGTTACCGGCAATCGGCCAGGTCAGCGCTCCCTTGTGTGCACTGAATGGGCTTTCCGAGGTAATCGGATAGTCGGACAGAATACTGGTCAATTCGGCGATGAGCCGCGACAAGTCACGTTCCTCTGCGGCCAACCGCTCGACTTCCTCGCTTTCGGTGCTAATTCGGGCCTTCAGCGACACCAACAGCACCTGCCGGCCCTCCTGCGCCTCGTTCAGTTCGGTCAACTCTGCGTAGCGAGCCCTCGTCAGCTCGGCAATCCGGGCTTCCTCCGCAGCAACCTGGCTGCGCAGGTCGGCCAGCTCGCGCATATGCTCCGTCACGGCGCCGATATTGTCTGCCCGATATTCGTTCAAATATCCGTAGTACGCCATGAGGCGCCCCAGTGTTGCTGGGTCGCGCTGATTCAATAACAGCTTTATTTTTTCCTGGCTGCCACTCATGTAGGCGGCGCGGACTTGCTCGGCGAGATCGGCCGACTCCGCATCCAATTCCGCCTCGCGCATCGCCAGTGTCGCGTCCAGCTCCGCTTTGCGCCGGGCGCTGTATTCGCGCTGTCTCTCCAGCTCGCGCAGCCGGGTACGCTTTTCGGCAATGACGACCTCCGCTTCCTGCAACTCGGCAGTCAGTCGATCACGGTCGGTCGCAATCTTGTCCATGCTCTCTTTAAGCCGTCCGATCTGCTCACGAACCTGTTCCAGCTCCCGTTCCTTGATCTTCGCAAGCTCGCCACCAGACTCCTGAGCCCCAAGTGGTGCATTGACGATCAGAAGGGCCAGCAGGCACAGGGTAATTGGCTTCATGGGTGCCGAGTGTAGAGTCTTTGCCGCTGCCTGAGAACGCCATTTTCTGAAATAGGTGGTTGCCGAACAGGATATTCGGGCGGGGACATTGTTATAATCCCGCTTTTACGACAGCAATGGCGCAGCTTCTCGCGCCGATGATTAACTCATGGACCAATTCTCCGAATTCGCTGGCAACAATTTGTTGCTGGTTGTTGCATTAATGATCAGCTTTTTCGTGCTGGTCTTCTCCGAGCTACGGCGCAAAGCTAGCGGGCTTGTTGCCGTAGATCCCACTGAGGCCGTCGGTCTGATCAATGGTGATGCCGCTGTGCTTGATCTGCGCAGTGCAGACGCGTTCGCGCTCGGTCATATTGTCAACGCCAGAAACATCCCGATGGATGAGTTCGATGTGACCCAGAGCAAACTCGCCAGGCTCAAGAACAAGCCTGTCCTTGCGGTATGTGACACCGGAATCCGCTCAAACAAAGCGGTGGATCAAATGCGCAAGTCCGGGTTCGAAAGTGCCTACGGGCTGAAGGGTGGCATGGCGGCGTGGAGTCAAGCCGGCCTGCCGGTTGTCACCGGCAAGAAAACGAAGAGCAAGAAATAACTCCTGCGACGCCGGATGGACACAGGTTCGCGAATAGTTATCTATGGCAACGAATCTTGGGCTTATTGTGCCGCAGCGCGAACGCTCCTGACTCGCAAAGGGGGCCGGTTTTGAGTAGGTTCTCGTCTGTCGAGACGCTACCAGGCTGACTGAAATGGTGCAGCGAAGCGGGCAACGCTCTGTACCGAAAGCTTTTGTCGACGACCTGCTTGAAAGCGGATATAAGGAACTATGCGCGCTGGATAACAGCGGCGCACTGGACAAACTTCTCACGGACAATGTGGTCCGTGAGCTTTATTTGAAGACAGGAAATACCGATGGCCGAAGAAAAAAATAGTGCAGCTGAAAAACGAATTTCTATCGCTAAGATTTATGTGAAGGATTTTTCCTTTGAGTCGCCGCAGGCGCCGCAGGTTTTTAAATCTGGCGAATGGTCTCCGAAGACCGACCTCAATCTTCGCAGCGCACACACACCGGTCGACGGCAATCACCACGAGGTTGTGCTGACGATTACTGTTGAAGCGAAGGACAATGACAACTCCGTGTTTTTGATCGAGTTGCATCAGGCGGGGTTGTTTGAGATATCCGGTTACGAAGATGAAGAGTTCAAGGCCATTATCGGCAGTTTCTGCCCAAATATTCTTTTCCCGTATGCGCGCGAATCAATAGCATCAATTGTGCAAAAAGGCGGCTTCCCGGAGTTTGTGCTGCAACCGATCAATTTCGACGCGTTGTACATGCAATCTCGCAAGCAACAAGCTGAAGCCGAGAGCTCGGAGAAGCACTAATAAGCACGGATTCATCACCGGCTATTGCTGTTGTCGGCGCAGGCTCATGGGGTACAGCGCTCGCCCTGCAGTTTGCTCGCAGCGGCCGCGAAGTTCGGCTCTGGGGGCGTGATCGAGCGCAGCTGGATGCGATAGCCCGTGATGGCATTAACGTTCGCTATCTTCCGGATGCGCCGTTTCCGGCATCACTGACGGCCATGCCGGATTTAGCACAGTGCCTCGCAGGTGTTCGCGACGTATTGGTGTCAGTACCGAGTCACGGTCTTCGTGAAACCCTTGGCGCCATCCAACCGCTGCTGGCGGACGACTCGCGCGTCTGTTGGGCGACCAAGGGTTTCGAGCTGCACACGGGCAAACTGCCGCACCAGGTTGCCGCTGAAACACTGGGGCCGGAGCGGCCGGTTGCTGTTCTTTCCGGGCCAACTTTTGCCAAGGAGGTTGGCGTCGGTGTGCCGACCGCCATGACTGTCGCCGCCAACAACAAGGACTTTGCCCAGGACCTTGCTGTCGCATTATCCGGAGACAATTTTCGCGCCTATACGTCGGACGACATGATCGGTGTTGAGGTCGGCGGCGCCGTCAAGAACGTCCTCGCAATTGGCGCGGGCCTGTCAGACGGGCTTGGCTTCGGCGCGAATTCACGCGTTGCATTGATAACGCGGGGGCTTGTCGAAATGACGCGCCTGGGTGTTGCTTTGGGCGCAAAACAGGAAACATTTATGGGGCTCGCCGGCATGGGCGACCTGGTTCTGACCTGCACGGACGATCTGTCACGAAACCGGCGTATGGGGCTGGCCCTTGCCAGCGGCATGTCAGTACAAGAAGCACAGGCAGAAATTCAACAAGTCGTAGAGGGTGTCATGGCCGCGGAAGCTGTCAACGAGGTCGCTGATTCTCTCGGTATTGAGATGCCTATCTGCCATCAGATCTACCGTATTCTCTATGAAGCGGCACCACCTCGCGAAGCCGTTGGTGCACTGATGGCTCGGGAACTGAAGCCCGAGTAAAATAGCGGTTCTGCGGTAACGGTGACGCTTGCCGACGACGGCTCGGTGCTGCTGAAGTTTGTCGACAGCGGCGACACGTACGCGCCCATTCAGCTGTTTTGGTTTGCCTGGTACACCTTTCACCCCAAAACCACGCTTATTCACTAGAAACCGCCGATTTCCGGCGCGCCTACTGGCTTTTAGCTGCCATTCCTCTATATTTATGCAGATAACTAATAAAATCCTAAGATGGGGCCCATCATGAATCGACGTAATTTCTGTAGAACCGCTGTTGCCGCAGGTGTTGCCGCAACCTTTCCTGCCATGTACGGCTGCGAGCGCAACACGCCGGTCGCCACTGAGGCGAATACCAGTATTCGCGGCATCTCTCTGACTGGCGGCGAGATCGAGCTCGAAAAAGCGGCGATCAAAGAGCTTGGCGAGAGCATGAGCGGGCCGGTGTTGCTGTCCGGACATCCGGAGTACGATGGCGCCCGCACCATCTGGAACGGCATGCACGACAAGAAGCCGGCGCTGATCGCACGTTGCCTGAACAGCACCGATGTGAGCAATGCGGTTACCTTTGCTCGTGAGCGAGACCTGCTGGTTGCGGTTCGTGGCGGTGGTCACAGCTGGCCCGGCAAGTCGGTTTGCGACGATGGGCTGATGATTGATCTTTCGCAAATGAATGCCGTGACTGCCGATCGAGATACGCAGCGGGCACATGCTCAGGGAGGCGCGCTGTTGAACGCTCTCGATACAGCGGCTCTCGAGCAGGGCATGGTAACGACGGCCGGTGTCGTCTCGCACACGGGCGTCGGCGGCTTTACGCTCGGCGGTGGCTTTGGCCGCCTGAACCGCAAGTACGGCTTAACCATCGATAACCTGAAGGGTGCAACTATCGTGACGGCGGACGGCCGCGTTCGCACCGTCAGCGATGAGCAGGACGCCGATTTGTTCTGGGCGATTCGCGGTGGCGGCGGCAATTTCGGTGTCGTCACGGAATTCGAGTACCAGCTGCATCCTTTCGAGCGCAATATTCTGTCGGGCACAATCATGTGGCCGATTGATCAGGTAAGGGACGTGCTTGAGTTTTATGGCGAATGGGCTGGGGGTCTGTCCGACGAGCTGTACGTTGGCCCGACGATAATGACGACGCCGGACGGTGTTGGCCTGATCGCGATGGACGTGGTGTACAACGGTGATCCTGTGGCCGGCGAGAAAGAGCTGGCGCCGCTGCGCAATCTAGGCACGCCGATGGCGGATGGAGTCACGATGCAGGACTATATGGTCTTGCAAACAAATAGCGATGCCGCCTTCGCGCATGGCGTCCGATCTTATGCCAAGAATGCCATGGTTAAGGAGATTACGCAGGAGCTGGTTGATGCCATGATCGACGCCTATGTCCCTGACCCGCGGATCTTTATCACCAACCACGTCGCCGGCGGAGCTGTTAAGCGCGTTGGTGAGCTCGATACGGCCTTCCCGCATCGCAACGCCGAGATCATGATGGTTATCGTTAGCGGCTGGATGGATCCGGCACAGGATGCCGAAGCGATCGCGGCAACGCGCGAGGTGTTCAGCAAGTTTGAACCGTTTACCGGTGGCTACTACGACAACATCGATACCGACGGCGAAGGGACGACCAGCAACTACGGGCCGGCTCACGCACGACTGGCGCAGGTCAAAGGGCAGGTCGATCCTGGAAACCTGTTCCGACTCAATAGCAACATCGAACCGGCAGTCTAGTCGCCTGCTATTTACTCGCCGCCGTTGAAACCCAGCTGCCGCCACGCCTCATAGACGACAATGGCGGCTGCGTTTGACAGGTTCAGGCTTCGGCTGCCGGATCGCATCGGCAGCCTGAGTCTTTGCTCGGGGGGTAACGCGGCGAGGACCTCATCCGGCAGACCGCGCGTCTCCGGCCCCAACAGTAATGCGTCGCCACAACGATACTGAGGCTCATCATAGCGCGTACTACCGCGAGTGCTGATAGCGAACACTCGAGGGCTGTTCAGTGCCTGCAGGCATTTCGCCAGTGTTGCGTGCGTCGTCACGCTGGCGAACTCGCGGTAGTCGAGACCGGCTCGCCTTAGTTTGCGTTCCTCAAGATCAAAACCCAGCGGCTCGATCAGGTGCAGCGCGACACCGGTATTGGCGCACAGGCGAATGATATTGCCTGTGTTTGGCGGAATTTCCGGCTCATAGAGAATTAGAGAAAACATTTTGCCCCGGCAGCGGCATGCGCCTACATGTTTATTGATCGAGCCTGTAGAATGCCGCATCCAATGGCCGACTCACAATCAAATTCACTGCAAATCGACTTTTGCGGTTTGACGCTGGCCTCGCCGATCGTCCTGCTTTCCGGTTGCGTCGGGTTTGGCGAGGAGTACACGCGGGTTGAGGGCTTCTCCAATGACGACGTTGGTGCTGTTGTACTGAAGGGTACGACACTGGAGCCGCGCCTCGGCAATCCGCCGCATCGGGTATTCGAAACGCCAATGGGCATGTTGAACGCCATCGGCTTGCAGAATCCTGGCGTTGATACGGTGGTTGACGAAATACTGCCCGGCCTCGACTTTGCAGAAACCCGCTTCATGGCCAACGTTTGTGGTTCAACCATTGACGACTATGCCGCCGTTACCAAACGCTTTGACGACTCGCCGATAGACGCCATCGAAATCAACATTTCCTGCCCGAACATCAAAGAGGGCGGCGTGCACTTTGGCAATGTGCCGGAGATGTCGGCTCGCGTTGTCGAGGCCTGTCGCGCACAAACCAGCAAACCAATTATTACCAAACTTTCTCCGAACCAGACCGATATCCGGGAAAATGCGCGGCTTTGCATAGAGGCCGGCTCCGATGGGCTTGCCGTAATCAACACGATACCGGGAATGGCCATCGACATCGAAAGCGCGAGCCGGTGATCGGCAACATTCAGGGTGGTCTGTCCGGGCCTGCGATCAAACCGATAGCGCTGCTTAAAGTGCGGCAGGTCTATGACGTCGCGAAACTGCATAACGTACCGATCATCGGCCAGGGCGGTATCGCCAGCGCTCACGACGCGATTGAATTTTTGCTCGCAGGCGCGACAGCCATTGGAATAGGTACCGCGCTTTTTTACGAGCCGCTGGCGTGCAAGTCGGTCAACGCTGGCATGCTGGAATATTTGCGGCGGCACGCAATAGACTCTGTCACAGACTTGATCGGTAGCCTGCAAACCTGAGAGATCACCGCGGGGGGAAGCTGCTAGCAGCCTGTCGGACTTAGGGGATCGTAACGAGGCGAATGGGAGACGCAGTAGATTCGCCTGAGTTCGACAGGCTGCAAGCCTAATCCAGATGCAGTGACTTCATTTTTCGCGTTAGCGTATTACGACCCCAGCCAAGAAGTTTCGCTGCGTCGTGGCGGCGCCCCTTGGTTTGGGCCATCGCGATTTGAATCAGCGTTTTCTCGAACTCGGGCAAGGCGGCATCGATCAGTGTCTTCTCGTTCGTCGCGCCCAGCTGTGTCTCTGCCCACGCGGCCAGGCTTCGCGTCCACTCACTGCTCGCCAGGTCATTCGAATCTCCTCCAATGTCCGGTGGAATATCCTGTGCCGAGATGATGCTGCCGGGTGCCGTTACCGTTAAACGGCGTGACGCATTGACGAGCTGCCGAACATTGCCGGGCCAGTCGTAATTTTGCAGTGCCCGCACGGCTTCCGAATCGATCGATTTGGCGGGTGCACCCAGCTCTTTTGCTGCCTCCGCAAGATAGTGGTTCAGTAGCATAGGTATGTCAGCACGGCGTTGTCGCAGCGGTGGGGTGTTGACGCGAATAACATTGAGTCGATGATAGAGGTCCTCTCGAAAGCGCGACTCCTTCACGGCCCTCGCAAGATCCTGATTGGTAGCAGCAATGACACGAACATCAACCTTTATTGAGGCCTGACCTCCGACCCGGTAGAACTCGCTCTCTGCGAGCACGCGAAGTAAACGGGTTTGCAGGGCCGGTGACATGTCTCCGATCTCGTCCAGAAACAAGGTCCCGCCGTGGGCTTGTTCAAAGCGTCCAACACGACGCGAATCTGCGCCGGTAAAGGAGCCTTTTTCGTGACCGAACAATTCAGACTCAAGTAGCTCGGCCGCAATAGCCGAGGTGTTCAACGCGATAAAGGGTTTGTCGGCACGCGGACTATGCTGGTGCAGCGCTCGCGCGACGAGCTCTTTGCCGGTTCCTGATTCGCCGGTTATGAGAACGGTCATGCTGGTGCCCGCGAGACGGCCGATTGAGCGAAACACTTCCTGCATCGCCGGGGCTCGCCCTATGAGTGCCGGAGTGTCTTGACTCGAGCTGTCGATCGATTCCGGCGCGTCGCTGTTACTAACCCTCGCCGCTTTGTGCACGAGCTCAATGGCCTCGTCAATATCGAACGGCTTGGGCAGATACTCGAATGCCCCGCCTTTGTATGCCGCGACAGCGCTCTCCAGGTCGGAGTGGGCCGTGATGATAATGATTGGCAGGCTCGGACTGCGGTCACGCAAGTGTTGTAGCAAAGCGATGCCGCTCATTCCCGGCATGCGCACATCGGTGATTAAGACGTCGGGCTCGGCGCTATCGATTGCCTGCAGAAGGTGCTCGGCGCGCTCAAAACACATTGGCTCCATATCCGCCTGACGCAATGCTTTCTCCAGCACCCAGCGGACCGATTGATCATCATCCACAACCCAGACGCTTAGTTTACGCTCGGCCATGTTATTCAGACCCCGCCTGGACGAGAGGGATACGCACAAAGAACACAGTTCTCCCCGGGCGACTTTCAAATTCAATTAGTCCGCCGTGTCGACTTAAGAGTTCCTGTGCCGCGGCAAGGCCGAGGCCGGTACCCTCGGGCCGGCTTGTCACCAATGGATAAAAGATCGAGTCCTGCAATTCTTTCGGAATCCCGGGGCCATCGTCTTCTATTTCAATGCTGGCAATAACCCGGTGGCGTATGTTGCCTATCGTAAAATTCGTCTCGGCGCGGCTCCGTAACGTCAGCGCACCGTGACCGTCCAACGCTGTTACGGCGTTGCGGACCAGGTTCAGGAATGCCTGCACCATATGGTCGCGGTCGAGGTTGATTAGCGGTAACCCCGGATCGTAATCGCGTCGTATAGAAAGTTGTTTCGGCTCCTCCGCCTCGACAATTCGAATAACGTATTCGAGGACTTCGTGGACGTTCAGTGGTTGCTTGTTGGGTGGACCGCCGGGCCCGAGCAGAGTGTCGACAAGCGCCGCAAGTCGGTCCGTTTCGCTGATGACAACGTCTGTATACTCGCGCTGTTCATCATTTTGCAGCTGGCGCTCCAGCAACTGCGCTGCGCCACGAATTCCGCCCAGTGGGTTTTTGATTTCGTGGGCGAGCTGGCGAATCATTTGCCGGCCTGCGCCATGTTGAATCAGTAGCGCATTTTCCCGGCCGATTTTGACGCGTCGTGTAACGTCGGTCAATTCAACCAGCAGTGCAGCGCCCTCTATTGTGAGCGGCGAGACTCGACAGTCAACGATGCGTTCTTCCGCGTGTACTTCTGTCGCGGCAAGGTTTAACTCATTGGCGTAGTGATCGCCGGTTTCGATTACCCGACTCAGGATATCGCGTAACTCCGGCTCATCATCAACCAGCCGTAACAACGATTCGCCGGTTGCGCGCTTCTCACTGATACCCACAATGTTTTCGGCCGCGGGGTTCATGCCGACGATCAGCAGATGCTTGTCGAGCAGGATGACGCCCGAACTAAGGCTGTCCAGAATGTTGCGGGATTGTTTTCGTATGATTCCGCCGTCGTCGGAATCGCTGGCGCCTGGGCGGCGTTTTACCGGACCATGTTCTGTTGTACGTAGAACCGGTTCGGCTGGCTGCGGATCATCAGCTTGCCCGTTTGATCGATGACTTCGACCTGAATGTTGTGAACTCCGCGCCAAACTTCGTCCACCTGGAAGTTCAGGCCGCTCACTACTTGCGGCTCCCCGCCATCCATGTAAACCCGTATTTGATGATTGCCCTGCAACGCCGGGATCGCCGCCACCGATACGTTCAGTGTTCCCGCGATATCCCATAACGTTACCTCGGCTCCGGGATTGGAGACGACCAGGCTTTCGTATCGAAATGGCTTGTCTTCCGGCTGTGCATCTTGACTCGTTGCTTGCGAACTGCGCACGGGTGTCGGGGTATACGTCGATGTGCGCGAACTGGTCGTGCCGAGATCAATTCGCTCAGCGCCTGGTTGCTGGCGGTCGGAGTAGTTAACAACGCCATTCTCGTCAACCCATTTATAGGCGTCTGCAAACACCGCGGTCGCGGCGAGCAGGCCAACAAACAGGAGTATCGGACCTTTTTCCATTCAGTGAGCATAGCAGCGAAAACCGGATTGGGGCTAGTAGCCGGGCGACAAAATGCCGCCCGGTTCACACTTTCACCGTTACAGGCTGTAATACATGTCAAATTCGACCGGATGCGTCGTCATTCGCAGCCGGGTCACGTTTTCGTTAAGGAGTTCGGCGTAGGCGTCAATCAGATCATCGCTGAACACGCCGCCAGCCTTGAGGAATTCACGATCTGTATCGAGAGCTTCCAGAGCCTCTTCCAGTGAAAATGCGACCAGTTTCAGCTCTTTCTCCTCCTCGGGCGGCAGGTCGTACAAATCCTTGTCCATGGCGTCACCAGGATGGATCTTGTTCTGAATGCCGTCGAGACCGGCCATCATCATTGCCGAGAACGCGAGGTAAGGATTGGCCATCGAATCCGGGAAGCGAACTTCGATGCGTCGCCCTTTCGGGTTTGATACGAATGGTATGCGGATCGAGGCGGATCGATTGCGTGCTGAGTAAGCAAGAATTGTCGGTGCCTCGAACCCTGGCACCAGTCGCTTGTAGCTGTTTGTTGCCGGGTTGGTGAATGCGTTGAGCGCTTTTGCATGCTTCACGATGCCGCCGATGTAGTACAGCGCTGTCTCGGATAATCCACCATAGCCGTCGCCTGAAAACAGGTTTTCGCCGTCTTTGAAGAGCGACTGGTGGACGTGCATACCGCTGCCGTTATCGTTGACCAGGGGCTTTGGCATGAAGGTCGCTGTTTTGCCGTAGGCATGCGCAACATTATGAACAACGTATTTCAGCACCTGTACCTCGTCCGCTTTGCGGACCAGCGTGTTGAATACCGCGCCTATTTCGCACTGCCCGGCAGTCGCGACTTCATGGTGGTGCACCTCGGTCTCGACACCCATGTCTTCAAGCGCCAGACACATTGCGGATCGCAGGTCGTGCAGCGAATCAACGGGAGGAACCGGGAAGTAGCCACCTTTGGCAGTCGGCCGGTGTCCTGAGTTGCCCTCGCCATCGATGGACGCACGGTCGGTATTCCAGGCGCCTTCATCTGAATCTACTTTGTAGAAAGCGCCTTGCATGTTGTCGTCCCAGGAAACGTGATCAAAAACAAAAAACTCGTTCTCTGGCCCGAAGAACGCCGCATCAGCGATGCCGGTCGATTTCAGGTAGGCCTCGGCACGATCAGCAAGCGACCGCGGACAGCGATCGTAGCCCTGCATCGTTAAGGGCTCAACCACGTTGCAACGCAGGTTCATCGTCACTTCGTCGGGGAACACATCGATAACCGCGGATGCTGCCTCTGGCATCAAAATCATGTCCGACTCATTAATGCCTTTCCAGCCGGAAATGGATGAGCCGTCAAACATCTTTCCTTCTTCAAAAAGATCCTCGTTGACCGTGTGCGCGGGAACGGTTATGTGATGTTCTTTACCTCTTGTGTCCGTGAAACGAAAATCGACAAATTTGACCTCATTCTCTTTGATAAGGTCGAGTACCTCTGCGGGCGTCATGACTACCTCCTCCAGGTTCCAAATACTTAAACGGTGGCCGACTTTCGCAGGCCACATAGGTTGCTCTACAAATTTATGGTGCTGCGTGCCGCGCCTGTAAGTGCTTTACTGCATGAAGTGTGCCAAAACAGTGCGCGGCGTAAACCATTGTTAATTCGAGTATTTTCAGACCGGCCGCACATGGATATGCACCAATCTGGTGCGCGGCCTGTTCGTGACGCACCATTATAGGGCAATGTCGACGCCGCCGCACCATTTTGGTAAGCCCCCGGGCCGGGGCTCGAATAGCTTGGGCACCAAAAGCCTCGTTGCACTTGACGGCGGCGGAGTCGCTGCCAGTCGTAATCGACGACTGAACGCGTTGGCTGTAATTGCCCTGGCCCCACCCAAATACTATGGTCGCGTTTCGCCAGCATTCGTTATACTTCGCGCCTTTAAGCGGCCGTGGCACTGCAATGACCAGCAAGAAACCAGCGCCTGTATTCAGCTTTCAGGACCTGATCCTGAAGCTGCAACAATATTGGGCGGCACGAGGCTGCGCGATCATGCAGCCGTACGACAAAGAAATGGGTGCCGGAACCTTTCACCCGGCCACATTTCTTCGTGCCATAGGGCCCGAGCCATGGAGCGCTGCCTACGTTCAGCCATCCCGCCGACCCACCGACGGTCGCTACGGCGATAACCCGTTTCGTCTGCAGCACTACTACCAGTATCAGGTTGTCCTCAAGCCGTCGCCGGTCGATATACAGGACATGTACCTCGACTCACTGCGAGCAATCGGTATTGACCCGACTGTGCATGACATCCGTTTTGTTGAGGACAACTGGGAGTCGCCAACACTTGGCGCCTGGGGTCTTGGCTGGGAGGTTTGGCTCAACGGAATGGAAGTGACGCAATTCACCTATTTTCAACAGGTCGGCGGTCTCGAGTGCCGGCCGGTAAGCGGTGAAATAACGTATGGCCTCGAACGCCTCGCAATGTATTTGCAGAATGTTGAGAGCATCTTCGATCTCGTTTGGACCGACGGCCCGCTGGGTCGTATTACTTATGGCGACGTGTATCACCAGAATGAAGTCGAGCAATCGAAGTACAACTTTGAAGAGGCCGACATAGACACCCTGTTTCACGACTTCGACCACGCTGAGCACGATTGTCAGCGGTTGATCGAATTGAACCTGGCGTTGCCAGCGTACGAACAAATGCTTAAGGCCTCGCACGTCTTCAATTTGCTCGATGCGCGCCAGGCGATTTCAGTCAGTGAACGGCAGCGTTTCATTTTGCGGGTTCGCACGATGGCCCGGTCGATTGCAGAAACCTACTACGCGAGCAGAGAGGCGCTGGGTTTTCCGATGCTTGCTACGGCAGACAAGCAAGAGAAGTCTAAATGAGTGCTGCGAACGACTTTCTAGTAGAAATCGGCACCGAAGAGCTGCCGCCCAAGGCGTTGCGCGCGCTGATGACCGCATTCGGAGAGAATCTCACGGCGGCCGTGGACGAGGCGCGCCTGGCACACGGTGCCGTCCATGTGTATGCGAGTCCGCGGCGGCTTGCCGTCGTTATCGAGGGTCTTTCCCGGTCTCAGGACGACCGCAATGTCACGCGCAAGGGCCCGCCCGTGTCCATTGCTATTAACGAGGATGGAGACATGACGCCGGCCGGCACGGCCTTCGCGAAAAAATGCGGCGTAGACGCCTCGAAACTCGGTCGTAGCAAAACCGACCAGGGCGAGTGGTTATCGTACGAGGCCGTCGAATGCGGCGAAGCCGCAGCAGACCTCATGCCTGGCTTGATCGAAAAATCGCTTGCCTCATTGCCGATTCCGCGACGCATGCGGTGGGGCGACGGCGATGTGGAATTTGTGCGGCCGGTTCACTGGATCGTATTGCTGCACGGCAGCGATCCAATCAACACGCCAGTCATGGGCATTGCCGGCGGCAATGAATCGCAAGGACACCGTTTTCATTCATCCGGTCCGATCACCATTAAAACCGCTGCCAGCTACCTCGATACGCTGGAGAAACAGGGACACGTAATTGCGGACTTTGAGCGCCGCCGCGAAATTGTCGAAGTGGGTGTAATCGCTGCTGCGAAGGCGGCGGGCGGCACCATTGTGGACGGCGAGTCTCTGTTCGATGAGGTCGCGTCGTTGGTCGAATGGCCGGTCCCCATTACAGGCCACTTCGACGCGGAGTTTCTACGTCTGCCACGGGAGGTTATCGTCTCTACCCTGACCGGGCATCAGCGCTATTTTCCGGTTGCCGATGACCAGGGCGAGCTTCTGCCAACGTTCGTCACTGTTGCCAATTTGAAGAGCAGTGCGCCGGAAAAGGTGCGCGATGGAAATGAACGCGTTATTCGGCCACGTCTCGCCGATGCCGCTTTTTTCTGGGATAACGATCGAAGAATTGCTCTCGCAAGCCGCCAGGAGAATTTGCGCGACGTGGTTTATCAGCACGGTCTTGGCAGCATTTACGACAAGAGCGCGCGGGTTGCTGCACTGACTGTCCTGCTGGCCGAGGCGCTGCAGATCGATGCGAGCAATGTTCGGCGTGCCGCCGAATTGGCCAAGTGTGACTTGATAACCGGCATGGTCGGTGAGTTTCCGGAGCTGCAAGGGACGATGGGCCGCTACTATGCGATATCGGACGGTGAACCGCCGGAGGTGGCCGAAGCCATCGGTGAGCACTATCGACCGCGCTTCGCCGGCGACGAACTGCCGGCTTCGACGAGTGGTCAGCTGCTCGCCATTGCCGACAAAATCGATACGCTCGCCGGCATTTTCGTGCTCGGCAAGAAGCCCTCTGGCAACCGCGATCCATTCAGTTTGCGGCGCAATGCGCTTGGTATCGTGCGGCTCTTGATTGAGTGTGAGCTCGACCTTGATCTTCGTGCGTTGATTGAAGCTGCAGTCAACGCACAGCCAGGCAGCAAGGGTGACAATGGCGAACTTTGCGCCGAGCTGTATGCTTTTATTGCCGAGCGTTTGCGGCGTTATTTTCTTGCTCGCGACAGCGGTCTCGCAACGGAAACCTTCGATGCGGTTCTGTCGCGACAGCCGGTCTCGCTGCTCGACTTTGATCGCCGACTTCGCGCTGTACAGGCATTTATCAAACTCGAACCCGCATCCAGTCTTGCTGCTGCCAATAAGCGCATCGTCAACATTCTGCGCAAAGCCGAAGGCCAGGGTGACGTTGCCGTTAAGGAGAAATTGCTAAGCGACCCCGCCGAAGTGGCTCTTTGGTCCGCTCTGCAGGGTGCCCGGGATGCCGCGTTGCCGCTGCTCGAGTCCGGTGACTATGCGGCTGTCTTGACCTCCTTATCCGAGCTGCGTGGAGCCGTTGATACGTTTTTCGATGACGTAATGGTCATGGCCGACGACGAAGCAACACGGAACAATCGACTGGCATTACTTGGTGAGTTGCGCGCACTGTTTCTCAATGTTGCGGATATCTCGAGACTCTCAATCTGATGCGCGCGTTTCGCGGCCTGCTTTTTTATATCGTGATGTACGGTGCGGGCGCAATTTTTGGGACTTTGATCGTGTTGTTTTTCTGGGCGCCTTTTCGGGTCCGCTGGCTCGGTGCCGTTGGCTGGGCGAAATCCTGCCTTTGGGCCGCCGATTTTCTCTGTGGGCTCAAAGTCAGCACGGAGGGCACTGATAATATCCCGGATAAGCCGTGTGTGTTCCTGATCAAACATACGACCTCGCTGGAGACCTTCTGGCAAATAGATGCGCTGCCGCCATCTGCCTGGGTTTTGAAGCGCGAACTGCTCTGGATTCCGCTCTTCGGCTGGGGTCTCAGCCTCGGCATGCGATCAATTGCGATTGACCGCAAGTTAGGGGGCACCGCGATTAAGCAGGTTATCGAAAAAGGCCAGGAAAAGTTGGCATCCGGCATCAGCGTTTGTATTTTTCCGGAAGGCACCCGCATGCCGCCCGGCGAAACTCGCCGTTATGGAGTGAGTGGCGCAGCGCTAGCGAGAGAGGCCGGTTGTCCGATTGTGCCTATCGCGCACAACGGTGGCGACTTTTGGCCGAAACACGGTCTACGCAAAGAGCCGGGGCATATTCGGTTTTGCATAGGCCCGCCGATAGATGCGACCGGGCGACCACCCAAGGAAACCAACCTGCTTGCGCAAGAGTGGGTCGAAAATAAGATGGGAGAAATCAGTCGCTTCTATCAGAATGATTCTGGAAATAGTTCTGAGAATAGTTCTCGAGTTGCTCAAGACTAGCGCTGCCGCGCAGCGCGACACCGGTTCGCAAAAAAAAGGGCTGCCACCTGGCAGCCCTTCTTCGACCTGCTGTAGCAAACTCGTTACCAGATTTTTACGCGCGCTTCGGGCGGCAAATACAGCGCGTCGCTTTCCTGTACATCAAACGCCTCATAGAATTCCGGT
>PVMK01135970.1_pt1:0-27500 | contig 38092 bp, 31 predicted proteins | sample 1853481 | NCBI WGS metagenome assembly PVMK01 (sample SAMN08533507, study PRJNA380276) | Marine sediment metagenome, whole genome shotgun sequencing project.
TATTCATGGTCTGTCTCACCAGTGACGACCGCAACCTGGCAACCGAAGCCGCCGCCTATTACCTGATCGCCTATACCGCGACCACCATCGCCGCATTTGGATTGCTGACCCTCATCTGCGCACACCAGGTCGAACGGGAAAACGTGGAATTGCATCACATCAGCGGCCTGTTCTGGCACCAGCCGCTACTGGGGGGACTCATGCTGGTGGCAATGCTGTCCCTGGCAGGCATCCCGCTTACCGCGGGTTTTGTCGCCAAGTTCTACATTTTCAACGCAGCGGTCAGCGGTCATAACTGGGTACTGCTGGCAACCCTGATCCTGGGTAGCAGCATCGGCATATACTATTATCTGCGTGTGGTGTACTACATGACCCGCAGACCGGAACAACACCATGTGCAACCCAACCTGGAGGGCAGCTGGCGCGGACGGGCCCTGTCCTGCGCCCTGATTGCCAGTATTTTACTGCTGGGGACGGTGCCACAGTCACTCATGGCGTATTTAAGGTCTATACTTTAAAAACCCCCGGATAAACCGGGGCTAGGAGGTCGTTATGCTTCAATCAGTAAATCTGCGGGACTATATGTTGCCCAACCCCGTAAAAGTGAAGGCCGAGGATAATATCCTGGATGCCATGCAGATCATCATCGACAATAAAATTTCAGGGCTCTGTGTGGTCGACGGCGAAGCCAACCTGGTGGGTGTCCTGTCGGAACTGGATTGCCTGCGCGCGGTGCTGGGCGCTATCTATAACAACAGCAGCATCGGGAGCGTCGGTGAGCATATGGCCACGGACAATCTTGTGGTAGCCCATCCCAATGAGGACATTGTGGATGTGGCCCAGGATATGCTGCTGAAGAACAAGCGCCGCCGCCCGGTGGTGGAGGATGGCAAACTGATCGGGCAGATTACCTGCCGGCAGTTGTTAAGCGCCGTGAAAAAGTTCAGGAGCTGAACTGCGCCGGTTTACTCGCCAGACCCGGGGCAATAGCCGGGCCCGGCGGCTGTCATATCGCCGCCCTATACACGAAACTCGATAAATAACCATATCGTATTGTTTGCTTGCCTGTCGCATAATAGGTCTCATCTGAATGGCGCTTATTTGATGTGAAGGTGGCTACGTCCCGCTGCTTCCGGGAGTTTTTTGCCTTGCTCAGTTAGGATAAAGCATGCCTTTGCAAGGCAAAAAACTCCCGGAAGCAGCTATCTACAGCAGTATTCAATAGACTTGAGTATGACACGGCGTAGCTGCGCGGTACGGGTGGAGCCACTGGAGGGCATGGGGTTCTAACCGAGAGTGGCTCCACCCGTACCGCGCAGCGGAACTTACACCACCTGCCTGACTACCTGACATCGCTAATAAAGTGCCATTCGCCACTCAACTCATTACCACCAGAAAATGACAAACTATGATCAAAACCATTCCCCTGCTCATCGCGGAAGAACTCTCCGTACGCGAAGCCCAGGTCAATGCCGCCATCAAGCTACTGGATGAGGGCGCCACCGTGCCTTTTATCGCCCGCTACCGCAAGGAGGTCACCGGCGCGCTGGACGACACCCAGATGCGACAACTGGAACAACGCCTGCAGTATTTGCGCGATATGGAGGACCGGCGCCAGACCATCCTGGCCACTATCGAAGAGCAGGGCAAGCTCAGTCCGCAGTTGCGGCAGTCCATCCTCGAAGCGGATACCAAAAACCGGCTGGAAGATTTATACCTGCCCTACAAACAAAAGCGGCGCACCAAAGCCCATGATTGCCCAGGGAAGCGGGGACTGGAACCCCTGGCCGATGCCCTGCTGGCTGACCCCGGCCTCAATCCCGGAAGACGTCGCCGAAACCTACTTCAATGCCGATGCGGGCATCGCCGACAGCAAGGGTGCCCTGGACGGCGCCCGCCAGATACTGATGGAGCGCTTCGCCGAGGATGCGGATCTGCTGGCCAAAGTCAGGCAGTTTCTGCAGGATCATGTGCTACTGGCAGCGCGATTGATTGACGGCAAAGAGGGCGAAGGCGCCAAGTTTCGCGATTATTTCGAGCATACGGAGGCACTGGGCAAGGTGCCCTCTCACCGGGCCCTGGCCATGTTTCGCGGGCGCAACGAGGGGTATACTAAACCTCAACCTGGTCATGCACGCCGAAGAAAAGCCCACAGAGGCCCACCCCTGCGAGGCCATGATCGCCGAGCACTGGCACATAGAAGACCAGCAGCGCCCCGCAGACCGCTGGCTGCGGGACACCGTGCGCTGGACCTGGCGGGTCAAGTTACTGACACATTTGCAGACCGATTTGCTGGGGCAGTTACGCGAGCGCGCCGAGCAGGGTGCCATCGAGGTGTTCGCCCACAACCTGAAGGACCTGCTGCTGGCGGCGCCGGCCGGCCCCAAAGCGACCATCGGCCTGGATCCGGGCCTGCGCACCGGGGTGAAGGTGGCGGTGGTTGATGCCAATGGCAAAGTGCTGGATCACGGCGCGATCTTTCCCACGCCACCACAAAAACGCATACAGGAGGCGGCGGCGGTGCTGCTGAAGATGATCAGGCAGCACGATGTGGCGCTGATCGCCATTGGCAATGGCACTGCCAGCAGGGAAACTGACAAGTTCGTGGGTGACCTGTTGCGCGATGAGCCCGAGCTCAAGGTAAAAAAGGTCATGGTTAACGAGGCCGGCGCTTCCATCTACTCCGCCTCGGAACTTGCCGCCAGGGAATTTCCCGACCTGGATGTGACCATACGCGGTGCGGTTTCCATTGCCCGTCGCCTGCAGGACCCACTGGCGGAGCTGGTTAAAATCGACCCCAAGTCCATCGGCGTGGGGCAGTACCAGCACGATGTCAGCCAGGTGCAACTGGCGCGGCAACTGGACGCAGTGGTGGAGGACTGTGTTAACGCGGTGGGCGTGGACGTGAACACCGCCTCTGCACCCCTGCTAACCCGGGTGTCCGGCCTTACCCAGAGCATCGCCAACAACATTGTCGCCCTGCGCGACCAGCGGGGCAGTTTCAGCAATCGCCGGGAACTGTTACAGGTACCTCGCTTCGGCGACAAGACTTACGAGCAGGCGGCGGGATTCCTGCGTGTAACCGGGGGAGACAACCCGCTGGACACCTCGGCGGTACATCCGGAATCCTATGGCGTGGTACAAGCCATCGCGGCGCGCCAACAACGTGAAATCAGTGGCATCATTGGTGACAGCAGCTTCCTGCGAGCACTGGACCCCTGCGAATATACAAGTGACAGCGTGGGCCTGCTCACTGTGCAGGACATCATTACCGAACTGGATAAACCGGGTCGTGATCCCCGCCCGGAGTTTCGCATGGCCCAATTCCAGGATGGCGTGGAGAAAATTTCTGACCTCAAGCCCGACATGGTCCTGGAAGGCACCGTCACCAACGTGACCAATTTCGGCGCCTTCGTGGATATCGGCGTACACCAGGACGGGCTGGTGCACATCTCCGCACTGGCGGAGCGCTTTGTAAAAGATCCGCGGGACGTGGTCAAGGCCGGGGATATCGTCCGGGTAAAAGTGATGGAAGTGGATCGTGACCGCAAGCGGATAGCGCTCACCATGCGGCTGTCAGACAAGGCACAGGAGCAGGCAGAAAAGCGCGGTGAACCGGGTCGACACAGTGGTGGAGGTAAACGGCAAGACAATTCATCACGGAAAAACTCTGGCCGAAGCAAGCCGGCTCAGGACAAGCCAGCCGCCAATAACGCCTTCGCGGCGGCGTTCGCCAATGCCCGTCAGAAGAAATAAGTTTATCCGGAATTATTTTATTCCGGGCAAGCCCGGCCAGGCTCGCACCCAGGATTCAAACTCTCGCTCTGGAAGGGGCTTACTGAAATAGTAGCCCTGTATGCTGTCACAACCCAGTTCCCGCAATCTCAGCATGGTGGCCCGGTCTTCCACACCCTCGGCCACCACGCTCAAACCGAACTGGTGGGCGATATGAATCATGATTTTTACCAGCTCCAGATCCTGCGAGTCCACCATTATGGAGCTGACAAAAGTCCTGTCGATTTTCAACTCCGCCGCGGGAATGTGTTTGAAATACGACAATGACGAATAGCCGGTACCAAAATCATCGATAGACAGGTTGACACCCATGTTCTTCAGTTCGAGTAAATTATCAAAGCCGGATTCCTTGTCCTCTATGAAAGCGCCCTCGGTGATTTCTACCGTTACCTTGGCCGGGTCCACGCTCCAAATGGCAATGGCATCACGCAGCATTGCCGGCAGGTCGGGGTTGCCCACCAGACCCGCCTGTATATTCAGCGCCAGACCCACATCCAGTGAATGCTGCCAGCTTTTCAGTTGCCGCATGGACTGGTGCACCACCCACTTGGTCAGTTCAAAGGCGCGCCCGGCCGCATCGGCCAGCTCCACCACCATTTCCGGCGGAACAGGTTCGCCGCCGGGTGGCGTCCAACGCAGCAGTGCCTCGGCACTTCCAACCTGTCCGGTAGTGAGATTGACCTTGGGCTGAAAATGCAGCTCGAAGTCGTTGTCGCGCAGTGCTTCAGCGAAGCGCTGCTCCAACTGGTAATCGGTCTTGCCAGCGCCACCCTCAACCAGCAGATCCTCTATGCGGTGGCTACCACCCATCTTGACATGGGCCAGTGACGATTCAGCCAGTGCCAGCATCGCCATGGGGTCGCGGGCGCCGTTAAAATTGATGGAGATACCGACTTTCAGCTCCACACTTACCATACCGGCATCGACAAAGAGTTTCCCCTCCAGCAAGCGGGTAACCTTATTCAGGGCCAGGGCGATAAAAGCCGGGTTGGTGAGGCCGGGTAGAATAAAGGCGAAGCGGTGACTGCCAACCCGAAACACCGTGTCGGGTAGCTTGCTGACTCCCAGCAGCTCCCGATAAGCCGCGGCCAACATGAGGTCGCCGGTGCGGTAACCGTGATGGTGGTTGATTCTGGAAAGGTTGGTGAGGTCGATGAGCAGCATGCCCAGATGGGCGGAGTGTCGCTGCGCATGGGCTACAGCCCCACCCAGGGCGCCGATGAAGGCCGCGCGCTGGATTTCGGGCACTTCAGCCAAATGAGTATCCATAGGAGCCTGTATGAGAATAGGAACCTACTGCGGAAAAGCCATTTTGGCCAGGCTCCTGTGCACTCTGGCGAAGAAAGTGTACATTCAAAGCTGGATTGCGGTCATATCGATGCCGTAAGCGTCCGGCTCCAGGCTACCGGTGATATCCAGAGGCTCGCCACCGGCGGTCTCTTTCTGATTGAGCAGATCAATGGTCTTGATTTCAGCCAGAGCCTGCTTATTCGCATCCAGCAATACCATCACCTGGGGCCGCAGCCTTCGCGTGCGGTACTCCGCGACCACCACTGCGACCTCTCCCGAAGACAACTCCACCAGAGTACCTGCCGGGTAAATGCCTACCGCCTGAATGAACTCCTCTACCAACTCTCCCTGGAAATCGATATCCTTCCACTCGTACAACATTTTAATCGCCGTCGACGGTGGTATCGCCCTGGCGTAGCTGCGATGACTGGTGATCGCATCGTAACAATCCACGATCGCGGCTATCCGCGCAAAAACGGGGATGTCATCCCCCCTGACCCCCTCGGGATAGCCGGAGCCGTCATGGCGCTCGTGGTGGTAAGTGATCATATCGATAACATCCTGATTCATCAGGCCGCTACCGGCTATCATCTCCACGCCCAGCTTCACGTGATTGCGCACCTGCTGAAATTCATCATCCGTCAACGGTTGTTGCGTATTGAGCAGCCCGGGTTCAACACCCAACTTGCCCACATCGAATAACAGGCCGCCGATAGCCAGCGAGCGCAGATCCGACTTGGGCAAGCCCAGCTGGCGACCCAGGGCCACCGCCCATATGGATGCCCCGAGAGAATGCTGGTAGGTATATTTGTCCTCCTGCTTCATTCGCGCCAGCCAGATACAAGCGTCGGGGTTGCGGGAGATACTATCGATCATGGGTTCTACGGATTTCTTGACCCTCACCATATCCAGCGAACCACCCTCGGCAAGCTTACCGAAGATATCGTCAATGCCTTCCGACAAGGCCTGCACTGCCACCTGGGCCTTGGGGTACTCTTCGCCCCAGCCTGAACCGTCCTTGTAGGTCTTCAGGGTGCGGTTACTGAACAATTGCTGGGTCGACTTACGCGGGCGGTTGCGCACTTTGCGCCGGATGATAGTGGGATCCTGAACACTCTTGGAACTGTCTATATAGACGTACTGACAATACTCCTGCAAACGACGGACATCTTCTTCCGACGCCAGCTGAAAACCCTGCAATGAGAACGGTGTCTCCAGCCAGGGGCGATCCAGGCTGGAAACATACATACCGGTTTCCAGGTCGGACGAAAATATCTTGACGATCTCAAGCATTTGGCAATCACAAACCAGTCATACAATGATTGCGACAGCATAGCTCGTTTCGCTGAAAAAAGCCCTCGCACTATTGTGAACCAGTTCGCAACATCAGCGGCCTGGTCTATACTTCGTGTGAATTTTCAGGAGAATGATATGCAGCAACTGACCGAAATGGACAACTCGTTTGTGCAAATGGAGAGCAATCGCACTCCCATGCATATCAGTCCGGTCATATTCTATGACCAGTCCGGTCTTAAACGCGGCAATGTCCGATTTAAAGAAATCCTCAAGGTTTTTGAGCGCAGCCTGCCAAAGTCCGCGGTATTTCGCCGTAAACTGGCCGGCGGCGCCCTGGGCTTCGATACACCTTACTGGATCGAAGATCCGGATTTTGACCTGGAATTCCATGTGCGGCATATCGCCCTGCCAAAACCGGGTGACTGGCGCCAACTCTGCATTCTGCTGGCGCGCCTGCAGTCCCGCGGCCTGGACATGAGGAGACCCTTGTGGGAGGCCTATGTCATCGAGGGCCTGAATGAAGTTCAGGGTCTGCCCCCCAACAGTTTTGCCATTATGCTCAAGATTCACCACGCGGCCATCGATGGTGTCTCCGCGGCCGAAATACTGACCGCTATACACAGCCTGACAGATGAGACGGAGCCCCCCGAACTGGCGGACGACTGGCGCGGCGAAGACCCGCCATCGCCTGTGCGGGTCTGGTCTCGAGCGTACCTGAATACTCTCAGGCGCCCGCTCAGGCTGCTGGAGACAGTGGGTGAATTGGTACCCAAGGCCATTCGTGCCAGCCGCAGTGCCGCTGAACGACACGCGCAAGACAAACTGCCCATGGTCAAGACTCGCTTCAATACCAAAGTCAGCGGCTACCGGGTTCTCGATGCAATCATTCTTGACCTCGCCACAGTGAAGGCCATCAAGAACGCCGCGGAAGGCGCCACGATCAACGACGTGATGGTCTCCATTGTTGGCGGAGGCATGCGTAAATACCTGCAAGCCAAGGGAGAATTACCTGAAACCAGCCTGGTCTGTGGCGCGCCGATCAGCGTCAGGCCGGAGCGCAACAGCGACTCCATTGGCAACCAGGTGGGCTTTATGACCATTGATATGGCCACCACTATAGAAGATCCCCTGCAAAGACTGCGGGCGGTGGCCGCCCACGCCCAGCAATCCAAGGCCTACTCCTCAGCCATTGGCGCCAATACCATGATGAACATCAGCAAGGGCCTGTCGCCCCAGTTTCTGGGCATGGGTATGCGGGTAGCCACCATGGCTGCCGTGAACAGCGACATGTCGATGCCCTTGCATACAGTGGTGTCCAATGTGCCCGGGCCACAGGAGCCCCTGTACCTGGCCGGCGCCAAAATGCATATGTTAATGGGTATTGGCCCGGTCATGGATATGATGGGGCTGTTTCATGCGGTAATCAGTGGCGCGGGTGTCATTACGATAACTTTTACCGCCTGCCGGGAGCTGCTGCCGGACCCCGGATTCTATAAGGAATGCCTGCAGCAGGCCTACGATGAACTGGAGGCGGCTGCCATCAAAAAACCTGTGCGCAAGAAACGCCGGCGCAAAGCCAGGCGGGCCTGACCCGAATGGCACTGACTTAAGGCTAAAGCGGGTACATTCCGCCACTTGAGGGCATGGGGTTCCTAACCGAGAGTGGCTCCATACGCTCCGTGCAGCGGGACCTATGCTACAAACTTGACATTACTTAAGTCAGTGCCATGCAGACAGAGAACCGCTAATGAGCGATAATCCGCGACATCCACACATTCTGTGAATCCCGGGAGGATTATCGTGAGCATCAACGAACAGCAGTTGGAAAAAATGAGAACAGCCGCGGGATTTATCGCGGCCCTGGACCAGAGCGGCGGCAGCACACCAAAGGCATTGGGGATCTATGGCATCGGCGAGGATGCCTGGTCCAGCGACGAAGAAATGTTTGATATCGTGCACCAGATGCGCAGCAGGATAATTACCAGCCCTGTGTTCAATGGCCAACGCATACTCGGCGCGATCCTGTTCGAGAACACCATGGACCGGACGATTGGTGGGCGGGCCACGGCGAACTACCTCTGGGATGTCAAGAACGTGGTGCCGATTCTGAAGGTCGATAAGGGCCTCGCCGACGAGTGCGATGGCGTACAGGTCATGAAGCCCATGCCCGATCTCGATGCGCTGCTGGCCAAGGCGAAATCCAAGGATATTTTTGGCACAAAGATGCGATCTGTCATCAAGCAGGCGAATGCGGCAGGTGTGGGCGCAGTGGTCCGGCAGCAGTTGGAAGTCGCCCGACAGATCGTCGCCGCGGGCCTCGTGCCGATCATCGAACCCGAGGTCGATATACACTGCCCGGACAAGGCTGAAGCCGAAGACCTGTTGAGAACGGCGTTGCTCGACGAACTCAATGCCCTCGCACCCGATCAGCTGGTGATGTTGAAGCTCACCCTGCCCGAAGTGAACAATTATTATGCCGACTGCATCGCGCACCCCAATGTAGTCAGGGTCGTGGCACTGTCTGGTGGCTATTCGCGCGAAGAAGCCAACACCAGGCTGGCAAAAAACAACGGTATGGTCGCCAGCTTCTCCCGCGCCTTGTCGGAGGGCCTGAACGCGCAGCAGTCAGACGACGAGTTCAACGCAATGCTGGACGCCTCCATCGAGAGCATTTTCCAGGCCTCGTCGACCTGAGATGACTTGAGCGGGTAATTAGCTCATAGCGGCCGCAGCAAGTTGGCGATCATGTCGATCTGTCACTCGCTCGCCTCCAGGAGTGACTCCTTGAAATAAACCATAGAGGTTCAAGCCGTCATGGCGAACTCGGACGCACAAATCGCACCGCTCAGCGAACGCAACGCATGGAAGGCTCTGGAAACGCATTTTGAGAGTGTCAGGCAGCTGCATCTGCGAACATTGTTTGCGGATGACCCGCAGCGCGGTGAACGCATGGCGGCCGAGGCGGTCGGTTTCTACCTGGATTACTCCAAGAATCTTATTACCGATGAAACGCTCAAGCTCTTGCTGGACCTGGCCGAGGAATCCGGTTTGCGCGCTCGCATCGACGCCATGTTTGGCGGCGAGAAGATCAACATCACGGAAGACCGGGCGGTTTTGCACGTGGCGCTGCGTGCCTCAAAAGAGGCTGCCATTGTCGTGGATGGCGAGAACGTGGTTCCCCGGGTCCACGCCGTACTCGACAAAATGGCTGACTTCTGTGACCGCGTGCGCAGTGGCGAGTGGCGCGGATACACGGGAAAACGCATTCTGAATGTCGTCAACATCGGCATAGGCGGCTCCGACCTGGGCCCGGTGATGGCCTATGAGGCACTGAAGTACTACAGCGACAGGGCCATGACGTTTCGCTTCGTATCCAACGTCGACGGTACCGACTTCGTCGAAGCGGTCCGCGATCTCGACCCGGCCCAAACCCTGTTCATCACTTCTTCAAAGACGTTCACGACACTGGAGACGATGACCAACGCCCACTCGGCCCGCGACTGGGTGCTTGCCGGTTTCGATGGTGACGTCAAGTCGGTCGCCAGGCATTTCGTCGCGGTGTCGACGAACGCGGAGGAAGTGACGAAGTTCGGCATCGACACCGCCAATATGTTCGGTTTCTGGGACTGGGTCGGCGGGCGCTATTCCATGGACTCGGCGATCGGGCTGTCGACCATGCTGGCCATCGGGCCGGAGAATTTTCGCGCCATGTTGAATGGCTTTCACCAGATGGACGAGCACTTCCGCACTGCCCCATTTAAGCGCAACCTGCCGGTGCTGATGGGCTTGTTGGCGCTCTGGCATAACAACTTCTTTGGCGCGGAGACAGTGGCGGTATTGCCATACGAGCAATATCTCAAGCGCTTCCCCGCCTACTTGCAGCAGCTGACCATGGAAAGTAACGGCAAGCATGTGAGCCTCGATGGCAACAGGGTCTCTTACGATACCAGCCCGATCTATTTCGGCGAGCCTGGGACGAATGGCCAGCACTCGTTCTACCAATTGATCCATCAGGGAACGAGAATGATTCCCTGTGACTTCATCGCATTCGGCCAATCGCTGAACCCCCTTGGCGAGCACCACGATATCCTGCTGGCAAACATGTTCGCCCAGGGCGAGGCGCTGGCCGTTGGCAAAACGCGCGAGGAGGTACAGGCAGAGGGCACACCGGATTGGCTGGTGCCCCACCGGGTGTTCGATGGCAACCGCCCGTCGAACACGATTCTTGCCGAGTGCCTCACCCCGGAAACCTTCGGTAGCCTCGTCGCCCTGTACGAGCACAATGTCTTTACGCAAGGCGCGATCTGGAGCATAGACTCCTTCGACCAGTGGGGGGTGGAGTTGGGCAAGCACCTGGCGCAGGCTATTATCGGGGAACTTGAAAGCGAGGACGAACCTGCGCTCGCTCACGATAGTTCGACCAACACCCTGATTCGGCGCTACCGAAAGTTGAAGGAGGGGAATCTGTGAGAGGCGCAGAAGATCGCGCCTACCTTGCCTGAATGTTTACTTAAGGGAAAGTGTGTTCAATTAAAACCCGATCTCGCTAACCTGCCTTGGCCAGCTCATCCCTCATCTGTTGTATCACACTATCGTAAACATTCGCGTCATCGCTGTTTTTAGCGCTAAAAATGGCGGAGCCGGCCACAAAGGTATCCGCACCCGCCTCGGCGATTTCGCGAATGTTATCCACCTTGACGCCCCCATCGACCTCCAGCCGGATGTCACGCCCGGAATCATCGATAATCCTGCGTGCTTCGCGCAGCTTGTCGAGAGTCGCGGGAATGAAGCTCTGTCCACCGAAACCCGGGTTTACTGACATCAGCAACACCATATCCACCTTGTCGATGACGTACTTCAAATAATCCAGCGGTGTGGCCGGATTAAATACCAGGCCGGATTTACAGCCTTCGCCACGAATCACCTGCAGGGAGCGGTCGATGTGCTCACTGGCCTCTGGGTGAAAGGTGATGTAGCTGGCTCCCGCTTTGGCAAAATCAGGAATAATACGGTCCACGGGTTTTACCATTAAATGGACATCGATTTGTGCAGTTACGCCGTGCTTGCGCAGCGCCTCACACACCAGCGGCCCAATGGTCAGGTTGGGCACATAGTGATTATCCATCACGTCAAAGTGAACCATATCCGCGCCGGATTCCAGTACGTTATCCACTTCCTCACCCAGGCGGGCAAAATCCGCTGAGAGAATGGACGGCGCGATTTTAAAATCTGGCATATACTTGGCCCCTTGGTAAACCAAACGCCGTTAAGCGTTATCGAAGTCATCAGTAACGATGCGACCAGAACGCCGCACTGTACCGGAAACAGGCAGCAAAATCAGCTTTAAGTCACTTCGTACAATTCTCCTGGTCCGCGCTGCATGCCAGGTCGTCTCGCATGATGTCGCTGTAGTGAAACTTTTCCCAGGGCATTGGTGTAAAATGGCAGAGTAAGAATGCTATATACTTTACGCTTCCACTTCTCTTTGTAACGGGCCTGTCAAATGCACGATAAAAAAATCTCCACAACAACTGAACGAAAACCCGTTTTTAACCCCCACTTGTGCCTCCAGGGAAATGACGGAGGATATTCCAAAACACCGTTTCCCCGAGCATAGCACCGCACCTGGCATGGTTTATAACCTGATTCATGATGAATTGATCCTGGATGGCAATTCACGGCAGAACCTGGCGACTTTTGTGACGACCTGGATGGAACCGGAAGCAAGAACATTGATGTCGGAATGCTTCGACAAAAACATGATTGATAAAGATGAGTACCCGCAGACGGCTGAAATCGAGAGCCGCTGTGTCAATATGCTATCCAGTTTATGGCACTCACCCGATCATGAAACGGCCACTGGAACATCCACCGTTGGTTCCAGTGAGGCGGCCATGCTGGGCGGCATGGCAATGAAGTGGAACTGGCGCGATAAAATGAAGAAAGCCGGCAAAGCGACCGACAAACCCAACCTGGTAATGGGAGCCAACACCCAGATTTGCTGGCACAAGTTCTGTAAGTACTGGGATATCGAGGCGCGTGAAGTGACCTCGGAAGGAGACCGTTTCACCCTGAACGCCGAGGAAGCGTTAAAACTGGTCGATGAAAACACCATTGGCGTGATCGTTATCATGGGTAGCACAATGGATGGTAGCTATGAGCCGGTGAAAGAGGTAGCTGATGCGCTGGACAAGTATCAGTGTGAAACCGGCATTGATATGGCGGATATGTTGTTGCGTGATATGCGCACTGCTCTGCAGTGGTTTGAGTCACAACCAGGGCTTATCAGCAAAAAAGACGGCGGAGTTTTTCACCACTGATTTACCATGGCTCATTCTGATAGGCAATTTCCCGGGGCAAGTTATAGATGAAGCGGCAATTGAGCGATCGTAATTGGCAGACCGCGATCTACCTGTTGGCGGGCGCGTCCCTACTACTTGGGGTAGTCGTGTTGGTGGGTTGGTATACCCACAACGCGGCGCTGATCCAGGTAAACCCCGCCTTTGTACCCATGCAATACAATACCGCCCTGGGTTTCGCTTTGTCCGGGCTTGGCCTGCTGGCGCTGCTGTTCGGCGCCACCCGCTGGCAGCAATTAGCGGCTCTACTGGTGTTACTGGTCGGCGCACTGACCCTGGTAGAGTACATATTCGGTATTGGTCTGGGTATCGATCAACTCTTTATGGAACACTATATCGGTGTCAAAACCTCTCACCCCGGTCGCATGGCACCCAATACCGCCCTGTGCTTTAGTCTCACGGGTTTGACCTTATTCATAAGCGTAGCGCGAGGCCAGGCGCCGCGCCGGTTGGCGGCCACAGGTAACCTGGGGCGCCGTTGTGTTCGCCCTCGGCGTGGTGGCCTTTGGCGGCTACCTGACCGGCATCGAAACCGCCTATGGCTGGGGCGCGCTGACCAAAATGGCGGTGCATACCGCTCTGGGTTTCATGGTGTTGGGGGCTGGCCTCTTCCTCTATGCCGTCACGTTCCACCGCAGCCAAGCATGGCGACAGCGGTTTACCCCCCTGGTTAGTCTGGCCCGATGCTGATTACCGGCGTAACCCTCACGGGCACTGCCTGGCAGGCGGTGCGCAGTCATGAGCTGGAGAACGCACAGATGCTTGGCGAATCCGGCACCAGCCTGGCCGCGGAGAGCCTGCTGGTGTTCGGGCTCTTCGCCACCTTGGCTGCCGCCTGGGCGGTGCGCGGCGGCATCCAGAGGGCAGGCGAAGAGCAATCACCCACCGAGCAGGTCATCTCGCGACGGGCGCCGTGGGTGATCATCGTGTTGGGGCTGGTATTGTCACTTGCCGTCTACGAACTGTTACACAGCAATTTCAAAGCGAGCATCAGGCAGCGTTTTGACGATGCCGCGGAGGATTCGGCCACGTCTATCGCTAATGACCTGGCACTGTATGTAGACTCGTTGCAGCATATTCGCTCACAGTACGCCGCTTCCAACCAGATAAGTCGAGAAGAATTCAGGTTGGCCACCGAGTACGACCTGCACCGTTTTCCCGGGCTTGTATCGATACAGTGGGCACCATTGATATCACAGGAGCGGCGTGCCGGTTGACGGCCAAAGCCAGCGCGGAGCTAGGTGTGCCTTTTCATATCAGGGAGCTCGATGCCTCCGGAGACCTGGTGGTCGCACCCCGCAGAAAATACTATCTGCCCGTTTACTTTCTGGAGCCTTTTGCGCGTAATAGAGCCGCCCTGGGGTTTGATATAGCCACGAATCCCGGGTGGTATGGAAGCTGTCATGGCGGCGGTGGAGCTCGATATCGCGACAGCTACCCAGCGCTTGAAACTGGTACAGGCGGGGGATACGGGTTACGGCGTGCTGCTCTCACTGCCGATTTACCATAAAGGGACAGTCGGTGGGTAGTCCCGCAGCAGCGGCGGGCCGCGTTACAGGGCCTGGCAGTTATCGTACTCGCCATTGACGCGGGTGATTGAAGGCACCCTGGCCCGATCTGTAAAGCCGGCCGGTTTGCACCTGGATTTCCTGGATATGAGCGCGCCGACTGATCAGCGTTTCCTGTACCGGCACCAATCCCGCAGCGCGACAGAAGAGGCGCCGAGCGAAAAGCTGACGAAGGTCATTTCTATTCCTTTCGCAGACAGAAACTGGCAAATGACGGCCACTGCCGCCAACAGTGACCGTTATCCCGCCTGGTCTTTCTCCAGTTTCCTGCTACCCCTGACTATTATGCTGGTGGCATTGAGCCTGGCGCTTTTTATCCGGCAATCGACCCGGCGTGAACTGGAGCGCGCCCGCCTGCAGGAAATCCATGAGCTTGCCATGGAAAGTATGGACCAGGGGCTGGTCCTTGTGGACGCGAACGGACTGTTGGCCACCTACAATAAAAAAGCGATGGATATATTCGGCTTTGATCAGGAAATTATGGACAGGTATCCAAAGTTTGAAGATGTGCTGCGTTACTGGCATCACGAAGTCATCAACATGCCCGAAACCTTTGAAGAGGCCAGGGCTAGGGCGGATAGGGACTACGGCTTTACAACCGAGCAAACGACGCCTGACGGAACTGTCATTGAAACCTGCCAAAACCCGATCCCCAATGGCGGTTTTGTAAGAACCTATACGGATATTACCGCGCGAAAAGAAGCAGAAAACCAGTTGTTCCTGGCCAAGCAGGCGGCGGAAGAATCCACCCGGGCCAAATCGGATTTCCTGGCCAATATGAGTCACGAAATACGCACCCCGATGAACGCGATTATCGGCATGTCACACCTGGCTTTGCAGACCGCCCTGGACAACAAACAGCGCAATTATATTTCGAAGGTGCACCGCTCGGCGGAATCCCTGCTGGGCATCATCAATGACATTCTGGATTTCTCCAAAATCGAGGCCGGCAAGCTCGATATGGAGAGCACGACCTTCCAGCTTGAGGATGTGCTGGAAAATCTCGGCAGCCTGGTCGGCCTCAAGGCCGAGGAGAAAAATCTCGAGTTCCTGTTCGATATCCCCGACACCCTCCCCACCGCATTGATCGGCGACCCCCTGCGCCTGGGGCAGATTCTGATTAACCTGGGCAACAACGCCGTCAAGTTTACCGAGGAGGGCGAGATCGTTGTGACCATCAGTGAAGTCGCCACGGAGGGCGAGCGGGTCAAACTGCAGTTTTCGGTGAGCGATACCGGCATCGGCATGAGCGAGGAAAACAAGGCGAAGTTGTTCCAGTCTTTCAGCCAGGCCGACTCTTCAACATCACGTAAGTATGGCGGTACAGGGCTCGGGCTGGCCATATCAAAGAGTCTCAGCGAACTGATGGGTGGTGAAATCTGGGTCGACAGCGAGCCCGGCCGGGGCAGTACCTTTAGCTTCACTGTCTGGCTGGAACGCCAGCGAAATGTCACACCCAGGCGGCCTGTTGACGACTCAAGCCTCAGCGGATTGCGCGTTCTGTTGGTCGATGACCATGCCACTGCCCGGGAAATCCTGGGCAAGCTGCTGACCAGCTTTGGTTTTGAGGTAGACAGCGCCGCCAGTGGTAAAGAAGCGCTATTCATGCTCGAAGAAGCGGTCGCAAGCAAACCCTACACCCTCGTGCTCATGGACTGGTGGATGGAAGGTATGGATGGGGTGGAAGCGACGCGCCGTATCAAGTCCCACCCGCGACTCTCGGAGCCGCCAAAAGTCATTATGGTGACGGCACACGGGCGCGGGGATGCGCTGACCGCGACGAAAGATGTGGCCATCGACGGCCTGCTGACCAAACCGGTCACCGCATCGAGTCTGCTCGATGCCATTATGCTGGCCATGGGGCGTGAACAGGCCGAAGATGTATTTCCCACCAGACGCTCGGACGCTGACAGAATAGCGCAGGAAAAACTGCGTGGCGCACATGTGCTGTTGGTGGAAGACAACGAAATCAATCAGGAGCTGGCGCTGGAGTTACTGACCAGTATTGGTATCAGTGTGGAGGTGGCTAACGATGGTCAGGAGGCCCTCGATCTGCTGGCCCAGCGCGATTACGATGGCGTATTGATGGATTGCCAGATGCCGGTAATGGATGGCTTTACCGCCACCCGGGAGATTCGTCGCCAGGAGAAGTTCGCCGACCTGCCGGTGCTGGCCATGACGGCCAACGCCATGGCCGGTGACCGGGAATTGTGCCTGGCCGCAGGCATGAACGACCATATCACCAAACCGATCAACGTCAACAGCATGTTCAACACCATGGCGCGCTGGATTACACCCGCCAGGCCGGCGCCGGAGCGGGCAGGGCATGCCGACAAGAAGCAACTGTCCACTGCGCTCCCTGAAATTCCCGGCCTGGATATTCGCTGCGGCCTGGCGACAACCCAGGGTAACGCGGACCTCTACCGCAGATTGCTGCTCAGGTTTGAATCGTCCTACAGGGATTTCGCCGCGGACTTTGCCGCGGCCTGCCAGGACGAGGATGAGTATTCACCAACGCGCAGTGCGCATACCCTCAAGGGTGTTGCCGCCAGTATTGGCGCAGCGCAGGTGGCCGAGGCCGCAGGCTTACTTGAGAAGGCCTGCCATGGCGGGGCAGCCGCCGGCCGACATTGGAAAACATATGAATACTGTCTGCGGCGCACTCGAGCCGGTAATCGAGGGACTGGCCTTCCTGGCGGCAACGGACCTGCCAGTTAACGGCAACGCAAACCCCATAGATTTTGACCCGGCTCTGCTCAAGAGCCTGCTGCAACGCCTGTGCGGATTGCTGGACGATTGCGACACTGATGCCGCGGAACTTGTTCAGGAGTTACGAGCAACGCTTGAACCCTCGCCCTACGCGGGTGAATTCCCGCGCCTGGAGAAATTGGTTGATGACTACGAATTCGAAGATGCTTTGACGCTGGTGCAACAGTGGTTGGATTCCTTGTCTGTGTCACTGTAGCGTGCGGGCACGATGACCTGGCCGTTGCGCTTGATATCCAGCGGCGGCCACTGTGCTCCCGCCGCCACCGCCCGGTGCGGTACACTGGCGGCCATGACCTTGTCACACGATATAAGAGAGTCCATCAAAACCGCCCTGGCGATGACACTGGTGTATGGCATCGGCCTGCAGATGGGTTGGGACAAGCCCTATTGGGCCGGCTTCGCCGTGGCGTTTATCAGCCTGGCCACAGTGGGGCAATCTTTCAACAAGGGCGCCCTGCGCATGGTGGGGCACCGTGATGGGGGCCGCGATGGCCCTGACCCTGATTGCCCTGTTCGCCCAGCAGCGCTGGTTATGCATGCTTTTCCTGAGCCTCTGGTTTGGCCTGTGCACCTACATGATGGCCGGTAGCCGGTATCAGTACTTCTGGTTTGTAGGTGGCTTTGTTTCACTCATCATCGGCGTCGATGGTGGCCCCGACGCGGGAAACGCCTTTGCCATCGCCATGATACGCCTGCAACAGACCGGCCTGGGTATCGGGGTGTACAGCCTGGTATCTATCCTACTGTGGCCGAATAGCTCGCGCGCGGATCTCGATAAGACGGTGCTGAGTCAGGTCGCCACTCAGCAGAAACTATTCCATGGCGCCCTGCAACTGCTGGTGGGAGCGGGAGACGGCGCTGTCGTGAAATCCCTGCATGCGGACGAAACTGCGGGGATCACGCGCCTTGCCACACTGCTGGATGCCGCCACAACCGACAGCGAGGACGTGCGTCAACTGGAAAACGAGTGGCGTGTGTTCCAGCGCGCGTCAGCAGAGCTGGCGGAGACCATGCAACGCTGGCGAGAGAGCTTTAGCGAATTGCAGTCAATGCCACTGGGGCAATTGCTGCCGGGACTGGATGCCTTCGCCCTGGAACTGGACCACCGTTTTAGCGGGGTAACAAGCATGTTGGGATATGAAGCCGCCCAACGACCCTGCACCGATATCACCCTGGCCATCGATACCACTGCCCTGCGTGGGCAATCCCACTTCAATCGCGCGGCGCTACTGGTGGCGCAGCGTCATTTGCTGCATATTGAGGAACTGACCCGGACTCTGTTCGACAGCAGCAGTAGCATCGGCGGCTTCACCGATTCACCGGTCGACACCTTGCAGGCGGCGGGCAAACCGGCCCCCTGGGTGCCGGATCCGGAGCGACTGCAGGCCGCGGGCAAAATAATGGTGGTCCTGTGGCTGGCATTTCTCGCTGTCATTTACATCGGCGATTTTCCTGGCGGTTTCGGCTTCGTTAGCATGTGCGGCGCCATTGGCATGATGCTGGTTACCAACCCGCAAATGCCCGTACGCCTTTTGTTCACCCCCGTCGCTACCAGTATTGCCTTTGCCGGCGCCCTTTACATCTTTGTGATGCCACAGCTTTCAAGCTTCACCGGGTTGGGCCTGATGATCTTTTTGGCGACCTTTTTAATTTGCTATCGCTATGCCAGCCCGCAACAGGGATTGGGCCGGGCTGTTGGCCTGGCCTTATTCGTGGTGATTATTTCCGTGTCCAACCAACAGAGCTACAGTTTCCTCAGTGTGGCTACTACGGCCCTGATGTTTGTCCTGCTGTTTCTACTGATGGCTATTGTCGCCTACATCCCCTACTCCCCGCGTCCCGAGCGTGTCTTGTTGCGCTTGCTCACGCGCTATTTTCGCAGCGCGGGGTTTCTGTTGTCGCAAGCAGCAGTAAGAGAAAAAGAAGCACTGGCATCCTGGCGAGAAGACTTCCACCGACAGGAGTTGGCCAGCCTGCCCGCCAAGCTCAATGTATGGCTGCCTCACGCCGACCCCACCGTACTGGGCGCCGAGTCAGTGCAGCAACTTCCCGCTCTTGCGGGCAGCCTGCAAACCCTCACCTACCGCCTGCAGGAGCTACTCGAGGTAAGGGGCCTGCCACAATCGCCACAACTGGTAACGGCTTTAAGCGATGATATGCAGGCATGGCGCCAACAGGTTATCGAGGCTTTCCAATACCTGTCTGCCGATCCCTCATACAGGAAGAAACGGATACGCGGCCGCCTGAATAAAAAACTGGCGCAATTCGAAGAGCACATCGAAGCGCAATTGGACGGCGCCGACGGGGTCAGCCTGAGCCTCGCGGATCAGGAGAACGCTTACCGGCTGCTGGGCGCCTACCGGGGAGTCTCGCAGGCTCTGCTTGACTTTGCGATAGTGGCCGGTAATGTTGATTGGACACCCTGGTACGAGGAGCGCTTTGCCTGATGCAAGCGGACCGGCACTGATGCTGCCCATCCCCCATGAATTCTCCATCAGCGGTGTTTATTTGCCGCCGTTGCTGGTGGCGGCTGTATTCGGCGTCGCGCTCGCCTTACTGAGCGGGCGCCTGCTCAATCGTTACCGCTTGTCGCAACACTTTTTTTATCCACCCCTGGTCATGGTGGCCATGATGGTTTTTTATACGGTCCTGATCGGGACCTTTGTCATTGGAAGCTGATGTGAACCTGTCTCGCAAGCACTTGCTCACTGCCGTTGTTGTGGTTGTCGCCGCACTGGCCGTCCTGTTGAAGTACTGGGATTACGTGCTCAACCCCTGGACCCGCGATGGCCAGATAAGGGCCGAGGTCATCCAGATAACGCCGCGAGTGTCGGGGCCGATTGTATCGCTGCCGGTGGTAGACAATCAGTTCGTCAAAGCCGGCGACCTGTTATTCGAGATCGACCCGCGCACCTACGCCGCCAGCCTGGCACAGGCCCAGGCCCAGTACGACATGACAGGCGACAGCTACCAGGCCCAGGAAAAACAGATTGAAAGCGCCCAGGCGCAGACTGAGTCCTCCCGTGCGCAGATCCGTCAGGCCCAGAGTGCCATCAAGGCGTTGGACGCGCAGATAATAAAAAGCAAAGCCGAGTTCGAGCGACAGCAGGACCTGCTGCCCCAGCGGGCAACCTCACAAAAATCGGTGGACCGCGCCCGGGCCAGCTACGACATCTCCCTGGAAAAACGCGAGGGAGCGCTGGCCAGTTTGGCCCAGGCCCATGCCAGCCTGGCTCAAACCGAGGCGAACCTGGCCGAAAATCGCGCCAGCCTGGGCGCACTCGGGGATAGCAATGCCCAGCTGCGCCAGGCGCGGGCTGAGATGGAGCAGGCGGCACTGAACCTGGAATTCACCCGGGTGCTGGCGCCGGTGGACGGCTATGTCACCAATCTCAATCTGCGTAGGGGCAGCCAGGCCGTGGCCAACCAGCCCGCCCTGGCCCTGGTGGATATCAACAGCTATTGGGTGGACGCTTACTTTCGCGAAACATCGGTCGGGGACATTCACAAAGGAGACAAGGCCATTGTGACGCTGATGTCCTACCCGGATAAACCCATCGATGGTCATGTAAACAGCATCGGCTGGGGCATATCACAGCAGGACGGCAGTACCGGATTCGAATTGCTGCCCACCATCAGTCCCACCTTCGAATGGATACGCCTGGCCCAGCGTGTACCGGTGCGCATACACATGGACTCGGTGCCGGAGGGCGTTGCCCTGCGGGTGGGAACGACCGGGTCGGTGCTGGTCAAAACCGGCAGCGCCAGGGAATAAGCGGTGATGCGCAGGCGCACAGCATCCGCCATCGCCCTGACCGGCTTGCTGTCGCTGCTGGGCGCCTGTGCCGTGGGGCCGGATTACACGGAGCCGGAGGCCGACGTGCAGACCGGCTGGACCGAGACTGAGAGCACCCTGGTCAACAACAAGGCGGCGCTGGACCCACGCTGGTGGGAAACCGCGTTTGCAGATCCGGTACTGAATGAATTAACCAATAACGCGTTGCAACAAAACCTGACGCTGCGCTCAGCGGGCCTGCGCGTGTTGCAGTCGCAGCAACAACTGGCAATCGCCGTGGGCAACCAGTATCCACAGCAACAGCAAATCGGTGCCCTGGCCGAACGGCAACAGGAAAACGGTTCCCGCTTCAACGATTACAACGTGGGCTTCAACCTGGCCTGGGAGCTTGATTTCTGGGGTCGCTTCAGCCGGCAGGTGGAGTCGGCCTCGGCGGAACTGGACGCCAGTGTCGCCAATTATGACGATGCCGTGGTATCACTGGTGGCACAGGCGGCGCAGAGCTACCTGCTGCTGCGCACCTTTCAGGACCGGCTGCAGATAGCGCGCAATAACATAAAGCTACAGACGGAAAGCCTGCGTATCGCCCAGGCCAAGCTCGACGCGGGGGATGTCAGTGAGCTGGATGTGGACCAGGCCACGAGCCTGTTGCACAACACCCTGGCCACTGTGCCGGGCCTGGAAATTTCCCTGCAGCAAACCAAGAATGCCCTGGCCCTGCTGTTGGGCGAGTCGCCGCAGGAATTCAATCAACTGGCGGGAACCACGGGGGCCATTCCAACGACAACACCCGCTGTTACGTTGGGCATGCCACAGGACCTGATCAGGCAACGCCCCGACGTGCGTGCGGCGGAAAGGCAGCTGGCGGCCCAGAGCGCCCAGATCGGTTTTGCCGTCACCGAGTTGTACCCACACTTTTCCATTGGCGGCTCTATCGGCACCAGCGCCATGGACACTGACGACCTGTTCAGCAACGACGGTGAAAGCTGGAGCTTTTTCGGTGGCTTTCAGTGGAACGTGCTCAATTACGGGCGCCTGAAGAGTAATGTAAGGTTGCAGGACGCCGTATTCCAGCAGTTGCTGGTGGATTATCGCTTCACGGTACTGCAGGCCCAGGTGGATGTGGAAAACGCCATCGTCGCCTACCTCAAGTCCCATGAACAGGTGAAGGCTTATCGGGTAGCGGCGACCGCGTCACAGAAGGCGGTGGATATCGCCACAGCCCAATACCAGGATGGCCTGGTGGACTTCAATACGGTCATCGGCACCCTCAATGCCTTGGCCTCGCAGCAGGATATACTTGCATCCACCCGCGGTGCAGTGGCGACTAACCTGGTGCAGGTGTACAAGGCCCTGGGAGGCGGCTGGCAGATTCGCGACAACCGGGATCCGGTCGATCTGTTACCCGCCGCCACCAAAGAGGTCATGAAGCAACGCACTGAAGCCTGGGAGGGCGTGCTGGAATAGTCCACACCTAGTGGCCACAGTGATCGCGCACAAAAGTTTCACTGGCCGCTGCGATGCATGATGATTCTGTCCCGGAAGACTTCCATTAGTCTCCCGTACGCTCCCAGCCATACCGGGCCGCATCGAGCCGAATAGCGGCGGGTTCTTTTGTGCCGGCCCGGTCCTTTATCCACGGCACGATATCCTCCAACAGGTGAGGACTGCTATAAATCAGCGGTATCGTGACAAGAATGGAGTCCCCCGCACTATTGAGCAGCACCAGGTGCTCTGGCCGTTGCGGTGTCGCTCTTATAGACAACTCGTGCCACTGCACCGATACGCCGTGGCGCCGCTGCCAGGCAATCTCATCAACCAGGGTCATCATCTCCTGCAATAACTGCTTACAGGTAATACGGGAGCGGGACAGGTTAGCCGCGCTGGCAAACAACACCTGTATGCCCTCGTGTGAACACACAGAACCGGTTTCTGTAAACGTCCATACTGGCTTAACCCGCGAGGCCGACACCGGTATTGGTTGCGGGGTGTCTGTTGCTGCGGTCAGTACCTTACAGTCATTGCGCCGGCAAAAATCCAGTAATACCCTTTGCTCGAAAGCGACTTGTTGATCCTTCCGGGGATGGCTCAAAATCACCGCCCTGCCCCCAACCATCACTGTTATAGACTCGACACCATTGTGTTGCAACTCTACTGGAAACCCCAGTTCGATGTCCTCCAGTAACAGCGTCAGCTGGCTGGCATACTGGTCCACCGCGCTCGACCAGCCCCTCAATTTCGCACCACTTTCCCGCTCCCGGGCCTGTTTGCGAGCCAGGTCCGCTTCGGCCATATAAACCTCCGCCAGTTCACGCAGTGCGGTGCTGGCAAAGTCCGCCTGCAACTCGGGGGCGGATGCTTGCAGGGAAATTATTGTGCGTTGGTAGCGGGAAGTGGTTTTGGTAGGGGTTTCTGCCAGGGCTTCGGGATCTGCCGAGTGTACGTTTAATGCTATTCCAAGAAACAGAAATAGTGCGCAGGCTGTAACGGCAAGCTGTTTAATGGGTGTTGGCCTGTGTTTTGTGGGGTTTTAGTAGTATAGGTGTTTTTGTGGGGTGGGGTTCTGGGTTCTTTTCAGGTATTACTGATGGGCATCGCCATGTGTAACGTGTGCCGCCCCAGTGGGGCGGTATGACCTACATTGGGTGGCGAGCGGTGCTCGCCATCGCTGCGCGAGGGCCTGCTCCGCTTTAGCGGGTATGACCGAGGGGCATCAGATGAGCTGTTTGTGGAGTTGCCGCCCCGTTGGGGCGGTATGACCTACAGTAAGTGGCGAGCATGCTCGCCATCGCTATGCGACGCCTTCGGCGCTTCTCCGCCGTTCCTACGGAACAGGCTGCGTCACATGAGCCCAATATTTAGTGGCAGAGAATCATCGCATCCTAAAAAACAAAACCCCATCCGCGAGAAGATGCGGATGGGGTTTTCTTTTTTAGGTGCCTGGCAATGACCTACTCTCACATGGGGAAACCCCACACTACCATCGGCGATGCATCGTTTCACTTCTGAGTTCGGGATGGGGTCAGGTGGTTCCAATGCTCTATTGTCGCCAGGCAAACTGGCTTGAAGAACGCAGTGATTCAAAGCCTGCCCTCGAATGCTTTCATCGGGGGCCATCCCCAACTCGATTGGGGATCCATGAACCTCGCTACTTCCCTTCTGGATTCCCGCCTGCGCGGGAATGACATTTCTCAGGGAACGTAGTGCTTTCCTCAAATAAGGGTAAATCAAACTGATTTGCAAAGTCTTTCGTTGTAACACCATGACTCAACACAAACATCCAACTGTCTTCCCGTTACATCGAAAGCCTCTCAGCCTCCGCAAATAACTTGGATTATATGGTCAAGCCTCACGGGCAATTAGTACTGGTTAGCTCAACGCCTCACAACGCTTACACACCCAGCCTATCAACGTCCTAGTCTTGGACGGCCCTTCAGGGGAATTAAATTCCCAGGGAGAACTAGTCTTGGGAGGGGCTTCCCGCTTAGATGCTTTCAGCGGTTATCCTGTCCGAACGTAGCTACCGGGCAATGCGTCTGGCGACACAACCCGAACACCAGGGGTTCGTCCACTTCGGTCCTCTCGTACTAGAAGCAGCTTCCCTCAATTCTCCAACGCCCACGGCAGATAGGGACCGAACTGTCTCACGACGTTCTAAACCCAGCTCGCGTACCACTTTAAATGGCGAACAGCCATACCCTTGGGACCGGCTTCAGCCCCAGGATGTGATGAGCCGACATCGAGGTGCCAAACACCGCCGTCGATGTGAACTCTTGGGCGGTATCAGCCTGTTATCCCCGGAGTACCTTTTATCCGTTGAGCGATGGCCCTTCCATTCAGAACCACCGGATCACTAAGACCTACTTTCGTACCTGCTCGTCTTGTCAGACTCGCAGTCAAGCGCGCTTGTGCCTTTACACTAACCTCATGATTTCCGACCATGATTAGCGCACCTTCGTGCTCCTCCGTTACTCTTTGGGAGGAGACCGCCCCAGTCAAACTACCCACCACACAATGTCCTCGATCCAGATAATGGACCTGAGTTAGAACCCCAACGTTACCAGGCTGGTATTTCAAGGTTGGCTCCACAACAGCTAGCGCCGCTGCTTCAAAGCCTCCCAGCTATCCTACACAGGTAAAGTCAGAGTCCACTGTGAAGCTATAGTAAAGGTTCACGGGGTCTTTCCGTCTAGCCGCGGGTATACGGCATCTTAACCGCAATTTCAATTTCACTGAGTCTCGGGTGGAGACAGTGTGGCCATCGTTACGCCATTCGTGCAGGTCGGAACTTACCCGACAAGGAATTTCGCTACCTTAGGACCGTTATAGTTACGGCCGCCGTTTACCGGGGCTTCGATCAAGAGCTTCTCCGAAGATAACCCCATCAATTAACCTTCCGGCACCGGGCAGGCGTCACACCGTATACGTCCACTTACGTGTTTGCACAGTGCTATGTTTTTAATAAACAGTCGCAGCCACCTGGTCACTTCGACCAGCCTCAGCTTAGGGAGCAAGTCCCATCACCAAAGCCGGCGTACCTTCTCCCGAAGTTACGGTACCATTTTGCCTAGTTCCTTCACCCGAGTTCTCTCAAGCGCCTTGGTATTCTCTACCTGATCACCTGTGTCGGTTTACAGTACGGTTCGTCTATATCTGAAGCTTAGAAGCTTTTCTTGGAAGCATGGCATCGATCACTTCACTTTAGCTCTCACTAAAGCTCGTCATCAGCTCTCAGCCTGATGATCACCCGGATTTACCTAAGCAACCAGCCTACAGCCTTAAACAGGGACAACCAACGCCCTGATGACCTAGCCTACTCCGTCCCTCCATCGCAATATAAACAAGTGCGGGAATATTAATCCGCTTTCCATCGACTACGCATTTCTGCCTCGCCTTAGGGGCCGACTCACCCTGTCCCGATTAGCGTTGGACAGGAAACCTTGATCTTCCGGCGGGGAGGTTTTTCACCCCCCTTATCGTTACTCATGTCAGCATTCGCACTTCTGATACCTCCAGCAAACCTCCCGGTTCACCTTCAACGGCTTACAGAACGCTCCTCTACCATGCGTGCACTTCCTTAAATCCACTTGGCTGGAAATAGGGGACAGACCCCATTTTTCCCACCGACAGACAACACCGAACATCAAGGAAAAACGGGGTCTGTCCCCTATTTCCCTCAACTTCAGCACCATCTCTTAATGCATTTAAGTGAAGCACACGCATCCGCAGCTTCGGTTACCAATTTAGCCCCGTTATATCTTCCGCGCAGGCCGACTCGACTAGTGAGCTATTACGCTTTCTTTAAAGGATGGCTGCTTCTAAGCCAACCTCCTAGCTGTCTAAGCCTTCCCACATCGTTTCCCACTTAACTGGTATTAGGGACCTTAGCTGGCGGTCTGGGTTGTTGCCCTCTCGACAACGGACGTTAGCACCCGTAGTCTGTCTGCCATGATTGTACTCCGCGGTATTCGGAGTTTGCATCGGGTTGGTAAGTCGGGATGACCCCCTAGCCGAAACAGTGCTCTACCCCCGCGGGTAAGACATGACGCTCTACCTAAATAGATTTCGAGGAGAACCAGCTATCTCCGGGCTTGATTAGCCTTTCACTCCGATCCACAGCTCATCCCCTCATTTTTCAACATAAGTGGGTTCGGGCCTCCAGTTGATGTTACTCAACCTTCACCCTGGCCATGGATAGATCGCCCGGTTTCGGGTCTATTGCCTGCAACTAATGCGCCCTGTTAAGACTCGGTTTCCCTACGCCTCCCCTAAACGGTTAAGCTTGCTACAGACAATAAGTCGCTGACCCATTATACAAAAGGTACGCAGTCACCCCATCAAAAGACAGAGCTCCCACTGCTTGTACGCACGCGGTTTCAGGATCTATTTCACTCCCCTCTCCGGGGTTCTTTTCGCCTTTCCCTCACGGTACTGGTTCACTATCGGTCAGTCAGTAGTATTTAGCCTTGGAGGATGGTCCCCCCATATTCAGTCAAGATAACACGTGTCCCGACCTACTTGTCGCAAGCTCAGTATCACAACCAGGTTTTCGTGTACGGGGCTATCACCCTCTATCGCCGGACTTTCCAGACCGTTCCACTAACCCAACTGCTATCACTTGCAGGCTACTCCCCGTTCGCTCGCCGCTACTAGGGGAATCTCAATTGATTTCTGTTCCTAAGGGTACTTAGATGTTTCAGTTCCCCTCGTTCGCCTCCTGCACCTATGTATTCAGTACAGGATACCTGGCTTATACCAGGTGGGTTTCCCCATTCGGACATCTCCGGATCAAAGTCTGTTTGCCGACTCCCCGAAGCTTTTCGCAGGCTACTACGTCCTTCATCGCCTCTGACTGCCAAGGCATCCACCGTATGCGCTTAGTCACTTGACCATATAACCGAAGTTATCTGTTTATCACCGAGGTGATTATCAAGAAGACAGTTCCCTGACCCCCTTAACACAGGCCAGGTACTTTCATTAGATACACACCGATCAAAGTGCATATCCGCCGGATGTTTGTGACGCTTAAGTCACAGTGTTTATTTACAACTCGTTTGGCCACGCCGAATTGAAGAGCGTGACCAGAACTTTTTTATCTATGGATTCTTCTCACCACCTGCAAACCTT
>PVMK01135970.1_pt1:30000-38092 | contig 38092 bp, 31 predicted proteins | sample 1853481 | NCBI WGS metagenome assembly PVMK01 (sample SAMN08533507, study PRJNA380276) | Marine sediment metagenome, whole genome shotgun sequencing project.
ATCACCACCGTCAAGGCAACAATAAATTTAAAATTCTTGCCACCTTATTTCCCTCATGTCCTACCCCACAATTGAACCCTAAGCTTTTGAAACTGTTTGGGTTTTTAGGGGCTTAAAAGCCGCCTGTGTGGTGCCGGTCATGCTCGAGGGACGCGAACTATACGCAGAGCAATTTGGAAGAGCAAGCGCTTTGACAAGAAAATTGGGAAATGCGGATTTTTGCCCTTTTTGCAAGGCTGCTGATCCGCTCAATCCAGCTCGAACAGGTGGTATTTCTTCTTGCCCAGCTTAACCAGGAAGAAGCGCCCGAAAGCCGCCTCACCGGGCACAAAGCAGCTCGCCACATCGGCATTATCATCCCAGCCTATAACCCGGTTGTTCACTGTAACCGCATTGCGACCCAGGGCATCCTTCACCTGCTTGCCGGAGTTCGCCATCCCCGCGTCCGTCAGCATTTGGGTCAGCGTCGGGGGAAGCTCGCCTCTAGCCACTGTACTGGCAGGCAAACCATCCTGGCGCAGTTGCAGCATGTCGCTCTCGGACAACGCCTCAATAGAGCCTTTAAACAGCGACTCGGTAATGCGTACAGCAGCATCCAGCCCATCTTGCCCGTGTACCAGGTGAGTGACTTCCCGCGCCAGTACCATCTGCGCCTCGGGTCTGCCCTGGCGTTCGGCATCGGCACGCTCTATGGCGTCTATCTCCGCCACGTCCATAAAAGTGAAGTATTTCAGGAACTTGTATACATCCACATCCGCCGTACCCAGCCAGAACTGGTAGAACGCGTAAGGGAGAGGTGCGCGCGGGATCCAGCCACACTGTACCCGACTCGGTCTTGCCGAATTTGGTGCCGTCCGCTTTGGTGATCAGCGGGCATGGTCAAACCAAACACCTGGTTGCCGTACAGCCGGCGGGTGAGGTCAATACCGCCGGTGATATTGCCCCACTGGTCAGAGCCCCCCAGCTGCAGGCTACAACCGTAGCGCTTGTTCAGTTCGGCAAAATCAAAGGATTGCAGAATCATGTAGGTGAATTCGGTGTAGCTGATACCGCTGCCTTCCCGCTCGATACGCTGCTTTACCGACTCTTTCTGGATCATGGCGTTTATAGAAAAATGCTTGCCCACATCGCGCAGGAAGGTCAGTACATCCAGGCCGGCAGTCCAGTCCAGGTTGTTCACCACCACGGCCGAGGCCTCCCCCGCGTCAAAATCAATAAACCGGGAAACCTGATGTTCAATCTTGCCCACCCAGTCCGCTATCACTTCCGCGGTTTTCAACTGCCGTTCCTGCGCCTTGAAGCTCGGGTCGCCTATCAAGCCGGTGGCGCCACCCACCAGGGCCAGCGGTTTGTGCCCGGCCAACTGGAAACGGCGCAACATCAGCAGGGGAACCAGCGAACCGATGTGCAGGCTGTCGGCAGTTGGGTCAAAACCGCAATATAAGGTGCGCATACCACCGTCCAACCAGCCGGGAAGATCATCTTCACCGGCAATCTGGGAAATCAGTCCGCGGGCGCGGAGATCGTCGAGTAGTGCACTGCTCATTGGGGCTTTTCCCAGTCTGCTAGATTGTGTTCAGTTCAACCTAGAAACCGCAGTCGGGCGCGAAAAAGATGTACAAGATATTGATGTGCATGGGGAATTTGAAAAACGCGTGGTCACCTTATTGGTGATGAGCGATTTTTCAAATTTTCCAGGTGCATCAAGAGCTTGTGCAGACTTTCGTGATCCGACTGCGGTTTTTAGGTTCAAGGGGCGCCAACCATACAACACCGCCTCCGAAATGCAAACACTGGTATATTTTTGAATGCCTCGCATTTTTGGGTGAAGTGGCTCCACCCGCTCCGCGCAGCGGGGTCGTCGCCATCTAGACCAGCCCATAGATGAAGTAAGCGTCATTCGTATATCCCAGCTGTAGAATTTCTTCAATTTTTTATATACTGCGCCCCTACACACCAAAAAGAACCCAGGGGATATGTCAGCAGCGAGACGACCGCGGGGGGCCACCGCAATTCGCGACGATCAAATGCAACTGCCGCAGATACAGCTGCCGCAGCTCAGCCTGCCACCCAAACACGTATTAGTGGCTGCGGCTATAATTGCATTTGTCGCCATCGCGTTTATCTCAGCGACCCCTGACAAGGACGACACCAGTACGCGAGGCGAGCTCGAGGTACCGCCGCACACGGCGCAATCGCAGCCCAACCCGGACGCGACCCCCGGCCCAATGACCGACTCCAGTAGCCAGGAGCTGTTCACGGCCGCCCAGCCGCCCACAACAGCTCTGGGCAGAACAAACAGTAAAAAGCGGCGACAACCTTTCGCTTATCTTCAAGCGGGCCGGGTACAACGACGGGGACTTGCACAGGTAATCAGCCAGGCGTCCGACGGGCAAAGTCGCTGGGGCGCATCTTTCCGGGGCAAACCATCGCCTTCCAGGCGGATGAGTCAGGAGACCTGGCGGCGGTCAGCCATGTTAAATCACGCTGGAAACGGTGACCTACCGGCGCGGCAATTCCGGTTTTGACAGCCAGGTGGAAATCCGCTCCCGAGGTGCGAGAGACCTGGGCCGCTGGCGAAATCACCTCGTCCCTGTTCATGGCCGGACAGGAGGCGGGCCTGTCACACAACATGATCATGGATTGGCCAACATTTTCGGCGGTGTCATCGACTTTGTGCAGGACCCGCGCAAGGGCGACACCATCCATCTGGTGTATGAGGACCTGTACCTGGACGGCAAAAAATACAAGGACGGCGATATTATCGCCGCCTCCTTCACCAACCAGGGCAAGACATTCAACGCATTTCGCTATACCGATGCCAATGGCGACGCGAGTTACTACAATGAGCAGGGCGTAAGCATGCGCAAGGCCTTTCCTGTTGGCGCCGTGGACTTCACCCGTATCAGCTCCAATTTCAACCCGCGCCGGCTGCACCCCATCTACAAGACCAGCCGCCCCCACCGCGGCACCGATTATGCGGCCTCCCGGGGCACTCCGGTTTTTGCCGCGGGTGACGGACGCGTGTACAAGACCGGTTACAGCAAAGCCAACGGCAACTATGTGTTCATACAGCACGGTGAACAGTACGTCACCAAATACCTGCACCTGCACAAACGCAAGGTGAAAAAGGGGCAGCGGGTCTCCCAGAGCCAGGTTATCGGCACGGTGGGCTCTACCGGGGCGGCCACCGGCCCGCACCTGCACTATGAGTTCCTGATGAACGGGCGTGCACCGCAACCCCCGTACCATCCACAAGAAACTTCCCAAGGCCAAGTCACTGCCCACAGCGGAAATGCCCCGGTTCCAGCAGGCCATCAACAGGGCCTCCACGCGACTGGCAGCCCTGCGCTCCGATAACCGGCTGGCAATGAGCGATTCCGCCAGCCCTTCCACAGCCCTACACTGACTCGAATATGAGCAGCGATGCACTGTATGTGGGCCTGATGTCAGGCACCAGCGTGGATGCCGTGGACAGCGCCCTGGTTCGTGTTAACGCCAGCGGCGTGGAACTGGTCAGTACCCATGAGCACGCAATCCCAGCGGCGACCAGAGCGCGTATCGCGGCCATCAGCCATACAGGCCCCGACGAGATTGAGCGTATGGGCGCGCTGGACCGTGAGCTGGGGCTGCTGTTTGGGGAGGCCACACTGGCGCTGTTGGCAGCAGCCAATACGCGGCCGGACAAGGTGACAGCGATTGGCAGTCACGGACAAACCATCCGCCATCGCCCGCCATCAGGCGCAACAAATGCCGCCGAAAGTTTTACCCTGCAAATCGGCGACCCCAATACCATCGCCGAAAATACCGGCATTACCACGGTTGCCGACTTCCGGCGCAGGGATATCGCCGCAGGTGGCGAGGGCGCACCACTGGCCCCTGCCTTTCACGCCGCCGCTTTCACGAGAAAGGATGTAAATCGCGCCATAGTGAACATCGGCGGCATAGCGAACGTCACTCTGCTTGAAGGGGAGGATCTGCACAGTGGCTTTGACACCGGCCCGGGCAATACCCTGCTGGACCACTGGGTAATGCGCCACCAGGGAGAGTCTTTTGATCGCCACGGCCAGTGGTCGGCGGAGGGAGAAGTCATAGAGAGAATTCTGCAACGCTTATTGCAGCACCCTTACTTCCAGAGGTCGGGGCCGCGCAGCACCGGTCTGGAAATGTTCAATCTGGAGTGGCTGGATAATTGCCTCGCCCAGAGCGAAAGCCTCTCCCCCCGGGATATACAGGCAACCCTGGCGGAGCTCACCGCGATCACCATCGCCAATGCCGTGCGCGACAGTGCAGTGGAAGTATCAGAAATATACGTCTGTGGCGGCGGCGCCCACAACACGGACCTGATGCGCCGCCTGTATCACAAGCTGGCTCCCGCCAAGCTAGACAACACCTCGGTTATTGGTATGGATCCGGACTGGGTGGAAGCCGCCACGTTTGCCTGGCTGGCCGGGCAGACCCTGGGTGGATTGGCTGGCAACGCCCCGGTTGTTACCGGCGCTGCAGGGCCGCGAGTGCTGGGTGGCATCTACCCGGGTTAAGCCAGGTTAAAAGTAGATGTAGTTCTTTTCTTTCGCCAGGCGCAGGACCTCAGCAGGCCCGTAGGCAACCGTTTCAACAAAGGGCTGTAAATCTTCCTCATCCACCCCGTGGCCACCCATCCAGGTGCGGCAGGCCTTGACCTCGATCACACCCATGGCGGAAAGGCTGGCTGCCAGATCCACCGTTTTCTTGTTAGCCAGGTAATTCTGGCGCAACAGGTTTCTCACGACCGGCCCGTGTAACACGAAGGTAACTTCGGCCGTATCCCCCTGGGAAACCGCACCTTCCAGTAAAAATTGCTCCGCCCGCTCCAGCAGTTGTCGGAACTCTTCCACGGTTTGCAGCTCGATATCAGCAACGTAGTACTGCTCATCCGGGGCGGCTTCCTGGGCCATCGCCGCAAGCGAGAACACCAGCAACAGCACTTTACATGGCAACAGCAAGACCAACCGCACTGCAGCGTAATTCAATGGCTTATAATCTAGATGGAAAAGGATGAGCCACAACCACAGGTGGCGGTGGCATTGGGGTTATTGATCACGAACCGTGAGCCCTCCAGGCCCTCGGTGTAATCTACCTCAGACCCCGCCAGATACTGAAAGCTCATGGGATCGATCAACACGGCGACACCGTCTTTTTCTATTACGGTGTCATCTTCTGCGGCGAGCTCATCGAAGGTGAACCCATACTGGAAGCCGGAGCAGCCGCCGCCGGTGATAAAAACACGCAGCTTAAGCTCGTCATTCTCCTCCTCCGTTACCAGGTCACGCACTTTTTGCACGGCGCGGTCAGAGAGGCTTATGCTAGCCGGGTTGAATGATTCAACTAATGTTTCACCTAATGTTTCAACTACTGACATCGCTTGTTTCCGGGGCCAAGTGGGGCCACCTTTTGGTATTGCGGCCGGACATTATCTTAAATCCGACTAATTTAGTCAACTTTAGCCGAAGCAACGTTAGCCGAAGCAAGCGCTCCTGCCTTTATCTTGCCACCTGCCTCAGCCACCTCCACGCCAGGTTCCGGTGCTTTCTCCCCGCCTGGGTCTGCCACCACAATGTGGGTGAGACTGCCGTTGACCTCTGAACCCGCCGCCATCTCCAGCAGAGCATAGAATACGTTGCCTTGCACCCGCCCCCGCGGTGCCAGCTCAAGGTGCTTGCTGGAATGGACATCACCCTGCACAGTACCATTGATAATCACACCCGGGGCACGAATTTCACCTTCGACCCGCCCCTTATCCACCACCCGAACCAGGGCATCCACACCCGGCTGAGCGACAATGTTACCCTGCACCAGGCCCTCGATATCGAGGTTACCACTGAAGTGAAGATCACCGACGACCACAGTATCCGTGGAGATCAGGGTCGTGCCGCCGGACACACTGAAAGTGGATTTCTTACTTCCCCACATGGGTAAACCTCTCTTGTAATTGCCAGGGATACTGCTCCCTGACTTCAGCCTTGCGCGGCGTACTGGAGCTGGCCACCACACTCACACCCCGGGGCTCAAAGCCTGCCGGCAGTACCAATTCACCCTCTATAGACTGAAAATACCGGAAACGCAATTGCAGTACGCCATCCCCAAAATCATCCGAGAGTTCTGCCAGGGGATAACTAACCTGCTCTTCACCGAGCAACCCAAACACCTCAGCGGACAACTCGCCCTTGAGCAAAGGGTGTTTACGGGACTCCTGCTGCACCACGATCCGATAGGCGTAGCGCCCCGGCTCATCTCGCGCCACCAACTCGATATTGCGCAGGCTCAGGCCATTGGCAATCTCCCCCGGCGCCATCAGGCTGGTGTAAAAGCGCAGCCCTTCTCCCAGCTCGGCAATCCGCTCTTTCTGGGCGGCTAACTCCTGGCGGACCATCTCCAGCGCCTTGCGGTCCATCTCATGCCGGGTGCGCTGCACCTGCAGTTCACCGGCCAATGCTTTTTGCTGCTCCCGGGCGACGGGAAGTTCCTGCTGCATAGCCCGGTAGGCATCAGGGTCTATGCCCATGCCACTGTAGGCGGCGCGCTGCCCCAGATAGAAGCCCAGCGCCAGAACCAGCGCGCCCGCCAACGCCAGTATCAGGATAAAAAGTCTCTTGCGCCGCTGGCGGTAGTCGGCAGTCATGGTGCGATAGGGATGAGTTGTCATTGCGGCTGGCTCCCAGTGTACCTCGTCACTCATAATGTAACATTCAGAGCCACCCAATTCGTTCGCTGTAAGGCGCAGTTCGCAGGGAATGTAGGTACCTTTCCAAGAGCTGCAACGCGGCAGCGGACGAATTGGGTGGCTCCCTGCGGGCGAGCCGCCATGGGGTCATCAACTGCGTTGCGCCTTCTTGACATAGGCCCACTATGCCTGCGAAAACGCGTCTTGTTGCTAACCCCATGGTGACTCGCTGAATGTTACATTATGAGTGACGAGGTACACTAGCTCTCAGGGCAACAGGCCAACCTGTTGCAAGCCCATATTCTCCGGCAGCCCCAGCATGATATTCATATTCTGCACGGCCTGGCCCGAAGCACCCTTGACCAGGTTGTCTATGGTCACCATTACCACCACAGTATCGCGCTGCTGGGGCACGGTAATGGCAATCTGGCAACGGTTAGCGCCCTTCACCGTGCGGGTCTGGGGAAACATCCCCGCTGGCAGTACATCCACAAAGGGCTCGTCTGCATACCAGGTCTCGTATAAGGCCTGTAAATCTTCCGTATCGCCACGCAACTGCGCGTACAGGGTCGAATGAATACCACGAATAATGGGCAGCAGGTGCGGCACGAAAGTCACCTGTACCGACTCACCCGTCACATCCGACAGCCCCTGCTCTATTTCCGGCAAGTGACGGTGCCCACTGACTCCGTAGGCCTTGAAACTATCCGACGCCTCGCTGAGCAAGTTGTCTATTTTGGCCTGGCGTCCGGCGCCGCTCACCCCCGACGCCGAACTGGCGATAAGATGCGCGGGGTCTACCAGACCGCGTGCCAACAGCGGGATAAGCCCCAGCTGTACTGACGTGGGGTAGCAACCCGGGCAGGCCACTAACCGGGCGCCAGCTATTTTCCCCCGGTTGACCTCGGGCAGGCCGTACACGGCCTCGGCCAGCAGCTCCGGGCTGGCGTGGGGCTCACCGTACCAGTGTGACCACAGTGCTGCGTCCCGGATACGATAATCCGCGGACAGATCCACCACGCGCGCGCCGGCGACCAGCAACTGCGGCACCAGATTCATTGCGACGTTGTGCGGTGTGGCAAAGAACACCACGTCGCAGGTGGCCAATTGCTGTACATCGGGTTCGGTGAAAGCCAGCTCATAATGTCCGCGCAGGTTGGGGAACAGGTCATCCACACGGCGGCCACTCTCGGCGCGTGACGTGATCACCACCACTTCCGCCTCCGGGTGCAACGCCAGCAAGCGCAACAATTCCACGCCGGTATAACCGGTACCACCCACTATGCCTACCTTTACCATGTCACTCTCTTTATCACTTTCTCCAGCCAAACCTTGTTTATAGTCAATAGTCGAATGAATTCTACCCAATAGTATAAAAGCAATAAGCCG
>PVMK01129534.1_pt1 | contig 38080 bp, 38 predicted proteins | sample 1853481 | NCBI WGS metagenome assembly PVMK01 (sample SAMN08533507, study PRJNA380276) | Marine sediment metagenome, whole genome shotgun sequencing project.
GGAAGAGTAACTCTGCCAAATTCTATTTGACCCATCGCTTCTCTAACTTTTCGGCGGAACTGATCCACCTCTTGACCGGATAATAAAGATTCATAAAGAATAGGCAGGAACCATTCTCGATGTTCCCTCGGGGTTATACCACCTCTTTCCTTATGTTTTAAGAAGAGCTTATAATCTGCCTTTATATACTCGACCTCAAATTCCTCATTAGAAATCTCAAGTCCCGCCTCTCTCATGGCCTGAGCAATTCTATATAGATAAGGAGGGTCAGTTGATGCTAGAGTATCCCCAAGATCAAAGAAAATGGCTTTAATAGAGTCCAATAATTAAACCTCAATTTAATTTAAACTTCTAAAGACTTCGCCCATCTGGGCAATAAATAAAAGGATATCACATGCGTAGCCTTAAGGCATCTTTCCAATATCCAAATAAGCTTATTAAATTTGCAAACTCCATTCTCAATTAGATGACAATTTTAAAATCTGAAAACATCCTTTGCAAAGAATTGAGCCTAATGTTAATATATTGATTCTAATATGAGAAGCTTTTTATTCTCCCTTTTATTATTCCTCATTATTGCTACAAGCCAGGTTGCCGAATCAGCAAATGATACATACGCAGCCAGTCTAACACCATTGCTAAATGAAAACCCCAGTAAAAATGGAAAGCTTGGAGTAGTAGTTAAATCACTAACCACGGGAGAAACTATATTTGAGCATAATCCCCACAAAATGTATATTCCGGCATCTAACGAAAAGATAATTATTTCAGTGTCTGCGCTCTCCCTTCTGGGTAAAGACTATAGGTTTAAGACCGAGTTCTATTCTGGTGGTGGGATATCAAACGGCGTTCTTCATGGCGGCCTGTATATAAAAGGTTACGGTGATGCGACTCTCTCTGAGGGGCATCTTGGATATATAGTGTTTCAGCTTAAACAAAGAGGCGTTAAAGAAATCAAGGGCAAAATAATAGTTGATGATTCTTACTTCGGAAATACTAGATATGCAAAAGGATGGAAGGAAGAATGGAAGGACGATTTTTACAGCCCGGCGATTAGCGCGCTCTCCTTTAATTACAATATTATCGAATTAAAAGTTTATGCCTCAAAGCCAGGAAACAGTCCTGCTGTAAAGATTGAGCCTAAAGGATCAAATATTCAAATAGTAAATAAAGCTCTCACCAGCAGCAAAAAGGGCGCACTTAAAACTACTTGGCAGAATAATGAAACAATCGTACTCAGTGGCAGAATTAGACCTAAGGCGATTATTACCTTGAAAATCCCGGTTATAGACCCCACTCTTCTCACTGGGAATATTATTAAAAATGCAATAGAAGAAGCTGGAATTAAGGTTTCGGGGCCTGTTGTGTCAGATAAAGTTCCGAGGTGGGCCAATATTATCTACACTCACTACTCTGATCCACTATCATCAATCATTACAGAGTACAACAAGAATAGTGTGAATATTATTGGTGAAAACATTATGAAAACACTTGGAGCGCAATATAAGGGTATGCCTGGAACATGGGATAAGGGCTCAGTAGTTATCTCAGAATTCCTTAACGAAGTAGGGATCAAAAATGGCTTCAAAATAGTTGACGGCTCAGGTTTATCACTTCTAAACCGTGTATCTCCCGAGACGTTAACAGATATTTTAAGCTATGCATACAAGAATACACTCATATCTTCTGATTTCTTAGAATCACTTCCAGTAGCAGGTGTTGATGGAACTCTCAAAAAGCGGTTTAGACAATCAGATATTCAAGGCAGGGTAATGGCTAAAACTGGTTATTTAAAAAATGTAAGGGCGCTCTCGGGCTATATATTTACTAAAAAGGGAGATGTACTTGTATTCTCAATTCTTTCAAATGGATTCGGCTGGAAAACTAAAGAGTTTCAAAACAATTTGCTGGCTCAATTAATTGAATGCTGTAATAACAGCAATACTGTAAATCCCGGAAGAAATTAAGTATCGAACTATTAAATATCGAATTGCATTTTAATGAAAAAAGCAGTACATTTGTAGTATAGGAATAGAACTAAATTATTAGAAGTAATTGTGAATTTATATCGAGAATAGGGTTTCAGATAAAGTGGTTTTATTGTTCTTAATTTATAGTTAGTTTATGCATGGGACTTATCATTTAAATAATAAGGGAGTATGAATACATTTGTCTTTTTTCATTAGATTTTTCAGCTAATAGAATTTGTTCTTGACAAATAAAGTGTTTCACTTTATTTTTTAAGGCAAAACTAACTATTCTACTTAAATGTTCGCCACAATTTTAAAAAGGTATGTATGGGTTGTAAATCTTATATTGCTAGCTGTGCTTGCATATTTACTTGCCCTAAGTGTTAATGAAAAAATTCAGAGCAAAGTAACTTCACAAAATGCTGTAGCATCACAAAAAAAATTTCCGTCTGAAAATAATGAAACCAGGAGATCTAACAAGATTATACCTATATCAAGCTATCAAATAATACTTAAAAGAAATATCTTCGGCGTTTCTGAGACCGATTCGTCTGAAAAACTCGAGGCTAACCCGGACACATTACCGGAATCTAATCTTAATCTTATTCTGCTTGGAACAATTATTAATCCAGATGCTAAATCTGTAGCCATAATTAAAAACGATGATAATAGTAAAGTAAATGGCTACCGCGGTGGGGAAAGTATTGATATAATCGAATCCGAAACTGTGAAGTTGTTAAATGTAGAGCATTGTAAAGCTGTAATTCAACGCAAAGGAAAAGGTCCTGAGACCATTAAATGCAAGAACCTTGGCGACGTTGCATCCGCAGGAGGCGATAATAAAAGACTACGTTTTAAAAAGTCTCCGACGGCCTCTGATACTAATAGAAAACCAAGAAGCAAAAAATCCGAAAAAATAAACAAGATCGGAGAAAACGAGTATGAGGTTAGCCGCGATTTGCTCGAAAATCTTCTAAGCGACCCGTCGAAAATTATCCAACAAGCCAGAGTAATCCCTCAAGACGATGGTCTTAGATTTTTTGGTATTAGATCAAATAGCATATTTTGGAAAATCGGAATTAAAAATGGCGATACTTTACACAGCATAAATAACGTAGAACTAAATAATCTTGAAAAAGCGCTGACTGTCTTTGAAGAGCTTAGATATCAAAACTCTTTTACTATAGACCTTACGAGGGCCGGACAAAAATATACTTATGAATATACTGTTAAATGAGAAAAGTTTTAGCTTATGTGTTTCAAGTTTATCTTGACTTTGTAAGTAGTGTGAGATAAGACCTTATTTGTTTATCGAATGAATATGGATATTGTACTTAATATAGAGAGGTTTACACAATGAAAGGATTGCTCATCAATGTTCTTATACTTGGTTTTCTCTTAACGCTATACGTTTATGTAAATACCGACAGCGGAAAGACAACTATTCAAGAAAATTCCGCACAGACAATGGAGCTACATGAAGAAACCCCGAGTAATACTATATCAGATGAGGATATAAGTTATCGGATAGAAAAAGGAGATACTCTCTCTACTATAGGAAATAAGTTTGGTGTATCCGTAACCGACATAAAAGAATTAAATGGCCTTAGAGAAGACGAAATAGTAGCTGGGGATTATATAGACATTGCAGTTAGTGTCATTAATGATAGTTATCAAGTACCGAACAATAACGAAGATGATTCGTTTGACGATTTAAACAACACCAAAACCATTGCTCAAACATATCCTGAAGCAGCTCCCGACCTAGGCGGTCCCGCCGATAATGCACAAGCGCAAAGTAACCCGGAACAAAAGGAAAGGATTGAAAAACAACAGGAACGCGAAAAAAGACGTCAGCAGATGATTAAGGAGAGAGAAGAATTTATAGAAAGGAAAACGACGGGAGAAAGCCAGCCAGCTATAAAACGACAACAAAAGACCGAAGATATTCAAGATAAAAAAGAAGAGACAAAAGTTTTAATCACAGATGGGGAAATAGTTAACCTACAATCAGAAATGGATATTCGGGATCTGATTCAGACAATAAGTGAGATCACCGGAGAAATTTTCATTCTGGATGAATCAGTTAAAGGAAAAAAGGTTACAGTTGTTGCCCCGGGTGGATTTAAAAAAGAAAACGCTATGAGGCTCTTTGAAACAATTCTGAGTCTAAACGGTTTCTCTGTGGTTAAAAAGAACGGAACAAACATTATTGTTCCAAAAAGAGACATTAAATTCCAAGACATTCCAACAGAATTGGGAACTGATTATGCAGAGTCATCCGACAGATTTATTACAAGACTCGTTGAACTCCAAAATGTTAAAGCAACTGATGTAGCAAATACACTTAAACCTCTTATCTCCCGTGAAGGAGATATAGTAGTTTATCCAGCGACAAATACGCTGATCATAATTGAAAGGGTAGATAATCTTAACAGAATACTAAAAATTATTGAGAACTTTGATGTTGAAACAGAAATTGAATTTATAAAGATAGAAAATGCTGATGCAGGTGAAGTAGCTTCCAAACTTTTAGAGATATTCGGAGGTACTAGTAGCTCCTCAGGAACCCGGAGTACTGCTGCTGCACAAAGAAGTGCAACTCGTACCCAACGACAGCGCGGGCGTACTAGCAGCCAAAGCAGACGTTCTCAAACAGCGCAAACCGCCCCGGCAATAACATCTCAGTCAACTCAGGAATCCTCACCTGTAAGCTTTAAAGTAATCACAGACGAAAGAACTAACTCTTTAATAATAATTGCATACCCTAGCGATATGGCCAAAATTAAAGCCATAATCGAAATACTCGATGTAAAAACGGAGGAGGCCCAAGAAGGAATATATGTAATTCGAGTATTAAATGCTGATGCTGAGCAAATCGTAGGAGTTTTATCGGCCCTGTTCGGAGGAAGTGGCGGTGGTGGATTTGTTGGCGCGCAGCGAGCTCAGAGAACTTCAGGCATTGGCTCAGGGTTAGGAACTCGCGTTCCACTTTCGGACAAGGACAGACAAGGCGGACTATCTCAAGACAAGGAACTGGTCGAACCGCTTCAATTGTTGCCGAAACCGATAATGTCAGAGTCACTGCGGACCCGGCTACCAACTCAGTAATTATAATAGGATCTAGAAGAGATTATGAAGAAATTAAGGATGTAATTGATGAGCTTGATATTCGGAGAAAGCAAGTTTTTGTAGAAGCCGCTATTCTAGAAGTTAGCTTAGAAAAACTCAGAGCATTTGGGACAAACTTGAGCATTGGATTTACTGTAAATGACAGCATTCTTGGCTTCGGCGGGACTATTCTTCCAGGAGTTCCAAGCCTTCTAGGAGTTGCGGCGAACCCTGACGTTGCTGCAAGCCTACTAGGAAGCCTATCAGGCCTATTCTTGGGGGTTGTTGGAGAAGAAGTTGATGTAGACGGCTCTGGTCCAATACCTCCAATCCCTTCATTTACGGCTCTATTTCAAGCACTCACGTCACTTACAGATGTTACTGTTCTCTCCACACCAAGTATTATTACCACAGATAATGAACCTGCTGAGATTATTGTGGCAGACGTTATTCCGTTTCCAACTGGTAGCACGATCGGAGACGGTGGAGTAACAGTTCAAACGATTGAGAGAGAGCCTGTCGGTATTAGACTTTCAATAACTCCACAAATTAGCGAAGGTGATTTCTTAAATATAAACATACTAACGGAAGTATCGGCATTAAGATCCACCCCGGTACCGGGACTTAATACAGCGGAGTTCGGTATTGCCACAACTACTAGAACTGCCGATTCATCGGTAGTTGTAAAGAACGGTCAAACAATTGTAATAGGCGGCCTCGTTCAGGATAGAGAAAGTGTGCTGACAAACAGAGTACCTATACTTGGCAGTATACCTATTCTTGGAAACCTATTTAAATTTAAGCAGAGACAAAGCCAGAAAATAAATCTTTTAATTCTTATTACACCGAGAATAATTGAGAATGAGATTGATATGCAGCGCATACTTGAAGAGAGACAAAGACGAAACATGCTGCTGCAGGAAAGGGGATTTAACAGGGAAGAACCTAACTAATATTAACCGATCACGATGAAAAGCATTCAAGAAATAATTAGTGAAAGAAAACCAGAAGCGCTTCTAGAGATAGACGAATTTTTGTCTAAGAATGAGGATAGTTTAGAAGAGGCTCTTTTAAAATCTCATGTATTAGAGGAAGAGGAAGTACTTGAGATCCTCTCACAATTCTACGAATTCCCCTATATACTTACAATATCTGAGAAAGATATTGATCCTGAGCTCGTAAAAATACTTCCTATCAGCTTTGCAAAAAAATACCGGGTCATTCCATTTAAAAGGAAAGAAGACAGTGTAGTAATAGTATTTGCCCCGCCGCTCGACTTATACGCTCTAGACGAAATTAAATCGCTTATCGGATGCGAGATCGAACCTGTATTAGCCCTAGATCACGTCGTTCTTAATATCATTAACCGTGTCTATGAGCGCGACAAGGAAATAGGGGAAGGAATTGAAGACGATACTGAGGGGATCACAGAATACGATATTCATGAACCCAAGGACCTCTTGGATGCCGATGATGAGGCCCCCATTATCAGATTTGTAAATTCTCTACTCTTTCAGGCTGTAAAAGAAAAAGCGAGCGATATTCATCTCGAGTGTTTCGAAAAGGAAGTGTTAGTAAGGTTTAGAAAAGACGGGATACTGCATGAAATAACTTCTGTGCCCAAAAAACTTCAGGCTTCTGTGATATCAAGAGTAAAAATCATGGCTGAGCTTGATATTGCGGAGAAGAGAAAACCCCAAGACGGCAGGATAAGGGTAAAAGTAGCGGGCAGAGATGTAGATGTCCGTATATCAACTGTTCCTACAACCTGGGGGGAGAGTGTGGTAATGAGGCTATTAGACCGATCCTCCGTTTTACTTAGTTTAGAGGATCTTGGGCTTAAAGGTGAAAAGCTTAAAATCGTAGAGTCATTAATACGCCGCCCTCATGGTATTATCCTCGTTACAGGACCAACTGGAAGCGGAAAAACAACAACTCTTTATGCAGGCCTTGAAAGAATAAACTCGCCTGACAAAAAGATTATTACAGTCGAAGATCCTGTGGAGTATCAAATTCAGGGGATAAACCAAATTCAGGTCAACTCTAAAGTTAATCTCTCATTTGCCAACGGGCTTAGATCAATTCTTCGTCAGGACCCGGATGTAATACTTGTGGGAGAAATCAGAGATAGGGAAACCGCGGACATTGCAATTCATGCGTCACTGACCGGGCATCTTGTCTTCTCCACACTGCACACGAACGACTCAGCAAGCGCTATCACAAGACTCATAGATATGGAAATCGAACCGTTTCTTGTAGCATCCTCTCTTATGGCCGTGATCGCACAAAGGCTACTTCGTCTTCTCTGCGGTTCCTGTAAAGAGTCTTATAAACCTTCAGACGATGAACTTAAAAAAGTCGGGATCAAAAGAGAGCAGCTTAAGGACGGGATGCTTTACCGCGCAACAGGCTGTGATAGATGCTTTGATATGGGATATAGCGGCAGAACAGCAATCTTTGAGATGCTACTTGTAGACGATGATATTAGAAATCTGACCTTGAGCAATGTTGATTCGGGACAGATAAAGAGAAAAGCAATTGAGCACGGAATGACACCACTAAGAATGGACGGGGCCGATCACATAATCAGAGGTTTAACCTCGGTAGATGAGGTAATGCGTGTCACTGAAGAGGAGAACAATAGTTCATAGTCTAAAGCACGTTCTTACAATTTTAACTATCCAACGTATAATTATTAAATATGCCGGTATATAAGTACAAAGCCATAGATGAAAGCGGGAAGGCGGTTCAGGGTGTTATAGATGCCGATTCACCCAAAGGAGCCACTGAAAAGCTAAAACGTCAGGGAGTTTTCCTTTCGGCCCTTCATGAGGCTAAAGAAGGTAGATCAAGGAGCTTTAATCCTTTTAAAGGAATAAAGATATCTGAACTTGCAGTAACTACCAGACAGTTTTCTACTCTTATCTCCGCCGGGCTTCCGCTTGAAGCCTCCTTGAGTGCACTTTCAGAACAAACGGAGGATGCCAGACTGGGTCAAGTGCTTGCTCAAGTCAAGGAAAGAGTGAGCGAAGGTAGCTCACTGGCAAACGCACTAAGCGAACATAAGAATATATTCTCTGATCTTTATATTAATATCGTTAAAGCTGGCGAAGCAAGCGGGTCTCTCGACATTGTGCTTCTCAGACTGGCGGACTTTCTTGAGTCACAGGCTGCTCTTACTTCCCGAGTTAAAGGAGCTCTAATCTATCCCTTGTTTATGTTCTTCATTGGAGGGGGGGTTCTATTTTTCACCATGACTTTTGTAATCCCGCGAATTGCTAAAATATTTGAAGAGAGTCAAAGCTCACTTCCCTTAATGACGGTTATTCTAATTAAAATAAGTGACTTTTTTAACAACTACATACTATTAATTCTATTATTCGTAATAATTATCTTCTTCGCAGCAGTCCGCTTTAATAGGACAGAGAAGGGTAAAATGTTTTTTGACCGCTTAATATTAAAAGTGCCGGTATTCGGCAAACTCATTTCCATGGTGGTAATATCGAGATTTACCCGTACATTGGGAACTCTCCTATCAAGCGGCATCCCGCTTTTAGATGCCCTTGAAATAGGCGAGGCCGTTATGGGTAACAAAGTTTATGGAAAAACCCTTGAGGAAGTAAGAGACAATGTAAGAGAAGGCGCGAGCCTCGCACAGCCACTTAAAGATAGCGGCGTGTTCCCTCCGCTTGTCACACGTATGATAGCTGTAGGTGAGCAGACTGGTGAAATGGAAGCTATGCTTTCTAAAGTTGCGGATATTTATGATCAACAAGTCGAAACTATGGTTTCAACTCTGACATCCCTTCTTGAACCTGTTATGATTGTAATAATAGGTGCTGTAATGGCATTTATCGTTTTTGCGGTACTTCTCCCAATATTTAATTTGACATCAACACTAGGTTAACAGGAGGTAATAGATATGAGAGCCCAAGGTGGTTTCACATTAATTGAAATAATGGTTGTACTGCTAATCATAGCAGGATTAGCATATGTAGTAGGTACTAATGTAATTGGCCAGCTGGACAAATCTAAAATAGAAAATACAAAAATCCAGATTGTCCAGCTTGAATCAGGTCTTAAGTTATTTAAAGTGGATAACGGTTTTTATCCCGACACACAACAGGGCTTAGACGCTTTAATCGTAATGCCAACTACGGGAAGGGAGCCAAGACGTTATGATTCAAGCGGATACCTTGATGGGGACCAAATTCCTCTTGATCAATGGGGTAGTGAGTTTATCTATATAGGCCCAGATCAGACGGGTGGAACGACTTATGAGATAATTTCCCCGGGTCAGGACGGAGTACCTCAAACGGAGGACGATATTTCTAGCCGAAATATCAGGTAATGAAAAGAAAAGACGGGTTTACACTGTTAGAGATTTTAGTTGTAATCCTTATAATCGGGGCATTCTTTTTTGTGGCGGTGCCCAAGTTTCAGGATTTAACAGAGGTAAATCTAAAGAGCGCATCTCGTAATCTGAGCGCAACGATAAAATATTTATATAATGAAGCCGCTTTTAAGAAAAATATCTATCGTCTGGCATTTGATTTAGAAAACGGAGAATACTGGATTGAAACCCTTCAGGGAAACGAATACAGAGCTTCAGGAGATTCTTCTCACAAAAGACGGAAGCTGCCCACTGGTGTGTACTTCAAGGATGTTATAACAGAGCGTAGTCTGGGGAGAAATCCACTTACGGATGAAAAGGACTTTATACTCTTTTTACCCACAGGGTTTGTTGAGCCCGCAGTTATCCACCTTTACACGGACAGTGAGAGATATTATACGCTATCTACTAAACCCTATACCGGTGGAACAAAAGTATACGATGAATATGTCGAACTTCTTAAGAGATAGTAGAGATTATAGAATTGGTAATTCCTATATGGATAGGCAGTCCTCAAGGTCTGCACAAAGAGGTTTTACACTTCTTGAAGTTCTAATTGCAGTTGCCATAATGGGGGCTTCCCTCGCAATTCTTTTAGGCTCTGTAAACAGGAATTTGGTTCTAGCCTCTCAATCAAAGAACCAAACTATTGCCTCCGCCCTCGCCCAGCAGAAGATTGGTGAGATTGAGCTTGAAGGCTATCCCCAAATAGGAGAGCAACAGGGAGCATTTGAAGAATTTCCCGGGTTTTATTGGTACTTAAGGGTGCTGCCATACGATATCGAGCAGCTGGGCACAGAAATAAGAATAGTAATTTTGGATGTAGCATGGGATGAAGGGAACAAGGTACTTACCGTTGCAACAGCAATCTCAAACTACAAATAAAGGGTTTACCCTCATTGAGGTACTCTTAGCAGTATTTATCGCATCGATTGTGCTGTCTGTATTGTATGCTTCTTTTTTCCAGATTTTAAAGGCAAAGGAAAAAGTAGAAGAAGAGCTTGAACTTTATCATGAAACCAGAGTTATTTTCTCTAAAATGACCAAGGATCTAGCCACAGCATTTCCAAGGGGAATGGTTAATTCAGATTCTTCGAATCTAGAGTACCCCTTTTTCATAGGCAGTGAAGACGGTAATCACAGCTCTCTTACCTTTACATCTCTATCACGAAGACCCGCCAAGGACGCCCGGGAATCAGATCAAACGGAGATTAGTTATTTTCTCGAACCTGCCGAAGATACTCCTGACCTATTCGTACTTATAAGAAGGGATAACCCCACTATTGGAACTGATGGAGGTGGGACTCAGTATGCTATCTCAGAGCGGATAGTCGGATTTAAAGTTTCATATCTAGGCGACACATCAATTGGAAATGATAATCAAGAATTGGAATTTGAATGGAATTCTAATGAAACATCTTCACTGCCAACTGCGGTTAATGTAAATTTAACTATTAGAAGTCCGAGAGGAGAGGATATCGAATTTAACTCTTTAATTATAATACCGGTGGTTGACTGATAGAATTAAAAGTGGGTTCAACATATGGGAAACTCTAAAGAAACACAAAAATTAAAAAAAAATAACTCGGAAAATGGAATTGTCTTAGTAATTGTAATAATTATTGTAGCCATACTTACTATACTAGTTGCTGACCTCATATACTTTACTCATATTGATAGGGAAATATCAAGTAATACGATAGATGAGATTAAGGCCCGTTATATTGCTAAATCAGGCGTTCACGTTGCTGCAGGTACACTTAAAGCACAGCCGCTCGAAGACTTAGACGAAATAGCCTCAACTCTGGCTTCTGAAAGTGAAAACTCAAAAGGATTTTGGGTCATTTACGTGCCCTATTTCCCGATCGGGGACGGTAGCGTATCAGTAACTGTAATAGATGAGAGATCAAAAGTAAACCTAAATGCTCTAGTAGCTTCTTCATCGAACAGAGTCGACCAACAAGTGCTAACAGAGTTAAGGGAACTGTTCAGATTTGTTGAAGCAGACAGCTCCAAATCTGAGCGATTTATTTCAAGTTTAGTAAACTGGATTGATAAACCTTTAAAAGGTTCTCAGAACGATCAGGATTCAAGCGGAGCTAATACAGGATTTTATTCAAATCTGGAAAACCCTTACACCATTAAAGACGGCGCCCTTGACAGTACTCAGGAAATACGTTTAATTGACGGAATGGACGAAGAGTTTTATAACAAAATAAAGGACTATGTTACAGTTTACCCTCGAGATAAAAAGATAAATTTCAGCACTGCACCTAAAGTAGTAATTATGGCGGCAATTAAAGCTTCAGCTGTTCCTGCCATCGAAGGGCAAGGGAATCCAGAAACAAATGAAGTGTCTGACGCTATAGCTGAGCAAATAGCTGATGATATAATTGATGCCAGAGAGGATCAGCCGGTTATTGATCAAAAAAAAGCAAGAGAAATAGCGACTGTAGTGGATTCAACATCTGAAATAAGCGCCGGATTGGTCGGCGTAACGCTTAACTCCGGTTATAGCGATGTCTTCTCGGTTAAATCCGTTGGGAGTTTGGGGGAATCAAATCCTACAAAAAGAATAATCGAAGCTGTTCTTAGAAAAACTAGAGAAAACAATCAAAACAAGGTAAATATAATTTCATGGAAAGAGCTTTAGAAAAACTATTACAGATCAGAGGCGAACTCAAAGCTGAGTACTATGAAAGGGATGATGTGATAGACGGGACCTTCACCGCGCTCCTCACCAATAATCATATGCTACTTATAGGCCCTCCGGGTACCGCAAAATCACAGCTTGTAAGTGAAGTTTGTAATAAAATTAAAGGTACTCAATACTTTCAGTGGCTCCTTACCAAGTTCACTGCTCCTGAAGAGCTTTTCGGAGCTGTTAGTCTTAAAGGGCTTGAAAACGACGAATACCGCAGAGTTACAAGCAGAAAGTTGCCGGAAGCTCACATTGTGTTTCTGGATGAGGTTTTTAAGGCAAGCTCCTCGATACTAAATACCCTTCTTACGGTTATGAATGAGAGAATTTATTATAACGGGACTGAAGTGACAGAGATTCCGCTGATTTCTCTTTTCGGAGCCAGCAACGAACTCCCTTCGGAAGAAGACGAGCTCGATGCTCTTTATGACAGGTTCTTACTTAGATATGTAGTGGACTATATAAAAGAGGATTTTAGATTCCTAAAACTGCTCCAGGGAGATAGTACGGATTCAAAAGAGACCGTTATTACTCCTGAGGAGCTCAATTACTGTAAATCTCAAGCCGGGGAAACAGTTGTTCCTTCCAATATATTAAAGCTTATAGGACGCATAAGAAAGGAGCTTAAGAAAAAAGGTATAACCCCATCGGACAGAAGATACAAACAAAGTATCTCCCTACTTAAAGCTAAAGCTTATCTGGACGGGAGAGAAGAAGTTTCAGAGGAAGACATACGGTTTTTGGAAAACGTTTTATGGAGAGATCCCGGAGAAAAAGCGGAAATTCAATCAGTTATTCATCAAGCACTTCACGGATACATGGATAGGCTCAGGGAGCTTGTAATCCAGGCAAAGGAGCTTGACGGTTATAGCAAACGGGAATGGGAAAACGAAGACATGCACATCAAGGCTAATATTGAAGCCCAGACGAAATTAAAACAGATTACGTCAAACGTAAATGATCTGATAGAGGAATGCAAACAAAGGGGAAAACCAACTGAAGAAATTAACAAAGCCAAAGGGAAAATAGAAGAAATACAGAAAGAAATACTGAACAGACTAGTCTCCGGCAAACAGGAAATGGCCTAAACATATTTAACAATCTTTAAATTGAAATCCAGTCTACAAGAATTAGCTCCCGATCTTTAAAAGAACCTTCCCAAAACTTTGACGACTTTCAATATACCTATGAGCTTGAGGCGCGTCGTCAAATGGGAATACTTTCCCAATTACAGGTCTAATGTCATGCTTTTTAACAAAATCCATTAAATCACTTAAAATATTTTCCATCTGCTCAGGTTCCTCCTCTAGTAAATAACCTAAATGAGAGGACATAACTGCAGCCGACTTTTGGGCCAGTTTACCAATATTAACTCTGGGTATATCTCTCCATGTTTTAATCCAAGAAAGAGGGTTCCACCTTTTTAAATCAAGGCTTGCAAATCCGGCCACTACTAACCTCCCGAAGGGATTTAACACATCCAGACTCTTTTTAAATACTTCCCCTCCTACCATTTCTATTACAACATCCACTCCCCCCGTATTTTCTAAGAGATCTTGAAAACAATTAGGATCACGATAGTTATATCCGTCCAAAGCACCTAAAGATTTTATCAATTCAATTTTTTCCTCACTTCCAGCCATCCCATATACGCTGCATCCCAAGTGAGAGGCGAGCTGCACTGCGGCAGTGCCCACACCCCCACCGGCGGCGGTAACAAGGACTTTATCGCCGGGACTAATTTTCGCCATTTTAATAAGTGAAACCCAGGCAGTCATGTAATTAACCAGAAATGAAGCATTCTCCTCCATACTGAAATTTTCTAACGCAGGAACAGCTCTCTCCTCAGGAACTACAATTTTCTCTGCATAAGTCCCGCATTTGGTCCCGACCATCACCTTTTGTCCGATTTTGAGATTACCTACTCCTGACCCAAGCTCGTCAATTATGCCAGAAGCCTCCATGCCTAATATATAGGGGCGTTGTAGTGCCCATCCGTATAGCCCCTTACGAGAAAGAATCTCAGCATAGTTTATGCCCGCATAATTAATCTTTACAAGAACTTCACCCATGCCCGGCTCAAGCTCTTTAACATCTATTGGGACTAATACTTCAGGCCCCCCTGTTTTACTCAGCACAATTGCTTTCATTTTAATATCACTCCCTAGAGATTGAAAATATTAGTATTCTAGCTTATTATGATTATTCTAGTTAGCAAAGAGAATTGTTCTCGAAAAAATAAAGTTAATACAAAGGCGGTGAATTATGAAACGACTGGTAATAGCAATAGCGGCTTTTGGATTATTTGCATGTGGGAATCCACTAGTAATCCAAACTCTACAACAACAATCGGTCAGCCAGATAACCTCCTGCAACGCAGACCATATAGAGGTAATTGAGCATAAGATCAACGACGAAGACGGAAGTGCCACATGGACGGCTCTTTGCCAGGGAAGAACTTATAGCTGCCAGCGCGCGGCAGGCACTGCGAACAATCTTGAGAACGCGGATGTAAGCTGCACCGAGATGGAATCACAAATGCCTGAGTAATTGATGCTTAAGGTTCTTCAGCATCCCGAACTCGCCGTTCTTTAGCTCTCTGTTTGATTTTTTCTCCAATCTTCCAGTATTTCTTATCCTCATCGGAAATGACCTTGAGTGTAGGGACTTCTCTAGGCTCGCCATCTGAGGTAATAGCTACAAATACTAAATACCCCCGGCAGCTAAAATCCTTTTGAGAGCTAAATTTCCCTACCCTGTAAAGATCCACCTTAACGACCATTGAAGTACGGGCAGTATGAATTACCTTTGCTTTAAGCTCAACAATATCTCCTACTTTTATAGGTTTTCTAAAATCCACGGCATCCATAGACACCGTAACAACATCCTCATTGGCAAATCTCATGGCCGCCATAGCGCCCGTTATATCCATGAGCTCTAGCACCCTACCGCCAAAAATGGTGCCATAATGGTTTGCGTGGGTTGGTATAACTAGTTCAGAGTTAGTAACCTCTACCGCTTCTTTTAATTGATCATTTTGCAATAACGGACCTCCGGAAATCTTCTATGATTACTGCCAACTATTTCTACTATAGTAGATGACTAAATAGCATTTTCAAATTAATAACGGTCAAATGGAGTTCCTCAAAATCAGCTTTGGCATAGGCGCTTACCTGCTCAGGCTCAATCATTAGTTCAGGCTCAAGTAATCTTTTCATACTAAATCCTATCTAGTATTCCGGATATAAATTTGAAAGTGTTTATTTTCTCTGAATATTTATTCATAAATATCTCGCGAAATCGGAGTAATGCAACATGTCAGATAATTTAACATCTTCAAAAGTAATTGAGCTAATGCAGATAGAAGAAACCCATTTAGCGAGATTCCGGCGTTTAATAGAAGAACAATACATGCAAAACCCTACAGGATGCGGAAATAGCTTTGGAGAAATATTGTGTCATGAACTACATACGCAAAAATTAACATTTACGAGAATAGCGGAGAAATGGAATATTAGTTTAGAGATTCTAGGTGAGTTGATTTGCGACCATTGCAAGAGATTGGGAGGCGATCCAGTAGTGAACCATGCGTATGGGTCTAACTAGCACTTGCGATTACGTCTAAGTTGGGCACATCTTTGGCATAGGGTTCCTCCGCCTCCGCCTCTGCCTGGTGCCTTGTTTTTACGTTTAATATTGTTACCTACGGTACAATTAGAACACGTATGGTATACACCCGGATTCTTCTTGCTATGAAAAGGTGATACGCTCGCCATATTTGCCTCCGTGATTTGTTATTTAATTAGACTGTAGCACAAAAATATGCTGGATAGCAAGTAATTGGTATTTATGAATAATTTGTTAAAATGTATTAGGCAAGGACATTTGGCGGTTTAATTAACTTGTAATCTTCAAGAAATTCATTCGGCGTCTTGCCGCCCAATCCGCAATGCTCTAGATTGTTGTAGTAAGTATTCCATACTCTAATCTTCTTTCGCAAATCTTTGATGTTTCTGAACTTGTTTTGATTATAGAACTTCTCCTGATCTTCTCTGTGGCTTCTCTCTACAGTACCATTTTGAGCGGGTTTACCCGGATCAATGAGATAGTGAACGATATTGTGTTTAGCACAGAACCGATCAAGGGCATGCATCTGTCTGGGTGAGAGATCTTCTCTCTTGTAACTGCCATTGTATCTGTTTGTGAACGTAGCATGATTGTCTGTCTTGATTGCTTGAATAGGGTGTTCAAATTTATCCATGATAATCCCAAGGAAGGCAACGGCATGATGATTTGTTTGCTCACTGAAGATCTCTAGGTGCCTCCACCTACTAGCCACGTCTATGGCCGTGTATTGAAAATATCGCCTACCCGCTATCTTTCCGGGTACATACTTAACATCTATCTCTACAATCTCTCCTGGTTGCCTCTCGGCTCTAATGTACTTGTACTTCATCTTCTTGACTCTGTATTTGCGAGTCAAGCCCTCTTGTTTGATGATCTTGCCAATTGTTCGTACCGGAACCACTAAACCTTCTTTTGCTAACCTCCAGTGTAATTTCAGAGCACAGAGCTTGGTCTTCTTTCTTTTTGTAATTACTCTTTCCTTAATCCAGATCGGTGTCTCTTCTGGACTAGTCTTAGGTATAGTCGCTTTGGGTTCCAAAGCTTTCTCTCCACCTCTTTTGTATACCGCTACCCATCTCTCGAGACTCCGTTTGCTGTGCGGACATACTTTCTCTACATTTACCAACTTCACCCGCTTTTCCGCTATCGGTTTTACCCATCTCAACCTCTCTTCTTTAATTGTTTTTGCCATACTTATTGCCATTTCCCCATTCTAGGGGAAACCGCCATATGTCCTTGCACATTACCTTTATATGTTGACGTTTGCGAGTGTATGTGTTAAGTTTCCCTTCAGAGTTTGCTGTAGTTCTTGTCTAACCTAAGATTACCGTCTGAAAGCGAGTTTGAACCACAAGCATAACCCAATATACATAAGGAGGTTAATCAAACATGGCAGAACGTGAGATTGGCACTGTAAAGTGGTTCAATTCTACCAAAGGCTTTGGTTTCATAGAGCGTGAAGATGAAAAAGATGCATTTGTTCACTATAATGAAATTAGTGATACGGGCTATCGTTCCCTAGAAGAGGGACAGCGCGTAGAGTTCACCGTTGTTGACGGCCCAAAAGGTCCTCAAGCTCAAAACGTTGTTTTAGCTTAATGTAGATAATAAAAGTGCGCTGTATTACTACAGCGCACTTCCCTTTTTTAGACTATCCTATTTTTGTATTGTTTATTCTTTGATTCCTGACATTTCTTGTCGTAGTCGTCATTAGTAATACTCCTGTTGTAATAATCAACCCATTTATCAAATTCATAACTAAGCTCTCTTTCACTCTCCCATTCCTTTAGCCAAAAGAGTTCCTCTTTCATAGTTCTTATCATTCTCTCTGTGTCTGCGTTTCCTTTTGGGTTGTTGTAGCTGGTAAATGCCTGCTCTACTTCAAGATTAGAACAAGCTTTCATAAAACTTAGCGATGTAGGCTGACTCCCGTTATCACTCATGAGCTTAAGTCCATTACCCTTACTTCTAGTGGATACTCTCTGTTTAGTGCTTTCTCTAAAGCTTCAAGCCATTCTGCTGTTCTTGCTTGTTTTCCACTGTAGTGACCTACTATCTTCTTCGTATACCAGTCCAGTACTATTACTACATATACCCAGCCACTCTCAGTCATGACCTTCGTCATATCTATTCCCCACCACTGCTTAGGTCTATCAGGTCTTGGCTTTGGTCTATCTGATATTCTCTTTGCTATTAATCTTGAGTTTGGTTTAACAGTAAGGTTATTCTCCCTCATTAACCTGTATACACGCTTCTTGTTTACAATTAATCCATCTATATATCGAAGATATGCCCATACTCTTGACCTGCCCCCCTATAATAGGTCCAGAAGTTAAGATAATGGATTATTATCACAAGTGGTTAGAGCAACTTAAATCTTCTCAAATTCAAGCGATCTCAGTAAAACCTATGTATAGGGTTATCTTTGCATGATAACTCTTCAATTTGAGCGGTTTTTGCGAGTATTTTTCGTAGATTATAGTTTCATAGATACGAGAATTAACTATAATTAGTGGACATCTACTCTTTTCAATTTATCTTCAATACCGTTTAATTCAGAATCATACTATTTCAGTTTAGCTTTATACATTTCCTTAGTAATACTTTTAACTGGTCCAGTTCTCAGGGAGAAGGTCAAGAATGAGCCTCACCCAAATGCTGTACCACGTAAATTATAGATTTCTGGCTTTTTTAAATGCTTTTTTGCATACTCTTCCGGTGTCATATTAACCAGAGCCCAAAAATATTATATAGAGAATATAAATAATCTATAAAATTATCCATATGCTATAAAATAAAGAGAGCTAATATTAGTTCTAGCACTTATAACATTGATAGAGAAAAGATTTTAGACATTCACATGTAATAATCGTTGAATTTTGATTTTACGAGCTGCATCCTGACATATCGCCAGCTTAAGAACCAGGCAAAATATCACAGTAATAAAATCGCTCGTCCCTGAGAACAATTTCGCCCAATTCATGGGAAATAGGTGTATTAAATACCGGCCCGTCGTAGGTGAATGTATGGAATTCCCCGTTTTCACCGCATGGATCAATTGCTTTAGGCAGGTCATCTAAAAAATGCTCGTCAAATTCCCTTCCTGCAAATTCTTTACCTAAGACATTAGAATCAACACAGACAGTAATTGCCTTAAAACCCAACTCTATAAATCTCTTAGCCAATTTCACCGTATCTCTTTTCCAAATTGGAAAGACACATTGCATACCCGATTTTTTGAAGCAGCGCTTCCCGGTATTTCTTAATTTCCTCTAAGAACAAGTCGCCGAACACAACATCTCTAATTCCGAGCTGTTTGTATTTTAATAAGACCTCTTTCAACCTGGATTCATATTCATCATTTGATGCATTTTTCGAGATAAAAATTTTCTCAAGAGGAATATTTAAAGAGCTAGCCTGTTTATCCAATAAAATAGTCCTTAATCCATGCATACTAACCCTATCATAATCAGAAGTGATGGTAGTTATTAAAGCTGCTACTTCATAATCCCGGCTTTTTTGAATTTCATACAGAGCAAGTGAGCTGTCTTTACCCCCGCTCCAGGATATAAGAATATTTTTTCTCATCCCTTTTGTACGTCCCCGTTTTCAAAGCGGTCTATCACAGCTGCACCAATGCAGTCTCCCCAAACATTTACTGTTGTCCTAAAACGATCCAAGAGCCAGTCAATCGCCAGAATTAAACCGACACCCTCAAGAGGAAGCCCTACAGCTTGTAGAACCAGTACCATAGTCACAAGCCCTGCCTCCGGGATACCGGCTGCTCCAATTGCTGCAAGCGTAGCGGTGAAGAAAACTACAACCATCTCGGCCATTCCGAGTTCTATCCCATAGCTCTGGGCTATAAATATCACAGCTACCGCCTCGTATAGGGCTGTACCATCCATATTGATCGTTGCCCCAAGCGGCAAAACAAATCTGCCCACTTTAGGTGTCACTTTTGCTTCATCTATTACCCCCTCCATAGTAAGGGGAAGAGTAGCAGAAGAAGAAGCAGTAGAAAATGCAGTAAGTAATGCCTTGCTTAAATTTTGAACATATTCCAGGGGGTTTCTTTTTGCAAAGAGCAGCAAAATAATCGGCAATACAATAAAACCATGTATAGAGAGTCCTACGACAACACTTAAAACATACTTTCCAAGCTCCATTGCAAGCTCAATTACGGCTCCGCCTCCGCCTGCCATCCCAATTCTATCTGCTATCAAACTGAAAATCCCGATGGGGGTAAAAATCATAATCCAGCGAACTATCTTCATGATCGCTTTGTCTAAAATTGTAAATACTTCCACTATTACTTTGTTTTCCTTTCCTAGACTGGCAAACGCGGCGCCAAAGAGTATTGAGGCAACTATAAGAGGCAGTATCTCAAATTCCTCTGCAGAATTAAATAGATTGGGAGATACGAATTTTAATAACAGGACATCAATCAGGCTCATATTTTCCTTAGCACTTACAATATCCGGCATTTGACCTGTAAGAGCCATACCCCCGTCCCCTGGGTGTATAACGTTTACAACTACAATGCCTATAAAAACAGCTATACCTGTCGTTATTAAATAATAAAAAAGGGTTTTCAGCCCGAGCGAGCCGAGATTGCCAACTTTCATAATGCTGAGCGTTATAGAGACCACAATCAGTGGAAGCACTATCATTTTTAGGGCGTTTAGGAAAAGCGTCCCTAGGAATCCGAGTTTAATGCTGAGTCCTGGATATAATGATCCTACTAATCCGCCCAGAATCACGCCTAAAATGATTCCGATTATAAGATAGTGTTCTCCAAAAAGCTTCTTCATTAAATTCTCCTAGTTTGAAAAAGTTGGCATCTAAGTCCCAGATGTGATATCTAATTAGTAAGAACTGTGATATTTAGAGAACTTTAACTGTTTAAAGTTGCGTTTAATTAGATGACATGATATCACTTTATACAGTTATTACCAAAAAGGGCTAATGAACAAATACATCATACTAATTCTATCAATCCTATTATTTAATGGAATTCCATTATTAGCTGAACCATTTGAAGTTCCCCCCAATAATCCCTAATGAGAAAGGTACTATTGTAACCGAGTATAAGGATGGTGGGCTGAGATGGAAAGCAGATTGGAAAACCGACATTTATATAGAAAACGGAGAGACAAAATTTAAGCTTGTTATTAAAGCTGAGGGTCTTACTAGCCCTTTTAGAAAAGACATGGCTTGGCGATCCGTCTCAATTTGGAAAGCCGAAGATGAATTTATTCCGCTTGAATCAGAAACCAGAATCAAAGATTTGAGGGGCAACTTGATTATGATCGATAAGAAGAAATTCAACCATAAAAAAAATACTGCAGTTTTTGAAAGAGAAGATTTAGAACTTAATACTTACCTAAGAAAACAATATGACATTACTTCTGATACTCTTATTGTAGAGGGCATTGTATATGCTCTACGCACTTTGCCTTTTGGTACAGATGGGACAACTAAAGCAAAAATTCTATCCAATGAGCCTGAGCTCTACAATGTGGAGTTTAAAGAAAGAGGGTATCGAAAAAATTAAGACTAAAGACGGAGAAATTGAGTGTTACAAAGTTGAAATAGTACCAAAATTGGGAGTGCTAGGAGTATTTAAAATCCTCTTTCCCAAAACCTATTTCTGGTTCACAGTAGAGCCTCCTCACAGGTGGGTTCGTTACGAAGGGCTTGAAAACGGTGTTGGAACACCTGAAGTGGTAATGGAAGTGACTAATTTCAAGGATTCCCCTAATTAAGGTTATAAACCATACTAAAATAGCTATTGTAGGTGCATTTATTTTCAAATCTAAACATTTAGTGTTGCCTTAATTAACAATCACCGGATATAATTGAATACCAAGTTCACTATGACCATATTATCAAAAGAGATTCATCCCATTTTAAACAAATTCAAGGAGGCACAATTATGAATAAGAAACACCGTAGGCTAGTACTTATCTTATTACTCCTGGCAAGTCCGGCTGTTTTGACAGGATGCCTGGCTGCAGCGGCAATTGGAGGAGGAGCAGCTGTGGGAGCGGGAACAATTGCCTACATAAAAGGTGAATTAAAATCTACGGAAGGTTATAGCTTCAGTAAAGTATGGGCTGCTACAGTTAAAACAGTTGAAGAACTTGATTTTATAGTCGTCAATAAAGTTAGTGACGCAATATCAGGCAAATATGAATGTGTTACAGCCGACAACAAAGAAAGGTTCATATTAACGTAAAAAGAATTGGTGACAACATAACAGAGATTGCAATACGTGTGGATACATTCGGCGATGAAACTCTCTCTCGCTATATCTTGAACAAGATACAATCAAATATTTAAATCGATATAATAAATAGGGGTAAACCCTATTTCGGAGATTTACCCCTATTTATTAGCTAACCTAAGTTTTATTCTACAAATTGCATTTATTCGATTTACCATTCGATGATATCCAAAGAAAAAGCTCAAGAGCTGGTCAAACCAAAAGTCCAATATCTCATCTATTCTCTTTTCTTTAGTAATAGAAAACATATGCCTATCAGCTTACTATTTGATCTTTCAAATATAATGCGCTGTATTGTATAATAAACATTTTTTAGAAATTTTATATTCCCCCTTGTGGAAAATTACAAAAAATGCTATCATTTTCTAACTTGATTGAGAATCATAGCTAACAACTTTTCTTTTTACTCCTAATCCTCATAATTCCCCGTCAAATTGTTAAAACTATACTTTAAGAATGTGTTGCAACCATTCTTTATCTTGTGGCTTTCATTTTCAAAAAAATTTTCATCGTCTAATACATTGAAGTTATTCAATTTTCTACAATCGAGAAAAAATCATCAAAAATAACCTATTGACAACCACAACATATTGTGGTTCAATCGATTCGTAGCACAAGATAGTACACAACCAATCGAACACGGAGGATGGCAAGAATGGCTTCAGATAAACTTGGCCCTACTGAGACTAACGGGAATGGGAATGGAAAAGGTTTAATAGAGAAAAACGAACTGAATACGGAACTGGAACAAACACTAAATCAAAGTAAATCTGATACCGAAGAAGTAGTAGAAGTTGTTAAACAAACCGAAGGATTAATGGATATTCCGGAAAAGACAATAGACGCTTTTGGCGGAGATGAGCTTCGGGCCAGGGTTTTCTACGAAAAATACGCGCTTCGCGATAAATCAGGAAGAATTGTTGAGCAGAAGCCTGAAGACATGTGGCATAGAGTTGCAAGAGAAATGGCTTCTCCAGAAAAGAACAAAGAGCTTAAAGCCCAATGGGAAGACAATTTCTACTGGCTCTTATCTAACTTTAAATTTATCCCGGGCGGAAGGATTTTATTTGGCGCCGGACAACAGAGAAGAGCAACCCTCTTAAATTGCTATTATATGCCGATCAAAGAGGATTCACTCGAAGGCATCTTCGAATGGTGCAAAGAAGCGGCACGGACTTATTCATTTGGCGGAGGAGTTGGAACTGACATATCTATCCTCAGACCAAAGGGTGCACCGGTAAATAACTCCGCTATCTATTCCACAGGCGCGGTATCCTTTATGGATTTACTTTCAACCACCACCGGTACAATCGGGCAAGCAGGAAGGCGCGGCGCTCTTATGATTACTCTTGACATTAAACACCCTGACATTCAGGAATTCATTGAAATTAAAAACGACACAGAAAGATCAAAAGTTCAGTTTGCAAACATATCAATAAAAATTTCTGACGAGTTTATGCAAGCAGTTGAAGATGATACAGATTTTGAACTCAAATTTGAGAACGAAAAGGTCAAAATCTCTAAAACAATCAGGGCAAGAGACATTTGGGAAAAACTTGTAAAATCAGCATGGGCATCCGCAGAACCAGGCCTCATTTTCTGGGATTCAGTGAAGAAACACTCACCAACCGAATACAATGGGATGGAAGTGCATGGAGTTAATCCATGCAGCGAGCAGGCTCTTGAGGATTACGGGAACTGTTGTCTTGGGAATATAAACCTTTCCCCATTTGTGAAAAATGCGTTTACTGAAAATGCATCTATCGATTGGGAAAACTTGGAGAAAGCATTTCAATATTCTGTACGCTTCCTGGATAACGTGCTCGACTACAACATGAAAAAACATCCCCTCAGTTTCCAAACAAAAGCCTCTACCAGCTCAAGACGCATTGGAGTTGGATTTACAGGCTTTGGGGACATGCTGGCAAAGCTCAATATTAAGTACGATACCACTGAGGGTGTTGAGTTTGCAGATAAGATGTTTGAACATATAAAGAACACTGTTTACGAAGCAAGCACGGATCTTGCTTCTGAAAAGGGAAGTTTTCCAGTGTTTGATCTCGACACACATCTATCACGCCCATTCTTAGATACAATCGATAAGCGGATTGTAGAAAAAATAAAGAAACAGGGTCTTAGAAATGCCTGCATATTAACCGTTCCTCCTGTAGGAAGCGGATCATTGCTTGCAGGAACAACAAGCGGCGTTGAACCCGCATTCGCACTATCTTACTACAGACGTTCTGAATCCCTATCAAAAGAAGAATTCAAAGTTTACCATCCGCTCGTTACCGAATATAGAGAGAAGTTCGGTCTTGAAAATGATAGCGAGCTACCCGATACATTTGTAACATCTCATGAAATTAAGCCTGAGATGAGGGTTCGCATGCAGGCCGCAATTCAAAAACATATAGACTCATGCATCTCAAGCACCGTTAATTTACCTGCCGATATAACATTAGAAGAAGTAGAAAAGATTTATTTCCTTGCTTGGAAACTCGGCTGTAAAGGCATTACAGTATACAGAGAGGGATCCAGAGAAGGGATATTGGTTACTGAAGAAGAGGCCAAATCCCAGCAGCAAGATAAAGACGAAAAAAAGCTTCCGACCCAGACCCAGAACGAAGGGATGAATAAAACCCATCACCCCAACCCCATCTCATCCCTTCGTTCATCCTCTACAGAAAAGATTAAACCCATAAAAAGGCCCCAGTGCCTTCAGGGTTTTACAGAGGTAATAAAAACAGGGTACGGAAATTTATACGTAACAGTAAACACATTTGAAACAAGGCCGGTTGAAGTATTCGTTCAGATCGGCAAATCGGGGTATTCGACAATGGCTGATGCGGAGGCCACCGGAAGACTGGTATCTCTAGCCCTGAGATCGGGAATAGCGGTAGAAGATGTAATTGAGCAGCTTGAGGGAATAGGAGGCTCTTCTCCAGTTTTCTCAGATGGCAAGCTAGTCATGTCAATCCCTGATGCTATAGCAACGGTATTAAAGAGGCACTTTGTTTCTGTTGGTGACGCTTCGGTTAGGGAATCGGCAAAAAGGCCCATGGATTTAAACCTGGAACGCTGCCCCGATTGTGGGGACCGCGCTTTAGCATTTGAACAGGGCTGCATGACTTGCCGAAGCTGCGGATACTCGAAGTGTGATTAACAGATTAACAGCAAAAAAATTAGCATATGAATCTTGGGCTCATCTCACAAAAGAGTTTGGGCCTTTTTTTTGCTCTCACGAGAAATTATGAATGGGCATCCGAACTATTGAAAATAGAAAAATTGTGAACAAAATAGCAAATAATGTTACAATGAAAATATAATTGCAAACCAAAAAAAGGGAAGCATATTATCCGGGATTTTCTGGATGTTCTTAATCTCAATTCTACTATTCTGGCTACCCGGTTTCGGACCATTAATTGCTGGAATCGTAGGTGGTAAGAAAGCAGGTGGTCTCATAAATGCCATAATTGCTGTCTTTCTGCCGGCAATTATACTGGGTATTATGCTTTTTGTGTTTGGATCAGCGCTGACAAGCGCTCCGATTATTGGATTTGTGGCAGGAGCCGGCAGTTTTATTCTTGTAATATCTAACGTGGGACCGCTTTTAATTGGAGCAATTATCGGCGGAATACTTGACTGACTTAATATAGAAGAAATTACATCTATATCTGAGCATTCAAAATACAACTATAGAGTTATAAATATCTTTTTAAAATGATTTTATCTAAGGAAACTTTCTAAATGATCCTTGATCTCAGAGTTGGCAAGTTTGCCAAGAGCAGCCTTTTCAATCTGCCTTATTCTCTCACGTGTCAGGTTAAATCTCTTCCCAATTTCGTCCAAGGTATACGTACTATTTTGATCTATTCCAAACCTTAATCTTAGTATTTCTTCTTCCCTAGGATTAAGTAGTGTAAGCGCCTCTCTTAACTTATCCGTTAAGTCTGATTTAGCTACCATTGAGTCAGGAATTACAGTCTCATTGTCAGCAATTGAATCAAGGAGCGTTGTTTTTTCCCCATCCAAAATAGGAGTATCTAAGCTAATGGCATCTTTAGTGGATCTCAATATACGTTTAACTACCTCAACTGATATTCCGGACTTACGTGATATTTCTTTAGGTGTAGGCTTGCGTCCAAAATTTTTAGCTAAAACCGCATTGACCTTATACACCCTGTTAGCCTGCTCTAGCAAATAGACAGGCACCTTGATTGTTCTCGTTTGGCCCTGTAGTGCTCTTAATATTGCTTGATGTATCCACCAAGATGCGTAGGTCGAGAACTTAAAACCCTTTCTGTGATCAAATCTATCCACAGCACGCATAAGCCCCATATTACCCTCTTGAATAAGATCTGATAATGGTAACCCACGCCCCATGTACTTTCTGGAAATAGTGATAACCAATCTCAAATTCGCTTTAACAAATCTCTGCTTCATTCTTATCGCATTTTCAGTATAAACTTTTACAAACGCATTAAGGCTCTTTATCCGTTTTTGTATTGTTACTCCATTGGCACCATTTCTACCATTTTTGTGACCGTTTGATATAGCTTTTAGATTTTTGGCGCCTAGCTTATGAACAACCACTATAAGCTCTCTAGCCATTGACTCACACTTCTTTATTTTAGCCGAAATCTCTACCTCTTCTCGTGCTGTAAAAAGCGGCTCAATGGACATATCTTTAAAATAAACGTATAGCAACCGAAGTTGTTCATCGGGAGTTTCATCTCCCTTAGGTTTAGTCTTTACCTTTCTTGACTGGAAATGATTCTCAGATTCATTATTCTGAACATAGCTTTCTTTAAATTTTAAAGAAGTCACATCTCCCGAATCTTCTGCAAATTCTCCAAATTCACTTACTGATATAGAATCATCGAATTCCTTGTATTTAGTTTCCATGGTATTTAGTCTCCATGTCCTTTTCCTTTTTAATTATCTTGAATTATTAGCAAGAATTATAGACTAGATAGAACACAATAAGATATAGCCGTTCTTATATACATAAAAAGCTGATTTTAGGAACCTTTGGGGGAGGGAAATTACAAAACCTCCAATATATAACTAAAAAGACTATTTATATAATTCTCCAGTACCTAATTATGCACCATCAATCTACAGACCTGCAAACAATAAACTTGATATTAGCAGGTCAAAAAATGTTCCAACTCCCGGTTACCGCCAATTCTATCAAATTCTTTATATTAATTCAACCTATTTTAATGTGGCGTAATTTGCTGCCACTTGTTCCCAGTTTACAACGTTCCACCAGGCTGCAATATAATCTGGCCTTTTGTTCTGATAATTGAGATAATAAGCATGCTCCCAAACATCTAGACCTAGTATGGGGTTAAGGCCATCGGAGATCGGATTATCCTGATTCGGAGTAGAAGTTACAACCAAGTTGCCTCCCCCGTCTACACAAAGCCACGCCCAACCGCTCCCAAATCTAGTAGTAGCAGCTTTCGCAAACTGCTCCTTAAAGCCATCAAGACTTCCGAAGGATGAGTTAATTGCATCTGATAGGTCGCCCTGGGGCTCCCCGCCTCCGTTTGGGCTCATACAAAGCCAGAACATACTGTGATTTGCATGGCCTCCGCCACTATTTCTAACTGCAGCTCTAATGTCCTCAGGGATTGCGCTTAAATCCTGTATTAATTCTTCAACACTTTTGCCCTCTAGTTCCGGGTGACTGCTTAACGCTGCGTTTAAGTTATTTACATAGGTCTGATGATGCTTGCTATGGTGAATCTCCATAGTACGTGCATCAATATGGGGCTCTAAAGCATTATATTCATATGGAAGTGCAGGTAGTTCATGGGCCATGTTAAATCCTCCCTACGGCAACTAGATTTATGATTAGAAAATCAATATTTTAGGCATGTTGATACATAATTTAGGATACAAAATTATATTTGATCAGGGTCTCCTAAACCACATTATATTACCTTTAAAATCGGGTCCTGTCAAAGTTCATGAACAACCCTGAGGAGGTCATTGAACAGAGCTACTCCAGAAATTTTAAAATATCTAGGAAATCCATAATAACATATATTTGATTCGAATTACAAGTACTTAACTATTATATCAATAATTCACAAAGACCTGCCATCATTGTGTTTTTAATTCCATTCCTATAAATTCTAGACTCAGCGACTATTCAGAAATCTAAGATAACTGTATTTGAATTGCCTAAAGCAAGCTAATAATTTCAGATCTAATTGACAAATTATATTTATCTGGTAATTTTTACCGTATAGCAATATATTCATTATGGAGCCGTGAAGTCCATATTATAATTTAGGTATGCAAATTTCAATAAAGCTCAAGTTTTAATAAAGCTATAGGAATCTGATAATGCAGGTAACTAAAACCTTAGATTATGCAGTGAGATCGTTAACATATATGGGAAATCAGCCTATTGGAAAACACAATATGAAAGAAATTTCCCAAGAGCAGCATATACCGCTAAATTATCTCGCTAAAATTATGCGCCGTCTTGTTAAAAATGGGTTAGTTAGATCAACCCTGGGGCCTGACGGGGGCTATACGTTAAGAAAATTGCCTAATGAAATAAATTTACGAGAGGTATATGAAGCAATAGAAGGCGAGATAAGAATGGTTGACTGTATGGACAAAGACACTGTCTGTGCTTTATATGAAACATGCCCTCAGCTGCCCGTGTGGGATAAAATACAACTCTCCATAGTTAAAATCCTGGAGGACACAACACTTGAGGACATGCTTAAAGAAAGAAAAACCCTTACTTTGAACCGGGTGAATTAAGGAGGCTTTTTAATGAGTGTTGATTTAGAGAAATTAGCAGAACAGGAATACAAATACGGTTTCGTGACCGATATAGAGCAGGAAATTGCTCCAGCAGGACTTAACGAAGATGTAATACGAATGATATCGGCCAAAAAGAACGAACCTGAGTGGCTCCTTGAGTGGAGGCTGAAAGCCTATAAGAATTGGCTTACAATGAAAGAGCCTAAATGGCCTAATGTACATTATCCTCCTATCGATTACCAAGCTATAAGCTATTATGCAGCCCCTAAGAAAAAGCAGACTCTTGAAAGCTTAGATGACCTGGATCCTGAGATAAAAGAGACATATGACAAGCTTGGAATACCGCTTGATGAGCAGAAAATGCTTGCTGGCGTTGCAGTAGATGCGGTATTTGACAGTGTTTCAGTTATTACGACATTTAAAGAAAAACTGGCTGAGGAAGGCGTAATATTTTGCTCAATATCAGATGCGGTTCAGGAACACCCCGAGCTTGTAAAAAAATATCTAGGATCTGTAGTGCCTCATAACGACAACTTTTTCGCAGCCTTAAACACTGCTGTTTTTACTGATGGATCGTTTGTTTATATCCCAAAAGGTGTCCGCTGTCCTATGGAGCTCTCTACTTATTTCCGTATTAACGCAGAAAATACCGGACAGTTCGAAAGGACTCTAATTATCGCCGAAGAGGGGAGCTATGTTAGCTATCTCGAAGGCTGCACAGCCCCTGCGCGTGATGAAAACCAACTACATGCTGCAGTAGTAGAGCTCATAGCCCATAAGGATGCTACTATCAAATATTCTACTATTCAGAACTGGTACCCCGGCGACAGTGAAGGTAAGGGAGGAATATATAATTTTGTAACAAAACGCGGCAGGTGTTTAGGGCAAAATTCGCATATATCATGGACACAGGTCGAAACGGGATCCGCAATCACATGGAAATATCCAAGCTGTATCCTCGAAGGGGATAATTCAGTTGGCGAATTTTACTCCGTAGCGCTTACAAATAGATATCAGCAGGCAGACACCGGAACCAAGATGATTCACATTGGGAAAAACACATCGAGCACCATAATAACCAAAGGAATATCGGCAGGGGTTCGGACAAAACACATATAGAGGATTAGTTCAGATAGGTAAAAGACGCAACGGGCGCACGAAACTATAGTCAGTGTGACTCTATGCTAATTGGGGATAAGTGCGGAGCGCATACCTTCCCTTATATAGAAGTAAAAAATTCAACCGCTCAAATGGAACATGAAGCATCAACTTCTAAGATCGGTGAAGATCAGATTTTTTATTGCCAACAGCGCGGTCTCTCTGCGGAAGACGCTGTATCTCTCATCGTAAACGGTTTTTGCAAGGACGTATTTAAGGAACTTCCGTTTGAGTTTGCGGTAGAGGCTGAAAAGCTCCTGAGCATCAGTCTTGAGGGTAGTGTCGGATAGCACTCCTACTCTTTAATCAAAAATAGATAAGTTTAATAAGGAGAAATAACATGTTGGAAATAAAGAATCTACATGTGAATGTAGAGGATCAGGAAATCTTGAAGGGACTTAACCTTACGGTGAACGCTGGGGAAGTCCATTCCATAATGGGACCAAACGGTTCAGGCAAAAGCACTTTAGCCCAAGTTCTTGCGGGGCGTGAATCCTACAAAGTAACCAAAGGTGAAATCATATTTGAGGGTAAAGACCTTCTTGAGTTATCCCCTGAGGACCGCGCTCGTGAGGGAATATTCCTGGCATTTCAATACCCGGTCGAAATCCCTGGGGTGGCTAATACGTATTTGCTGAGAGAAGCCCTCAATTCCATCCGTAAATACCGCGGTGAAGAACCCCTTAAACATGTAGAATTCGGAAGACTCGCAAAAGAAAAAATGAAAGTTATGGGCATTAGTGATAACTTACTAAAGCGTGCCGTGAACGAAGGCTTTTCGGGCGGCGAGAAAAAAAGAAACGAAATATTTCAGATGCAGATATTAGAGCCCAAACTCGCTATCCTGGATGAAACCGACTCAGGACTCGATATAGATGCTCTCAAAATCGTAGCGAACGGAGTCAACGCTCTCAGGAGTTCGGAGCGCGCATTTGTTGTAATTACTCACTATCAGCGGATTCTTGATTATATTGTTCCAGACTTTGTTCATGTTTTGGTTGATGGAAAGATTGTTAAATCGGGCGGAAAAGAACTTGCGCTTGAGCTTGAAGATAAAGGCTACGGATGGCTCGAAGAAAAAAAAATAGCGGCTAACAGTTAGGGAGAGCATAAAATGAGTATTACATTATCAGAAAAAGACAACGGATATATGGAAGGCTTTTCAAGATTTGAGAAAACCGCTCCTGGCAGTAATCTCGGTTGGCTAAAGTCTGTACGTGAGCATGCAATTACTAAGTTCTCAGAACTGGGATTCCCTACGCCACGGGATGAGGACTGGCGGTTTACAAACGTGGCACCCATCGCAAGAAGCTCCTTTCATATTCCTCTAAATGGGATCGATCAAGTCTCAGCTGCAGATTTGACACCTTTTCAGTTCGAAGGGCAGCAAATTTGCGAGCTTGTTTTTATTAACGGCCATTATTCAGCTGAGCTATCTACACATTGTACGCTGCCAGAGGGAGTGATTGTACTTAACCTGGCAGAAGCTATAAACTCACAGGAAGACATATTAAAAGAAAACTTAGCAAAATATGCCGATTTTGAAAACGAGGCATTCACTGCCCTAAACACCGCATTTATGGAAGACGGCGGATTCATTTACATTCCGAAAGGAACAGTGGTAGAGGAACCAATTCATCTCCTGTACATTTCAACTGCCGGAGACAAACCGTCTATAACAAACCCCAGGAATCTAATTATCGTTGAAGATAACTGTGAGGCCAATATAATCGAACAATATGTGTCTTTGGATGAGAACATTTATCTTTCAAATGTGGTAACTGAAATGATTGTTGGTGAGAATAGTTCTGTAGGACATTATCTAATCGAGCTAGAGAGCAAAAAGGCTTTTAATATCTCAACTCTAAGGGTACAGCAAGCCAGAAGCAGCAATATGAGGTCTTATTCCGTATTACTAGGAGGATCGTTGGTCAGAAATAATATTCATCCGGTATTGGCAGGTGAGGGTTGCAACTCTTTAATTAACGGTCTATACATGTCCACCCACCGCCAGCACATGGACAATTATATGAAAATCGAACATGTGAGCCCGCACTGCGACAGCCGGCAGCTCTATAACGGAGTGCTTGACGGCAGATCAAGAGGGGTATTTCACGGACGCATAATAGTCCATGAAGACGCGCAGAAAACTGACGCCAAAGCAGACCAACAGGAACTTGCTTCTTTCTGACACTGCTCAGGTTGACACAAAACCACAGCTTGAGATATATGCTGACGACGTTAAGTGTACTCACGGAGCTACAATCGGACAGATAGACGAAAACGCTCTTTTCTATCTACGCTCAAGAGGAATTTCAAAGGAAGCTTCAAGGGACATCATTTTAAATGCCTTTACAAATGAGACGCTAGAAAGCATGACCGTTGACTCTGTAAAAAAATATTGCACTAACCTTGTGGCAGATTGGTTTAACCAAAGAGAGCAGGCTCTGAAAGAGTTAACCTTGGATTCTTTATTCCAGCAAACAAATAGGAGACGGAGACATGGCCGAATTTGAAAAAGTGGCAAATGTATCTGATATAAAGCCTGGAGAGATAAAATCATTCGTAGTAGGAAACGAAATGGTCGCTATATGCAACTCAGACGGCACCTTCTATGCTTTCATTGATGAGTGCTCTCATCAGGCCCTTCCTCTATCCGACGGTCTCCTTGAGGGAAAGACACTTACTTGCGCATATCACGGAGCCCAATTTAACGTAGAAACCGGAAAAGCCCTCTGTCTACCCGCCGTGGATGGAGTAGAAACTTTTGAGGTGAAAGTAGAAGACGACGATATTTACGTACTGATCGAGGACTAAATCCTTAAACTCCTTACTATTTGCCTTAACCTCCCATTTTATAATCATAAAACCATATAATATCTATATCCACATAAAGTCTGTGGAGATAACTTACATTTTCTATTGAAAATTTTTATTTGTCAAAGGGGAATGCTATATTTATATGGGTTGCAACTTTTGCGGATATTGGTTATTTAAAAGTACAAGTAATATCATAAATTTTAAAGGGGGGCAATTGAAGTTTAGAATTAATCTATTTTTTCCACTCATACTAATTTTTCTAGTTTCTCTGGGTTGCAATAATAACAATTCGGGCGGCGGAACTGATGCCGATGGACTGCCCTCAAACCCAAACGACTGGGTATGTCAGGACTCAGTAATAAACCTTAGCCAGAGAGAAATAGACACTTGGTGTTCGGAAAATATGGACAGGGGAGAACCCGCTCCTCCAGCATTTAGGACACCTCCTCCGCTTGCTGACCTGACAATGAAAAACATGTTTGACGAGCAGTTTAGGGGTTTTATTCGTAATAGGCGTTATACAACTGAGCTCGATTGGAACCGTGATCTAAACTGGAGAATGACAGGCCCATATCTTGGGAAAATTGGTTTTGGCGAATTCTTTGGCGTCCACTCCTCAGCAGTACGTATTTATTATTCACCTGAGGTAGTAGAGTGGCTATGCGGCGGCCGACAAGGGGAGATTCCTGACGGCGCAATGATTGTAAAAGAACAGCACCCTATTAATGAAACACTCGGTATTATTACAGACGAGCAGGGATGCATGGAAATTCCCCTAAATGTAGATCCCACTAGCTGGACTACATACATAAAAAACAAGGGAGCTTCTTTTGACGGCTGGTACCAGGGAAACGTCAGAGCGGAGTCAACTCAAAACCCCGAGCCTCTCTGGCAAATAGGGAACCCTCCTATACTGAATGCCTCTGCTATAACAAGTCCTGATTTTTTTGCAGAAACTGGAAACCCTCCATTTGAACGTGACCCCAATTGGTACCCAACAGGTTATTTATTTCTAAACGATGAACAGATCCAGGGTGATAACAAGAATCCGGATGTTGTTTGGGCGTACAATCAATACGGAAACTGGTGTATCAATTGCCATGCTTCAGCCACGAGCGAGTCTACATTCTCAACCCTGGTAAACATAATTACTCCTGGGACCCAATTTATACAATTCAGCCCTGATCTTGCTTTATTATTTAATACTAACTTTGAAGGGGATATTCATATACCCCAGCGCGTAGCCCTTGAATTTTTAGAGAGTGAAAACCCAGATGGGATTTACAGTACCTTTTACGGATCCACTGCCAAATCCGACAGAGGAATTTCTAAATTTTTACGATCAAATCCCTCCCGTAGATTTTGAGACGGCCTGGGAAACCCGTCTTCCAGCAGAAACCTATGATCACCAAGTATCTTTTGCCGAAGGTCCCGACCAATTCCTTACTTCTGATCAATGCAGTGGATGCCATGACGCAACGTTCTTCAATTTGTTTTTGCCTAATATGGTATTTGAGGGAGTCGACAACAATGGCTCTAAACAATTCTACAATCTCTCACCTTATGCAGAATGGAAAGCTTCGCCCCTAGGACAGGCAGGGCGCGATCCGATTTTCTTTGCGCAGGTAGAGAGTGAAACTAACTTCTTTTCAGAAACTGGTTTAGCAGGCTTACCTGATCCAAAAATTTGTATACAAACCACCTGTCTTCACTGTCACGGTGTAATGGGACAGCGTCAGTTCCAAATAGACACCGAGGGCCAGAATGACGAAGGATGTATAGATCTTTTCGGCATTGCTCCTCCTCCTGAAGTACCCGTAGGTGCGCCTTTAAGCGCTGAAGCTGTAACCGAGTGGCCTGGTGCAGATGAGACTAGCCTTCAGCGGTATGGAGCGCTGGCAAGAGACGGAATATCCTGCACGGTGTGTCACCATATCGTAAGTGAAGGCTTTGGCAATGAAGCGTCTTATACAGGCAATTTTATAACAGGCCCGCCTAATGAAATTTACGGCCCTTTTAGAGAAGTGGTAGAAAAACCGATGCAGCAGTCAATAGGCATTACCCCACAGTTTGGAAGCCAGACTTTAAACTCTGATCTTTGCGGCACCTGTCACAACATACTTTTACCCATTGTGACAAACCAGGGTGAATTACTAGGGTTTAGCTATGAGCAAACTACACATCTGGAATGGTTAAACAGTGATTATGCGCCTGGCAGATCGGAGTTTCAGACCTGTCAGAACTGTCATATGCCAAACACCTTCCACGGCGAGAAGCTCAATTTCAAGATTGCGAATATCGAGTCCGATCAGCTCCCGCCGACTCAGAACCGCCTGCCTGACAGTGAGATCAGACTAAGGGAGCGTAGCGAATACGCACGTCATTCACTTCATGGATTAAATGTTTTCTTAAACGAGATGTTCCAGGAGTTCCCGTTGATTTTAGGTATACGCCAAATTGATTTCATGAGCGGAGTAGCAACTGAACTCCCGCTTATTACAGCCAGAGAATCATTTTTAGAGATGGCCAGAAGCCAGACGGCAGATATAGATATATTATCGACCGAGATTACTACTGAAGGTCAGCTCGTAGTTAGAGTGCGGGTTAATAACAAGGCCGGGCACTACCTGCCTTCTGGTGTAAACTTCAGAAGGGTATTTGTCGAATTTTTAGTTAACGACAGCCATGGTAATGTGCTTTGGGCATCCGGGCGCACTAACGGCGTAGGAGCAATAATTGAAGGTGTGGACGGCCCCATACTCCCAACTGAACTTGTACTCGAAAATCCTCAGGCTTTTCAGCCACACTATCAACAACTAACAGATCAAGACCAAGTGCAGATATATCAGGAAGTAGTAGCCGACTCAGACGGTAACATAACAACCAGTTTCCTGAGAAGAGTTTTCACCATAAAGAACAACCGAATCAGACCAGAGGGATTTGATCCGGAGTTTTTCTTTCAAAACTCCTCTCCGTTTATCAGAGAGCTAGCTGAAATCCCAGGCAATGCCAAATTCGATCCCTATTATACTGACCCCTCGCTCACCGGTGCGGATGAGATCGAATATATAGTCTCACTTGATCTGGCAACGATGGCAGCGGTAGATAATATTAAGGTAACACTGTATAACCAGTCGATCCCTCCATTCTTTTTGCAACAGAGATTCTCAGATGCAAATATTGGAGTGGCTGAAAAAGGCAATATTGAAAGGCTTTATTACATAACAAGTCATTTAAACACACTTGATGCCGAGGATGAGAATGGTGAGGCCTTCATTGAAGACTGGAAGCTGATGCTTGCAACAGATACAAAAACAATTGAATAGAGACTGGGAAAAAGATCTATCTCAAAGAAATGTTTATAAAATTAAAGCGTGTATATGAAAAGCCGAAAGAGAGTGACGGTATTCGGATATTAGTCGAGAGACTCTGGCCAAGAGGGTTATCAAAAGAAAAAGCTAAAGTCGATATCTGGTTAAAGGATGCTGCCCCTTCTACGGAATTACGTAAATGGTTCGGCCACGATCCATCAAAATGGGTGGAATTTAAAAAGCGTTATTACAAAGAATTGCAAAAGAATGAACAGGTACTCAAAAACGCTTTTGACCAACACAATGAGATAATTACTTTTGTTTACGCTTCAAAGGAACAAGAATTCAATAATGCTGCGGCTTTAAAGGAATATGTTGAAAAGTTCTTTACATAAACCTACAAACTTCTTTTCAAAATTAATATCTCTTAGTTATCCGTCACAGCCCCTTCAGAAGCTGAGGATACAAGTCTTGCATATTTTGCAAGTACTCCCCTCTTCTCTTTTGGTTTAGGTTTTTTCCAAGAGGCAAGCCTCTTTTTTATCTCAGTCTTTGGTATTTTAAGGTTGATCTCATGTTTCATTGCATCAATGGTGATAACGTCCCCATTTTTAACAATCGCTATCACTCCGCCGTCAACAGCCTCGGGAGTAATGTGGCCCACAACAAACCCATGAGTACCTCCTGAGAACCGTCCATCCGTAATAAGTGCAACGTCATTACCAAGCCCCTTACCCACAATGGCAGAAGTGGGCGCTAGCATCTCACGCATTCCGGGCCCGCCCCTGGGTCCTTCATAGCGCACAACTATTACGTGCCCCTTCTTTACCCTGCCAGCTAATATTGCTTTAAGACTTTCCTCTTCAGAATTAAAAACAATCGCTTTTCCGGTAAAAGTATTCCCTTCATGACCTGATATTTTCGCGACCGCTCCTTCCGATGCAAGGTTACCTCTAAGTATCACGATATGGCTATCTTTTTTAATAGGTTTTTTCAGTGAATGAACAATGTCCTGACCTTTAGGATAGGAGCCTACGCCCTTAAGATTCTCTTTTACAGTTCCCCCTGTAACAGTGAGACACTCACCATGCAAGAGTCCTGCCTTGAGAAGGGTTTTCATAAGAGGCGTAATGCCGCCAAGCTTGCAAAAATCAGCCATCATGTATTTGCCGCTTGGCTTTAGATCGGCAAGGACAGGAGTCTTCTTTCCTATCCGAGTGAAGTCATCAATTGTCAGCTTCACGTTCATTGCGTTTGCCATAGCCAGTAGATGCAGTACAGAGTTAGTTGATCCTCCTAATGCTATAACAACTGTGATCGCGTTTTCAAACGCTTTTTTAGTCATTATATCGCTTGGGCGTATGTTGTTTTTAATCAGATTTACAACTGCAGCTCCGGCATCGATACAATCTTTTATTTTCTCTCTTGATATCGCAGCCTGGGCAGAACTGTTAGGTAGACTCATTCCAAGAGCCTCTATCGCAGAGGCCATGGTATTTGCAGTATACATACCCCCGCATGAACCGGGCCCTGGTATGGCGCATGATTCAATTTGTTTTAACTGCCTGTCCGAAATATCCTTATTGGCATGGGCACCCACAGCTTCAAAAACCGATACTACGTCAACCGCCTGACCTTTATAGTTTCCAGGCATAATCGTGCCGCCGTATACAAATACAGACGGGCGGTTAAGACGGGACATCGCTATCAGGCACCCGGGCATATTTTTATCACAGCCACCTATTGCAACCACTCCGTCAAACCCCTCCCCGGCAGCCACGGTCTCTATTGAATCTGCAATCACCTCTCGGGAAACAAGCGAGTATCTCATCCCCGGGGTACCCATTGAAATACCGTCCGAGACAGTAATTGTGTTAAAGATAATAGACTTACCTCCTGCTTTATCAG
>PVMK01115453.1_pt1 | contig 38078 bp, 43 predicted proteins | sample 1853481 | NCBI WGS metagenome assembly PVMK01 (sample SAMN08533507, study PRJNA380276) | Marine sediment metagenome, whole genome shotgun sequencing project.
GATGGCCTGTTGACCTGCATTTGAATATCGATGCGATCCAGCAGTGGCCCGGATATTTTTCCACGGTAACGACGCACGCTTTCCGCGCTGCAACGGCAGTCGCCGCGCGTATCACCAAGGTAACCACACGGACACGGGTTCATCGCCGCGACCAGTTGAAACCGCGCTGGGAAATCTGCCTGGCGGCCGGCACGGGAAATCGTTATCTGGCCGCTTTCCAGTGGCTCGCGCAACACCTCGAGTACGTGACGGCTGAATTCCGGCAGCTCGTCCAGAAAGAGGACGCCATTGTGCGCCCGCGATATTTCACCCGGACGCGGGTCCGATCCACCACCAACCAGCGCCGCGGCTGACGCCGTATGGTGCGGGGCGCGAAACGGGCGTTGTCGCCAGCGTTTCAGGTCGATAGGCCGTCCAAGAATTGAGTCAATGGCGGCAGTTTCGATTGCCTCATCATCCTCCAGCGGTGGCAGGATCCCGGGTAATCTCTGTGCCAGCATACTCTTGCCGGTTCCCGGCGGACCTGTAAACAGGATGTTATGGCCGCCAGATGCTGCAATCTCCAGTGCCCGTTTGGCAAGTCGCTGGCCTTTAACATCAGCGAGATCCAGGCCTGCTGGTTCACTGTCTTCAGGCTGGTCCGGATCGACTACGAAGGCGGTGCAGACTCCTTTTATTTGCGCGGTAACGTCGAGCAGGCTGCTGGCAACGAACACCTCACCGCTCGCGAGACTTGCCTCCGTGCCATTCTCTTTGGGGACGAGGATTGCTCGTCCCGCCTGTGCGACTTTTATTGCTGCTGGCAGCATGCCAGGAACCGGTCGCAGTTCACCGCTGAGCGACAACTCGCCGAAAAACTCGTGCGTGGTGAAGAGCTTTTTCGGAATGACACCCATCGCCGCGAGAATTCCGAGCGCGATGGACAGGTCGAATCTTCCACCGGTTTTGCGCATATCTGCAGGACCCAGGTTGACGGTAATGCGCTCCTGCGGAAATTCGAATTTTGAACTCAGGATTGCGCTGCGCACCCGGTCCTTGCTTTCCCGCAATGCGCTCTCGGCCAGGCCCACAACGTGAAAGGTCGGCAGGCCGCCAGACAGGAAAACTTCAATAGTCACGGGAGGTGCTTCGACGCCGAGCTGAGCCCTGCTGTGCAAAATCGCCAGGCTCACGGAAATACTGAATATTCAGGGTTGAATGGCATCGCCGCTCCATGGCAATGAGAACTCGGTTGTGGCTGTCAGCCGGTTTTCTTTTTGCTCACCTTCTTTTTGGGTACCGCTTTTTTGGCCGCTTTTTTGGCCGCCTTTTTCTTCGCCGGTTCCTTAGGTCCAAGGTCAGCAAGGCGCTGCTCCAGCGTGTCCAGCTTCTCCCGCGTGCGCGCCAGGACTGCTTCCTGAACCGCGAATTCCTCGCGTGTCACCAGGTCGAGTTTCGTCAGGCCGGATTGCAGTACTGCACGAAAGTTTTTTTCCAGGTCGTCCCGTACCGAGCGCAGTCCCTGCGGGACCGTCTCGGCAAGCAGGCGTGACAGGTTATTTATCGAATCGTTAGCCATACCAGATTGATACAGTAGTCATCATGAAAAGACTAGCGATGAATCAGCACCCACTGGCCGGTTTTGTGACTTCGTGCACTGGCGCGGCCGACCAATGCCGGCGGCAGCTGGAACCGTTGATAGTTTTATGACAAATGCGCCTGGGCGCGAGTAAATTCGCTTTTTTTTGCCAAACAGCGCACAAATTGCGCTGTGAACATGATCACAACAATGCTGGAATCGGCGTGATCTAATAGGTTATCGTGCACTGCCTTAAGTACATTAAGGTAACCGGGTGGGACGGACCCGGAGCTGCTGCAAAGGAATGTCATCATGCGTAATCGATCAATCACGATTGTCACTGCCACCTTGCTGACACTTTTCGTCGCCAGCAGCGCCCTTGCGGGTGAAATCTATAAGTGGACCGATGCCGAGGGCAACGTGCATTACGGCGATGTTCCGGTTGACGCTCAATCCGAACGGCTTGCCATCAAATCAAAGCCGACCAACAGTTCGCGTGTTCAGGCCCAGACACAGGCGCGTGTAGACACCAGGGCACGAGAGCGCGAAGCAGCTGCACAGCTGCCTGATGGTCCTTCACCGGCGGAGTTGCGTGCGGAAGCAGAGCAGCGGGCCGAGCAATGCACGTCCAGCAGAACCCAGCTGCAGAAATTCCTCACATCACGTCGTATATACCGTGAAGACGAAAATGGCGAGCGCGTATATATGGATGAGGCAGAAATGCTGGCGACGCGGGAGCGGGCTGAGAATCGGGTTGAGGAATATTGTAATTAGGGTGAGCCGGGTCCTTAATTTAGAGGGCGATATTTTTTAGCGGGTGTGGTGGATTCACGTTTTACAAACATTTGGGCCCGTGTTCGAAGAACACGGGCCCAAATGTTTGTCGCCCGCTGGGCGGGCTCCTACGACGCTTTGCTACGATTCTTGGGCTCCGAATAAGGCAAGTTGGCTACAATTATTGTGTGCGCTTTTTTTATCCTGGTGGGGTTTCGCCTTGCTGTAGGAGCGGCTGTCTCAAAGGGCGTGCTTTTGTCTCGGGTTGTGGGGGTGCGCTGGAGCAAAGTTGCCGCGAATGATGACTTTCGTAGGAAAACCGAAGTCTGACCTCACTTTCCCTGGTTCTCTTCGCGTTACAATGCCGCTTCATTTGTGAGGAGAACCGCGTTTGGCCTCAGGACCTGAAGTCAGCGTCAAACAACCCCAGGCTTACCTGCCCGACTTTTGTGCCGCCGGCACGGTCCTGGTAATCCTGCTGGTTGCCGAGCTTGTGGCTATCATCCTCACGCTTGCCGCATACGTTCCCGGTACGTTCTTGACCGAGCTTGCGAAGATGTCGATGTATGTGCTGTGGCTGGCGTTGCTGGGTGACGCTGCCTTGTGCCTGATCCGCCCCTGGGCGGAAAAACAGGGCCATACGCAAGCATTCGTCATCTGTTTTGTGGTGCTGACAGTCATGTGCCTGGTGCTGGCGGAGCTCAGTTATCAGCTAACCGGAATTTTTGCCGAGGCAGTCATCATCAATGACTCGCACAGCGGATTTCTTTTACGCACCTTCGCCATCAGCACCATCGTCATCGCACTGGCGATGCGTTACCTGTACATATCCAGCGAGTGGCGGCGCACTATCCTGCTCGAGGCGCAGTCGCGAATCAGCGCACTGCAGGCCATGATCCGTCCACACTTCCTGTTCAACACGATGAATACGATTGCCTCACTGACAAGAAGCGATCCGCAACAGGCTGAAGAGGCCATTGAAGATCTTGCCGACCTGATGCGTGCCAATATTGGCGTGCAAAAAGACCGTACGACATTGAAAGAGGAACTTGAGGTTGCCGCTATTTACCAGCGCATTGAAAAACTTCGGCTGGGCGACCGGCTCAGGGTGCGCTGGGACGTTGCTGAACTGCCGATGCGCGCATTGATACCCAGCCTGACCATTCAGCCATTGCTCGAAAACGCCATTTACCACGGCATAGAACTGCTGCCTGATGGCGGCGAGGTAAAGGTCAGCGGCAAACGCGTTGGTGACAACCTGGAAATCAGCATGACGAATCCGGTTGCAACAGACCAGAGACGCAAGAAAAGCGGCCATCAAATGGCCGTATCCAACATCCTGCAGCGATTCGAGCTCGCCTACGGTCATCGTGCAACTGTGGATGTGCGGGAGTCAGAAACTGAATACTCGGTGTGGCTGAAATTCCCCTGCGATGAGACCGGCGCGTGAATGTACTGATTGTCGATGATGAAGCGCCTGCCCGTGATCGCCTGCGACAATTGCTGGAGGACGCCGGCGAACATGTTGTTGTCGGTGAGGCCGGTAACGGTCGTGAGGCGCTGGAATTGGCCGGAAAACTCAATCCTGACGTTGTCTTGCTGGATATTCGCATGCCGGGACTTGATGGGGTGGAAACTGCGCATCACCTGAACAGCTTTGAAACGCCACCAGCCGTAGTGTTCACGACGGCGTATGACGAGTACGCGATTGACGCCTTTGATGCGAACGCGATCGGCTATGTCTTGAAACCTGTGCGCAAAGAGCGCCTGGACAAGGCGCTCGCCCAGGCCGCTCGCCTCGGCCACAATGTGCTTGGTGAGGTCGCAAGACAGTCTGGCATCGCCGAACAGCGCCAGCATGTATGCGCGCGAGCCCAGGGTGAACTGAAACTGATACCGGTCAACGAGGTACATTATTTTCTTGCTGACCAGAAGTACGTCAGCGTAGCTCACGAAAATGGACGCGACCTTATCGATGATTCGCTAAAATCCCTGGAGGACGAGTTCGCCGATACTTTTGTTCGCATTCATCGCGCCGCGCTGGTTGCTGTCAGCAGTATTGGATCATTGCAAAAAACAGAAGATGGACGAACCCGGGTCCAGCTTCGCGACCCGGGGCCCGACAACAATAATGACGACGATCTTTTCATCAGCCGCCGACATCTCACGGACGTAAAACGCCGCCTCAGGAAGGGGTAAGCCAGTACTCCGTCAAGGTAGTATTGATGACTTCAGCGAGTTGTGAAACGGTTGGCCGCAAGGCGCGTCTCGCCGGGTCATGATTTTCACCGTTACCATTGGCACGGCACACCGCACGATCTCGGCACGGCGAGTCCTTGCCAAGGGGCGCAACGCCGCGGACGATCGTTTCACGACTCGCCCGAAGGGAGCCACCCGGATGCCCCAATACGGCGTTGCAGCCCTTGAAAAGGACTGGCCGAGCCAAGTCGTGTTCTTTGCCAAACTGACTGACAAACATTAAAATCGTGCCCCTGCAGACTGCGCCTTGTCTTGAAGCATCCGGGTGGCTCTGAACCCATCAATACTACCTTGACGGAGTACTAGTTGGATATTCGAATTGCAACGCGAAAGAGCGAGCTTGCGCTGTGGCAGGCTGAGCATGTCGCTGAAAAGCTCCGCGTGCTGCCACAGGTTGCCGAAGTCGTACTGGTCCCGCTATCGACACGCGGTGATGAGATTCTCGACAAGAGCCTGCAGAAAATCGGCGGCAAAGGTCTTTTCATCAAAGAACTCGAGGTGGCGATGCAGGCCGGCGAGGCTGACATCGCCGTGCATTCAATGAAAGATGTGCCGGCTGATATGCCCGAAGGATTTTGTATTGCCGCAGTGCTGGAGCGCGCCAGCCCGGCCGATGCATTTGTCTCCGCCAGCGAAAAGACATTTGCTCAGTTGCCGCATGGTGCGCGCATAGGTAGCTCCAGTCTCAGGCGCCAGGCGCAACTAAAAGCACAGCGACCCGACGTAGATGTGCAGCCATTGCGCGGTAACGTAAACACGCGCCTGCAGAAACTTCGTGATGGTCAGTACGATGCGATCATCCTGGCCAGCGCTGGTCTGCAACGACTGGGCCTGCAATCGAACATCACTGAAGAATTCAGCACGGAGCATATGTTGCCGGCCGCAGCGCAGGGTGTCATCGGCATCGAATGCCTGCAGGATCGCAGCGAATTACGTGAGGTATTAGCAGCACTTGAACATGCGGCGACGAAAAAAACGACCGCTGCGGAACGTGCTGTAGCTGCAACGTTACAAGCCAATTGCCAGTCACCGGTTGCGAGCTTCGCCAGCATAGATGGGGACATTCTGACGATCGAGGCATTGGTGGCTTCACCTGATGGCAGCACGGTGCTGCGGGAAAAGATTTCCGGTCGCGTGGAAGATGCGGCGATGCTCGGTAAACAGGTTGCGACACGTCTGCTCGAAAGTGGCGCTGGTGCGATGCTCGAAGAGGCCGGGGAGTGAGCGAAGGCGCACTTGCCGGATACGGGGTGCTGGTGACCCGTCCTGTTGCACAATCCGGCGAGCTGGCGGACGCAATTGAAGATGCAGGTGGTCAGGCTATCCGTTTTCCGGTTATAGATATCGACGGCGCTGCGGCCGCCGACGTGGCGAAAGCATTCGCTGTATTGCCGCGACCCGATATCATCGTATTTGTCAGTCGTAACGCAGTCACCTACGGCTTGGCCGCCATAAATACTACGGACGCATTGATCGCCGTAATCGGACCCGCGACAAAAGCAGCCGTTGAAGCAAACGGTGCACAAGTCGATATCTTTCCTGAGCAGGGAAGCGACAGCGAGCAACTGCTCGCCCATGTTGACTTGCAGGACGTAGAGGGCAAGACAATTACGATAGTTCGCGGTGAACACGGTCGTGAGAAACTCGCCCAGACCCTGCGTTCACGTGGCGCCACCATCAGTTATTTACCGGTATATCAACGCCAGCTGCATGGCGCATCTGCAGGCGAGCTGGCCGCACTCGATAAATCCTGGCATGACGGGGAGGTCGATTGCGTGACCGTGATGAGTGTGGCAACGCTGCACAATTTGCTGCGGTTGTTACCGTCGGCCTGTCGCGAGCTGTTGGTACAAACGCCACTGGTGGCGCCCAGTGCTCGTGTGATACAAACGGCTGAGGAGTCAATTCCCGGAATTTCGACAGTTCTGGCACCGGGACCACAGACCGCAGATATAATCAGCGCACTGATCAAACTACGGCAATCCGGACAGAGTTAATGAGTAAGAAAAAGAACGCTGACAAAACTGAAGAACCTGCTGAAGAGAACGACACCGTCGAGAACGCCGGCAGCACGGATGAAACAGAGCAATCACAGGACTGGACGCCTGAGTCAGCAGATATGAGTTTCAGCTCGGCAACGCCGGAGACAGAAGCGCCGGCCGCCGTGCCCGCCCGCAAACGAGGCAGCAGCTTACTCACCTGGCTCGCCCTGCTCCTGTCTCTGACTGCGCTTGGAGCGTTTGCCGTCGATTACCTGTGGAACCGAAGTACTGCCGGGGCTATTAGCAAGAACGAAGCAGCCATAGCAACATTATCGACGTCAGTCAGGGCCTCCAGGGACGCGCTCACCGCGCTGGAGCAAAATGTGCAGGGGCTGGGCAGGACGGAAACGTCGGGAGACGCCCAGATTAATGCCCTTGAGCGGCAGCTAAACGAACGGCTGCGGCAGCTGGAAGTCCTGCCTGCCCGACTATCGAACGTCGAGGCTACCGTTTCATCGCTACAGGGAATTTCGACGGGTGCCAGGGATGCATGGCTTCTGGCCGAAGCCGAATACTACATGCAGATCGCGAATGCACAGCTGCAGCTTGCTGGCAATCCGTACCTGGCAAGCCTGGCATTGAAGCTTGCCGACGAACGCATTTTGCAACTCGCGGACCCGGGGCTGACGGAGGTCCGGCGTGCATTGTCGGACGAGCTGCGGGCACTGGAGGTGATGGACAACCCTGACACCGAAGGCATTACGTTAACGCTTGCAAGCCTTGCCAGTGTGGTTGACTCGCTGCCGCTGCGCCAGGAGGTCGTTGTGCAGGCAGCGGACGGCACAGGGATTGATCCGGATTTAACCGGGGTCGATCGTGCCTACGCATCATTGAAAAATGCGCTCGGCGGCGTGGTCTCCGTGCGCCGTATCGACGAAACCATGCAGCCGCTGATAGCGCCCGAAGCGCAGTTTTTTCTGCGTGCCAACCTCGCCTTGCAACTGCAGGCAGCCAGGCTTGCCGTGCTCCGGAACGAGGAAGCAATTTTTGCACAAAGCCTCGATGATGCGTCTGCGTGGTTGACCGAGTATTACGACACCGGTAATACCGCGGTACAAAGCGCGCAGCAGACCATCGCCGAAATCCGCGGCAGCGTGTTTTCGGTTGCCGTGCCCGACATATCACGTTCGCTGCGCTTGCTGCGACAATTCAATGCCCTTGCAGATACCGTCGCCCAGCCTGCTAAGCAGGCTGAGGCCGAACCAGAGCCAGCGCAAGAGCAAGAGGAAGAGCCGCAGCAATGAAATTTGGCCTCATCGTCATTGTCGCACTGGTGGTCAGTGCCCTGGCCGCAAACCTGTTGCTGGAAGATCCCGGGTATGTGGTCATCAGCTTTCGCGGATACCTGATCGAGATGTCGGTGCCCATTCTGCTCGCAGCGTTTGTTCTGTTTATGCTTACTGCCTGGTTCATCGTGAAGTTGTTTCGTGCCCCGCGAAAACTGGGCGAGGCGGCCGGCCGCTACCGTGCCGGCCGGGCCGGGCAACGTCTTACTCGCGGAATCATTGAGGTTGCCGAGGGCAACTTCGCGAAAGGCGAACGCTTGCTGACGCGCTCGGCCGGAGTCAGCGATGCACCACTACTGAATTATCTGCAGGCAGCACGTGCCGCGCACCTGCTCGGCCAGGATAGCCGGCGTGATGACTGGTTACGCCTGGCCTACGAACAATCCCCCGAGGCAGCGAACGCTGTGCTGCTGACACAGGCGGAGCTGCAACTCGACCAGGAGCAGTACGAACCTGCGCTCGCTACGCTGCGCAAGATAGAGGAGAACACACCCAATCACTCGCATGCGCTGGTGCTGCTGGGCCGACTCTACTTTCGACTTAACGATTGGGAGCACCTGGCTGAATTGCTGCCCAAACTGACAAAGCATGGACGTATCGACGCGGCAACGCTGCACCAGTGGTCGTTGCGTGTATATCAGGAGCAGCTGCAGGCTGCTGCAGACGGTGCTGCGGTTCAGTCGGTCTGGAAAAAACTGCCGAAGAAGCAGAAAAAAGATATCGAATTGCTGGAGGCCTATTTTTCCAGCCTGATACGCACCGGCATGCACGCCCAGGCCGAGAAGGAGATCGCAGCGGAGTTGCGGCGCGAGTGGCGAACCCCACTGGTGCGCTTGTACGGCATTGTCGAGGCCGACGATCCCGCGCGACAGCTCAAGAAAGCAGAAAGCTGGCTACGGGATCACGGTGAGGACGTTGATTTATTACTTGCTGCAGCACGACTCTGCCTGCGCAATGAATTGTGGGGTAAAGCACGCAGCTACCTGGAAACGGTCATCGCTATTCGACCGACACCGGACGCCTACCAGGAGTACGGCCGCCTGCTGAACCGGCTCGGTGAAGGTGATGCTGCGGCCGACGCTTATCGATCAGGCCTGAGCCTGGTTGCCCGTTCGCCAATACCGGCAATCCCGCATCTCGAACCGGACCCGGACAACGGGTAGCAATCCGCAAATGCATTTTGTCGTCAACGGCGTTGGCTACACAGGTAGCCGTGTTCTGGCGGCGCTTCCGGCGGGACGGGCCACGGGAATAAACCGCTCGCCCGTCGCCGACGTTGACGATGATCGAATAGTAACGCTCGATCTCGATCATGCCGATTCCACAGAACTCCGTTTGCCGGCTCGATTCACATTACTTTATACCGTGCCGCCGTCGACCGATTCGCTGGATGACCTGCGACTTAAGCATTTTTTAGCGGTGCTCGATCCGTCTCCCGAGCGCTTTGTATATATCAGCACCAGCGGTGTTTACGGAGATTGTGCAGGCAGGCTGGTAAGTGAGACGGACACACCCGCGCCTGTAACAGACCGTGCGCGACGGCGGTTTGCTGCGGAAAAAATGCTGCAGCGATGGTGCAGCAAAAATGAGTGCGAACTATTCGTCCTCAGGGCACCTGCAATCTATGGCCCGGGCCGTCTTGGGATCGACAAAATACGTGCGGGTAAAGCGATCCTGCGTGAAGCGGAGTCCAATCCCGGTAATCGCATTCATGTCGACGACCTTGCAGCATGCTGCATTGCTGCAATGACGGGCAACAAAGTGCCCGGCATCTACAATGTCGCCGATGGCGACTTCAGGAGCCCAACCTGGTTCGCAAATACTGTGGCAGAAATGGCCGGCCTCGATCCACCGCCGACAATTACACGAGAGGAGGCAAAGGAAACGCTGAGCGCTGCACGACTCTCGTTTCTGTCTGAATCCAGAAAACTCGATACGAGGAAAATGCGCGAGACACTGAAATTCTCACCCACATACACAAACGCAGAAGATGGAATCCGCGCCAGCCTTGTCGAAGACGACTTGCCGCAAAAAAAAGACTCAATAAACGAATCGCTGAACCCTGATTCGGCAATCTGACCAACCCGGAACCAAAAAATTGTAGAGAAGGCTCGTAGGAGCCCGTCCTGACGGGCGACAAACAATAAAAAACCGGAATCAGACTTGATTAGAAACTGAAGGTTGACCCCGGGTTTTTATTGTTTGCAAAACACCGCCAACCACACCCGCATGAAAGCAATACCTGCCAACCTACAGACAATCACGAAAATATAGCTTGATCGCCCGCTGGGCGGGCTCCTACAAATTTTTTTGGACTACCCTACCCAAACTACAGCCAAACACACCCGCATGAAAGCATGCACCTGCCAAACTACAGATAATCACGAAAATTGGGCTTGATCGCCCGTCAGGACGGGCTCCTACAGCTCGATTATTAAGGCTGGCTACGCACACTCCGCAGCCACTTGGTCAGCGGCTCCCACTGCTCCCAGTCGGGCCACGCCAGGTATTCCGGCAGCTCGAAGATACCGAGGCCGCGGGTGTAGGCGCGTACGTAATTCTGTGCTTCACGCAGCGATGCGAGGTAGGGCACCTTCATCGCAGTAAGGTACTCATCAAGATCTTCATATATCAATGTGTATTCACGAACACGGTTCGCCACCACACCGATCTTCGCCTGTTTGCGCTCGACCTTGCCCACGGCTTTGAGTTCCTTAATGAATCGGTCTGCAGCCTGCATATCGATCGTCGATGGCAGAACGGGCACGATGATGGTCTCCGCATGGCGTACCAGGTCAACCAGTTCCTTGCCGTGCGAGCGTGCCGGCGCGTCGATTACCACGAAATCAACCTGGCGAGGCGCATGTTTCAGGCCATCCTTGAATGCGGCGACTGCCGCAATCTTTGGGCGGTTATCCGGGCGTCGCTCAAGCCAGTCCAGGCTGGATTGCTGTGGATCGTAATCCGCGAGCGCTACGCCGTAGCCCTCATCCGCGAAATATGACGCTATGTTTGTTGCAAGGGTGCTTTTGCCACAGCCACCCTTGGCATTTAAGACCATTATGTGTCGCATTGTTTGTCCCCGGAGACTATTCTTTTTATGTGGTTATCAGTTTATGTAAAATACCGTTGCAGAGCGTAAATGTCCATCAACACTTAACTGCCTGAGAAACGCCACAAAGATTTTTCGCCTGGTAAAAAACGGCCGTTTTTCTGGCGTATTTGTCGTTGGTGAGCCGCCGCTGCAGCGCCGTGAAGTCGTGTTAAGCTGAGCCGCAGCGCGACTCGCGAACCCGTAAAAACGCAGAGAACGACTCAGAGGAAGTCTGAATTTATGAGCACACAAGCAAAAACAGAATTCGTCGATGAGGAATTGTCTGAAAGCGCCGTGCACGATTACCTGGCCGAACATCCCGACTTTTTTGAGCGACACGGGGCCCTTTTGGGCTCGCTACGGCTACCCCACGTTGCCGGTGGCGCGGTATCGCTGGTGGAGCGACAGGTTTCTGTCTTGCGGCAGAAAGACCTGAAGCTCGAGGGCCAACTGAAAGAGCTGCTTGAGGTTGCCCGCGCGAATGATGCATTGGCAGAAAAAATTCATCGCCTGGCGCTCAGCCTGATTGCGGCTGATGATTTAGGTTCGACTTTGACGATTATCGAGGAGTCATTGCGCACAGCATTCGATGCAAATCAGTCAATCCTGGTGCTGTTCGGTGATCCGGAGCTATTCAAGGACATCAAGGCCGGGCGTTTTTTCCTGCCAGTGGAGCGCAGCGATGAGGGCGTCAAGGCATTCAACACGTTTCTTGAGGGCAGCGGACCTCGCTGTGGGCAGGTTCGCGATGCCCAGCGGGATTTTCTCTTCGGCAAAGAGACCGACGAAATCGGCTCAGCCGCGCTGATACCTCTCGGAGAGAAATCTGCCATGGGCTTTCTTGCCATAGGCAGCGTTGATGCCGACCGTTTCCACCCGGGTATGAGCATCGATTTTCTGACCCGCCTCGGCGAACTCGTCGCGGAGGCGTTGAACCGCTATTAGCCGGACCTGGCAAGGTGCTTGAGAGCGAAACTGACTGGATAGACAAGTTCATACGGCACCTCGAATTCGAGCGCCGTTTGTCTGCGCTTACCTGCAAACATTATCGCCGCGACTTACATGCATTAAGCGAATATTGCGATAAGAACGACCTACGCACGTGGGGCCAGGTTGATGATGATCATCTGCGCTCTGTTTCTGCCCAGTGGTTTCGACGCGGGCTCGCCCCACGCAGCATCCAGAGACGGCTTTCTGCTATTCGCATGTTCTTTCGCTTCCTGGTGCGCGAGAAACACGTCAAGAAGAATCCGGTACAAACAGTCCGCGCACCAAAAGCAGGTAAACGCCTGCCAGAAAACCTCGATGCCGACCGCATGGCAAAACTACTCGATATTCAGGGCGAGGGACCGCTGGTCGCACGTGACCGCGCCATACTTGAGTTGCTGTACTCATCCGGCCTGCGACTTGCCGAATTAACGGATCTCAACCTGGGAGACGTGGACCTGGCGGACTGCACCGTGCGCGTTACCGGCAAAGGCAACAAGGATCGAATCATACCGGTTGGCAGGCATGCCATCCGCGCCCTGCGCACGTGGCACACCGAGCGGGCGCTCATGGCGGCGGCAGAGGAAAAAGCGCTATTCGTCAGCAATCGTGGCAGCCGACTGAGCCAGCGCTCAGTACAGGCGCGGGTTGATCACTGGGCTAAACGCCAGGGGATTAATACCAAGGTCTATCCCCACCTGTTCCGCCACTCATTTGCCTCGCATCTCCTGGAATCGAGCCACGACCTGCGAGCAGTCCAGGAACTGTTGGGACACAGCAATATCAGTACAACTCAGGTATATACACACCTTGACTTCCAGCATCTGGCCCAGATATACGACAAAACCCACCCAAGGGCACGTCTGAAGGACAAATCCTGATCGCACATTAAACGGGCGAAATTCTTGGCTTATTCGGAAAATAATAACTGCAGCAAGGTATCGTAGGAGCCCGCCCAGCGGGCGATCGGGGCCTGATGCGTGTGGCATAGCTTGATCGCCCGCCGGGGCGGGCTCCTACAAGAATTTCACCAAGAGAGAAATCCAAGGACCAATCAAATGGAACAATTTCGAGGGACAACAATTGTCTCGGTACGCCGCAATGGCAAAGTCGCCGTCGGCGGCGATGGCCAGGTCAGCATGGGCAATACCGTCATGAAGGGCAATGCCAAAAAGGTGCGCAGACTCGCCAATGGGCGCGTTATTGGTGGTTTTGCCGGCGGTACCGCGGATGCCTTTACCCTGTTCGAGCTGTTTGAAAGCAAGCTGGAGCAGTACGGCAACCTGACCCGGGCCGCCATTGAGCTGGCCAAGGAATGGCGGACAGATCGTCGCCTGCGCCGACTCGAAGCGCTGTTGTGCGTCGCAGACGCGGAAAGTTCGTTCACGATCTCCGGCAACGGCGACGTGATCGAGCCGGAACACGACCTGATGGCAATCGGCTCAGGCGGGCCCTTTGCCCAGGCGGCAGCACTGGCGCTACTGCAGAATACCGACCTGGAAGCTCACGAGATCGTCGAAAAAGCACTAGGCATTGCCGGCGACATCTGCGTTTTCACGAATCACAATATCGTGATCGAGCAATTGCCGATTGCGAACAAGTAATGATCAGCAACAAAACACACGGATTTAAACAATGTCACAAATGACACCTAGAGAAATCGTCCAGGAACTGGAGAAGCACATCATCGGCCAGGATGAAGCCAAACGAGCAGTCGCCATCGCACTGCGAAATCGCTGGCGTCGCGTACAGGTTGATGAGCCACTCCGAAGCGAGATAACACCCAAGAATATTCTGATGATCGGCCCAACCGGCGTCGGCAAGACCGAAATATCCCGACGCCTCGCCAAGCTGGCCAATGCCCCGTTTATCAAGGTTGAAGCGACCAAGTTCACTGAAGTCGGTTACGTCGGTCGCGAGGTCGACAGCATCATCCGCGACCTGATGGACATCGCGGTCAAAATGACGCGCGAAAAAGAAATGACGAAAGTCAGTCATCGGGCTGAAGATGCTGCTGAGGAAAGAATCCTCGACGCTCTCTTGCCACCGCCACCGCGCAGCGTCGGTTTCACAACGGAAAGTGAGCCCGCCAGCAAAGACAGCGACACGCGGCAGAAATTTCGCAAGATGTTGCGCGAAGGCAAACTGGACGACAAGGAAATAGAAGTTGAAGTGCAGGCTATTCCAATGGGCGTGGAAATCATGGCGCCCCCTGGCATGGAAGAGATGACCAGCCAGTTGCAGGGCATGTTTCAGAATATGTCCGGCAGTCGACAGAAGACGAAAAAATTAAAAGTGAAAGACGCATTCAGATTACTGACGGATGAAGAAGCCGCGAAGATGCTGGATGAAGAGGAAATGAAATCCCGCGCGCTGGAAGCCGTCGAACAGCACGGCATCGTTTTCCTCGACGAACTGGACAAGGTTGCGCAACAGTCGGGCACGACCGGTGCGGACGTATCACGTGAGGGCGTGCAAAGAGATTTGCTGCCGCTGGTAGAAGGCTCAACCATTAATACCAAGTACGGCATGGTGAAGACTGATCACATCCTCTTTATCGCCTCGGGTGCTTTCCATGTCTGCAAACCGTCCGACCTGATCCCTGAATTGCAGGGGCGCTTCCCGATCAGGGTTGAGTTGAAATCACTGACAACCGAAGACTTTGTGCGCATCCTTACCGAACCGGACGCATCCCTGACATCGCAATACACGGCACTTATCGGCACCGAGGAAGTTAAGCTCACATTTACCGAGAGTGGCGTGCGTCGACTGGCAGAAGTCGCCTTTCAGGTGAATGAGAACACAGAGAACATCGGTGCACGACGCTTGCACACAGTCATGGAACGCTTGCTTGAGACTGTGTCGTTCGATGCCGCGGACAAAAGCGGCAGTAGTCTTCAGGTCGACGCCGAATATGTCGACGAGCATCTGGCTGAACTTGCCAAAGACGAGGATCTGAGCAGATATATCCTCTGAGTTTAAAACACGTACAGGAGCACGGCGTGGATTACGTACCAAATGAAATAAAACTACAAAAAAAGTCCCGGCAAATTACGATTAGCTTCGACGACGGCAGCAACTTCGAATTGCCGTTCGAATATCTGCGCGTTAACTCGCCATCCGCCGATGTTCAGGGACACGGTCCCGGGCAGGAGGTCCTGCAAAAAGGCAAGGAAAGCGTGTTGATAACCAAAATCGAACCGGTTGGGCATTACGCAGTACGCCTGATTTTTGACGACGGCCATGACAGCGGGCTGTACACCTGGGAGAATCTTTACGGACTCGGCAAAGACCGGGAGTCTCGCTGGCAGGCTTATCTCGACCGCCTGCAGGCAGCAGGGTATGCTCGTCAACCCATTGCGGACGACTGACCAGCCCGATTGATTCATGAGTAAAGACACGACAGATTTTGGCTATGAGACTGTGCCACGCCAGGAAAAGGCACAGCGCGTCAAAGACGTGTTCGATTCCGTCGCCAGCCGCTATGACGTGATGAACGACCTGATGTCCGGTGGACTGCACCGGCTTTGGAAACGCTTCACTATTTCGCAAGCCGCCATCCGCCGCGGCCAGAGTGTGCTTGATCTCGCTGGCGGAACCGGCGATCTGGCCAAAGCTTTTGCAGGCCAGGTTGGCTCAAGTGGCCACGTCGTGCTCGCCGACATCAATGCGAGCATGCTGCAAGAGGGCCGGCGACGTCTGGTTGACGCCGGTGTGGCCGGCAACCTTTCGATCGCCCAGGTCGACGCGGAAAACCTGCCATTCGCCGACGCCAGTTTCAATTGCATCACCATAGCGTTTGGCTTGCGGAACGTCACCGATAAGGCAGCTGCCCTCGCCTCGATGCTGCGGGTTCTCAAGCCTGGCGGAAAAGCGATGATTCTCGAATTTTCCGAGCCATCCGCGGCGCTCAAGCCACTGTACGACCTCTATTCTTTCAAGGTATTGCCAATGATCGGCAAACTGGTCGCCAACGATGAATCAAGTTACCAGTACCTGGCAGAGTCGATTCGCATGCATCCGAACCAGGATACGCTGCGTGACATGATGGCTGATGCCGGCTTCGAACGATGCCGATATCACAACCTGGCCGGCGGTATCGTCGCACTTCATATCGGCTACAGGATCTGACTGGTGGCCGACGCGCTCGAAACATTGCTTCGTCCTGTAGCAGCAATGCTTAACCGACAAATCAGATTGAAAACACCGGCGCGGGAGCTTTGTAAGGAACTGCAGGACCGGGTGTTTGCAGTTCAGGTCAAGAACTCTGCATTGGCTATGTATTTTGTCGTTGGTCCCGACCAGGTATTTCTATCCGGCGAATATGGCGACGAACCAGACGTCATCATCAGTGGTTCCCTGCTGGCACTCGCGCGGCTGGCGGCCCCGGCTGGCGATACGGTTGTAAGCGGTGATGCCGTGGAATTAACTGGCGACGTCTTGCTGGCACAGAAATTTCAATCACTAATGCGTTTCGCAAAGCCGGACCTCGAGGAAGAGTTATCCGGATTGGTCGGCGATGCGGCCGCCCACGGCATCGGAGAATTTGTGCGTAGCGTCGGTCAATGGGGACGCGAAGCAGGCTCCACGCTGCAACAAAACATGAGTGAATACCTGCAGGAAGAAAGCCGGGCCGTGCCCAGTCGCTACGAGGTAGAAAACTTCCGCGACCAGGTAGATACGCTGCGCGATGATGTCGCCAGATTTGAAGCGCGGTTGAAACAAGCCGAAGCAAATCTCGACCAGCAGGACGCTCCCCAGCCCGAATAATTCACGAATGGCGGCTGCTAATAAAGGAAATTGGTAGATGGTTCAAGCAGATCAGCATTTAGAGGCACCTGTCGATGTGTCACAGTTAACGCCTGCCGGGCTGTCGCTTCCTGTGCCGGCGCATCGCGTCCGATCCTGCTCGACACGTAGTCCCCGCTACGTCTCTCACACGATCGAACGCGCTGCACGCGGCACAGAAACCGACAGTCCCGCCCACTCATGAAATACTCGGGCTAGGATATGTGGAGCAGGAAAACACTGCTGCGTTTGTTGAGCATCCAGCGAGTGCTGGTGCGACACGGGCTCGATGAAGTCATAACCGCAACGCATTTCCTGCGGCCGTTACGATTTCTTTTTTACCTGTTTCCGCGTGCGAAAGACGTTTCCGATCCGCTCGGCAAACGCATCAGATTGGCACTGCAGGAGCTCGGCCCGATTTTCGTCAAATTCGGCCAGGCAGTTTCGACAAGACGCGACCTTTTGCCGACCGATGTGGCGGACGAGCTTGCCATGCTGCAGGACCGCGTACCTGCGTTCCCTGCCGATCAGGCAGTCACGATACTCGAAAACATTTATGGCAAATCAGTTGACGACGTCTTCTCGCGTTTCGACCGGGAGCCGTTTGCCGCGGCCTCCATTGCCCAGGTACACACCGCCGCATTGCCGGATGGCACGGAAGTTATAGTCAAACTGCTACGACCAGGCGTTCGCGAACTTATTGAACGCGATCTCGATGTTATGTATGCACTTGCCGGTCTCGCGGACAAATACTGGGAGCATGGCAAGCGACTGCGGCCACTCGAGCTCGTGGCTGAGTATGAAAAAACAATATTTGATGAACTCGACCTGATGCGTGAAGGCGCGAATACCGCACAACTGAAACGTAATTTCGCAGGCTCCGATCTTTTATATGTTCCGGAGGTTTACTGGGATTTCTGTCGCCCGGAGGTGCTCGTCCAGGAAAGAATTTACGGCACCCCGATAAGTGACATGAAAACCCTGCTCGCTGCCGGAACAAATATTCAGAAACTCGCGGAAAACGGCGTTGAGATTTTTTTCACGCAGGTCTTTCGGCACAATTTTTTTCATGCGGATATGCATCCGGGAAATATATTTGTACAGATTGAAGATCCGGAGAACCCAAAATATGTCGCCGTTGATTTTGGCATTGTTGGGAACATTAAGCCCGAGCGATCAAAAGTATCTCGCCGGCAATTTCCTGGCCTTTTTCGATCGTGACTACCACAAGATCGCAAAACTGCACCTCGACTCCGGCTGGGTACCACCGGAAACGCGTATCGATGAATTGGAATCCGCCGTACGTACTGTATGCGAGCCTATTTTCAACAAACCGCTGTCACAGATATCTTTCGCACAGGTAATGATTGGCCTGTTCGCGACTGCGCGTCGCTTTAATATGGAAATCCAGCCCCAGCTAATGCTCCTGCAGAAAACGTTGTTCAATATTGAGGGACTTGGCCGGCAGCTGTACCCCGAGCTGGATCTCTGGAAAACGGCGCACCCTATTCTGCGCCGGTGGATGGATGAACAAGTCGGGGGGCGGGCCTTCATGAATAGCCTGCGCGAGGACCTGCCGCAACTACGGGATGCCATGCGAGAACTGCCCGGCGTGATCAAGTACCTGTCAGAGCAAATTACGCAGGGCGACCTGCAACTAAACCTTCGCTCACCAGACCTCAGGCAGATCCGCGAACAGTTACGTGACCAGCAGAAACAAAGATATTTGCTCGCGCTGGGCGCAACTGCAGCGTTGTCCGGGACACTGGTATTGACCCTGGGATCGGCCGCAGTGCTGGGCTGGGCATTAATCGCTGTGGGAGTCGCGGCGGCTATAGGTGGCCGACCCGCCTGATAAACGTGAGCAGGCGAGCTATACTGCGTTGCAGCCGGAATGAACACAATACTGGCACTGCGGGGAGCAACAATGGCAGGTAACGACGAGCGAGCTGAAGATTCGTCATCAGTCGCACATGATGAGTTCGTTGAACTCATTGCGACGTTGTCAGCAAGCCCGGACGCCGAGACGCAGGGCGAAATCAAAAAAACAATCTGGGAACGCTTCGGCACGAGTGGTGCGACGTTTATTTCGGACATGGCTAATTTCTCCAGCACCTCCCGATCACTTGGTATCTGTCACTTCCTGAAAATGATCTATCGCGCCCGCAAAATTGTTGCACCAGTAATTTCGGCAAATAACGGAACGTTACTGAAATGCGATGCGGACAATTGTTACGCGTATTTTCCGGACGTAGGTGATGCGATTCGCAGCAGTTTCGACCTCAATAAGGAGTTGTTCCGCATTAATCAGGATCACGAGGTCGAGGAACATATCTATTTGTCGGTAGGCATCGACTATGGCGATTTACTTCTGATCGGAGACAATGAATTTTTTGGCGATCCGGTCAATACCGCATCAAAACTGGGCGAAGATCTTGCAAAAAAAGGAGAGACGCTGGTGACAGATCGGGCTTTGGACCGTTCAACTTTTGACGTCGATGAGAATGTCGAACGTATGGTCGCCAGAATATCCAATATAGAAATAAGTTACGTCAGGATTCCCATGACTCAGTCAACCAAAGGAATGATTGCCTGACACGGGGCAACGGTATGCCAGACGACCGGTCACAACTCGAAACGCACGCGCTGAACCAGATACTCGAGGTTACCCGTAAGCTCGCGGCACCATTCGATCTCGACACAATGCTGAGTGAGGTGGTCAATGCCGCCCGCAGCATCCTCGATGCTGAGCGTGGCACAGTATTTCTTTACGACGAGGACGCTGACGAGCTCGTCGTAAAGGTCGCCACGAAGCTCGGCACAGTACGCATCCCTGCCGACAAGGGCATCGTTGGAGAGTGTGCGCAGAAGCGCATCCTGATTAATGTGCCGGATTGCTACGCGGACGAGCGCTTCAATCGCACGATAGACAAGCAAACCGGATTCAGGTCACGCTGCATGTTGACGCTGCCCCTGATCGGCTATGAAGACACCCTGATTGGCGTGTTACAGATTCTCAACAAGAGAGACGGCACCTTTGATGATCAGGATGAATATGTGGCGACAGCACTGGCCGCCCAGGCGGCGGTAGTTCTGCACCGCGTCGAGATAACGGAAGCCATGATCGCCTCTGAAAAGCTTGATCGCGAAATTACAGTCGCCCGTGATGTGCAAATGGGGACACTACCGAAAAGTATGCCGACAGTTGCCGGCTACGATATCGGTGGTACGTTCACACCGACGGATCAGACCGGCGGTGATCTTTACGATTTCGTGCCACTCAATGAAGAACAACTGTTTTTGTTGATGGGCGATGCGACAGGACATGGAATTGGTCCCGCACTGAGTGCTACGCAAGTAAGAGCGATGCTGCGAGTTGCGCTGCGACTCGGTGCCAGCCTCGACGATGCCTTTACACAAATCAATAACCAGATGGTTGATGACTTGCCTGACGATCGGTTTGTCACGGCATTTTTCGGCCTGCTTGATGGCGCGACACACAAAGTGCGTTTTCAGTCCGGAGGACAGGGCCCGATACTGCAATTCCATGCGGGAGCGCAGCGATACGACTGGTATGAACCAACGACTTTCCCGCTTGGTTATATGAACCAGTCTGATCTTCCTGAGGCCCGCGTCATCGACATGGCGCCGGGCGATATTCTCGGGCTGATTTCGGATGGCATTTACGAGTACGAAAACGAGGCCGGGGTGCAGTTTGGCCAGGACGGACTGACCAGAGTTTTCGATGCCAATCAGGGAGCACCAATGGCTGACCTGGTACAACTGATCATGCAGGCAGCCTATGATCATGGCGGTTCCGTACCACAAGCCGACGATATAACGATTGTCCTGATTCGACGCCTTTCTTAGCCTGTATATGGTCAACCCCGACCGATAACGCCTGGATTTGCCTTGCCGATCGGGAAATTAAATACCCAAAAGATTATAGTAACTGCTTGCGCCGGGGATACGCTTCGCTTGCATAGTGTGTTGGGACACTAGCCGGATCATTCCGGAGTTGGCGCTTAGATGTGAAATCGGTGAATGCAAAAAAAATTTACTAGAAGCTACGATTCACTTGAAGAAATATTCGAGTTTACAGAGCGTTTTTTTGACACGGAAACCATAAACGAGTCTGTACGTTTTCCTGTGCATTTCGTGATGGAGGAACTTTTCACAAACATGGTGAAGTACAATCCGGGAAACTCGAATGACATATTGTTGGGGGTCGACAAAGTTGACAGCAACGTCACTATCAGTATTACGGACTATGACGTCGATCCCTTTGATGTTACAGAAGAACGCGATGTGGATATCGAGTCGTCACTGACTGAACGCAAGGTTGGTGGACTCGGACTACACCTGATAAAAAAAATGGTCGATTCGCTGGAGTATCAGTACTCCGATCGACAAAGCAAAATAACGTTTACAAAGGGGATTGAAAGTACAGATGTTTAACATTGATTTCGGCAATGACGGTGAAATTATGTGCGCAGGAAGGCTCGATGCGGCGCAATGCGAGAAGGCGCAGTCCTTTATGGATGCTGTCGCGGATGCAAGAACAGTTGATTTCGCAGATCTCGAATATATTTCAAGCGCCGGTCTCGGTGTATTGCTCAAGACTCAAAAACGACTGGCAGAATTGGGGGCCGGTCTGAAAATAATAAATGTCAACAATCATATTCACGACGTTTTCCGCTACTCAGGTTTCAGCAAGATTTTCGAGATAGAAAAGCCGGAGGGCTAGTTTGCATATTGGCCCCTCCGGGCCGGAAAACGGGTGCGTCAGGGAGGATGACGTTATCCTGGTCAATAATAAGATTAATGAGGGCGTAACGCCCGTAACCCGGGCTTATTCAGCCCCGCAAACGTCCGTCCCACGGGACCGGCAGCACATTTCTGTGCCACGACTACCAACTTTTTCCCTGCTGGTTTGTATGTATGACTGAGCCAGACGATACAGACCTGATTAACAGATGCATGCAGGGCGATCGCAAGGCGTTCGAGGGTTTGCTGGTCAGGTACGAAAAACCTGTATTCAACGCCGCTTTCCGAATGCTGAACAATTCAGAGGATGCGAAGGACGTAACACAGACGGTATTTTTAAGAGCCTACGAAAACCTGGATCATTTCAACCCGAATTTCAGGTTTTTCAGCTGGATCTACCGCATCGCGCTGAATGAAACGATCAACTGCATGAACAAGAGGAATCGGACTGAGGAACTGGCCAGGGAACCCATAGCGGAGACAGAGGGTCCGGATGATGCGGCAGATTCGGATCAACGCAGCAAAAGAATTCAGACCGCGCTAATGACCATAAAGACGGAATATCGAACGGTGATCGTACTTAAACATTTTCTCGACTGTAACTACGTGGAAATCAGCGAGATTCTGGAGATACCGGAAAAGAAGGTGAAATCCAGGCTGTATTCAGGACGACAAATGTTGAAGATTGCCCTACAGGACTCGCAATTAAATTAATGGATATCGACCCTAAATTCGCTGACCTGATCAATGCCGAAATTGATGGCTGGATTTCGCCGGAAGAGCACGTTGAACTCGAAGCATATCTGGCCGAAAACGATGCGGCCAGCGCTTATCGTGATGAGCTAACCGGCCTTTGCGAAAACCTCGATTCAATGGAGCCGGTATCGCCTCCGCCACACCTGAAACACGTAATCCTTGATGCGGTCATATCCAGCAAACCCGCTGGACCAGAGGTCCGCCAGCGGACTTCATCAGACTTGTTCAGTGACTTTTTCGGCACTGCGCCCGTTCGTTATGCTATGTCATTCGCCGCAGGCGTCATTCTCGCTTATACGCTTTTAAGTTCGGAGCAGATTTCCAGGCAGGCGCTCGACGATGTAGCCGATCTCGTTGGCACGATTACGCAGCCTGACGCAGCACGCGATCTGGCCGTCGCCAACAGCATTCAATTGACGCTCAATGAGCTCGCCGGTTCAGTAAGCCTGCGAAGAATGGGCGATATGCTGATTATCGACTTCGACCTGACATCGCAGGGACCCGTCGACATTGTGGCGGCGTTTACGGATCCGGATATCTGGTTTAACGGCTTTGCCCAGTTGGAGAGCGCAGGCACGAGCGTCTCGGCCGAAAACGGTCGGGTCACTGTGCATATGGAAGGACAACGCCGGTATGCCTTGTATTTAAACAATTCCGGACAAGAAGCTGCGAGCGTAAACCTCCGTTTCTTCGCCAACGGGCAACTGGTTCACGAGGAAGATTTGGGTTTCGGGGAAGTTAATTAGGGAGAATCGCAGCAATAGGACCAACTTTTACGGTCGAGGGCTGTAATTCGATTATGGAATAAGTACGCAGGCTCAAACCGGGCCTCAGAAGGGGATAAAAATGACTACTTCAAGCAACAGGACGATTCCGATTATCGTTGCAACTTTCGTAGCGGGCGTAGCGATTGGCTACTTTGCCTCATCGGTGCCGCCGGCGGGCGACGGGATGTCCGGAACAGTTGCGCCGGCAGAGCGTTATCGCGCTGAGCAGCCGACCAGCAACGACATAGTGCTCGGAGATCAGGCGCTGGTTGACCTTATGCAGTCAGATGTCTTCATCAGAGTCATGAACGACCCGGATTTATCTGCCATGGTGTCTGATGCAAGGCTGAGAGGTCTGTTTGCGAATGCCGGCTACAGCGCGATAATCGGTGACGCTGGCTTCCAGGCGCTTGCGGGTGATGCAGGCTTCAAGGCACTGCTGGATGATGCCGGCTTCAAGGCGCTGCTGGATGACGCAGGCTTCAAGGCACTGCTGGATGACGCAGGCTTCAAGGCACTGCTGGATGACGCAGGCTTCAAGGCGCTGATGGATGACGCACGTTTCACGGCGCTTGCGGATGACGCAGGCTTCAAGGCACTGATGAATGACACGGGCTTCAAGGCACTGCTGGATGACGCCGGCTTCAAGGCGCTGCTGGATGACACGGGCTTCAAGGCGCTGCTGGACGACACGGGCTTCAAGGCACTGCTGGATGACGCCGGCTTCAAGGCACTGCTGGATGACACGGGCTTCAAGGCGCTGATGGATGACGCCGGCTACGCGGCGCTATTGGGCGATACAAACTTCAACGCTTTATTGGGACAGGCAAATTTCAATGCGCTGTTTTCCGAGGCCAACTTTCTCGGCGCCATTGGTGCATATGGCGCATTCAGCGTAGATTGATCGCCTCGGCAGACCGATGAGCGGTGCTGCCACCGCTTGCTAAAACCCCGATTCGGGGCAAAAAAAATGGCGGAGTGGGTACGATCGTATCCACTCCGCGTTCGCGTATAACAATAATGATAAAAGCAAAACGCCACACACCAGTATTCTTTGCGGTTATCGCCGTGGCCCTGTTCGGCTCGGCAAAGGGCTATACACAGGGCCTCATTTCGCAGGAAACTGCAGATCACCGTCTCATCTACATAGATCCGTTGCAAACCTACCTGGCACCACATGCGGCGCGCTGTTTTCAAAATGCGCTGGCCACTCATCAGAATTTACTCGGTTTCGCGCCCGACGAAGCATCGACGGTGTTAATGAGGGATTCCTCAGACTACGCAAACGCAGCCGCAAGCGGCGTACCGAGAAACACAGTGCTTGTCGATATCGCGCCATTGCGGTTCACGTTTGAAACGATCCTAACGGGTGAACGCATGTGCAGCATCATGAATCATGAGCTGGTGCACGTGATTGCCTCCGATCAGGCAACGGCAGGTGACAAGCGGGCACGCAGTTTCTTCGGCGGCAAAGTAACGCCCGTTGATGAGCACCCGGAAACCATACTGTACTCGTGGATGACCAACCCGCGCAATTACGCGCCGCGCTGGTATCACGAAGGCATGGCGGTGTTCATGGAAACCTGGATGGCTGGCGGGCTTGGCAGGGCACAAGGTGCGTATGACGAAATGGTATTCCGCTCCATGGTCAGGGACGACGCATATTTTTACGATCCGTTGGGCCTTGAATCGGAAGGCAGCAAGATCGACTTTCAGGTCAGTGTAAATCACTATCTTTATGGCACGCGATTTCTTTCATATGTGGCCTTTACCTATTCACCGGAGAAACTGGTTACGTGGCTGCGGCGCCAGGAAGGCAGCAAGGCCCATTATTCCGCTCAGTTTGAGCATGTATTTGGTCTGCCGATGGATGATGCATGGCAGGACTGGATAGAATTTGAACATGAATTTCAGAACAGAAACCTGCAGGCTGTTCGCCAGTATCCGATCACTCAGTATGAAGATATCTCCGACCGTGGGCTGGGATCGGTGTCGCGTGCGTTTTATGACCCTGCCACGCGCAAGTTGCACTGGGCACTACGTTATCCCGGTGTAGTTGCACATATCGGCAACATTTCGATCGATAACGGCACGCTGCAAAACCTGGCGGACGTCAAAGGCCCGATGCTCTTCAGTGTCACTGCGCTTGCATTCGATGCGGAATCGCAAAAGCTCTTTTACACGGCCGATAACTCCGCTTTTCGCGATCTCATGTCGATCGATGTCGAGACCGGCGAGACACAGATGCTGCTTAGAGATGCCCGTATTGGCGAGCTGGTTTTCAACAAGGCTGATCGTTCACTCTGGGGTGTGCGGCATTTCAACGGCATTGCGACGTTGGTACGCATGCCGTTCCCGTACGATGAGTGGAATCAGATTCACTCATTTCCGTATGGGCAAGTCCTGTACGACATGGATATCTCTGCTGACGGACAGTTGCTTTCAACCTCATTTGGCGAGGCCAACGGTGACCAGTCACTACGCGTGTTTAGCCTTGAGTCACTGTTACAGGGGAACGTTACCGTCCAACAGCAGTTCGATTTCGGTCAGGCAGTACCGGAAGGTTTCGTTTTCTCCCCTGATGGCAAGTACCTGTATGGCAGCTCCTATTTCACCGGCATTTCAAATATATTTCGCTATGAGCTGGAAACCGGGGACCTGGAGGCGGTCAGTAATGCAGAATCCGGTTTTTTCCGGCCGGTGCCCTATGAAGACGGATCCCTGATTGTCCTGCGCTATACCGGCCAGGGCTTCGTGCCCACAGTGATTGATCCACAGCCGTTGGAGGATGTCAGTGCCATTTCCTTCCTCGGCACGGAAGTCGTCAAGAAATACCCACAATTGAAGGAGTGGCAGGTCGGATCGCCAGCAGACATCCCACTGGACGAACTGATAACGAACGAGGAATCATACTCCGGGCTTGGCAATCTGGGGCTACAGTCAATTTATCCGATAATTGAGGGATACAAAGACGAGTTTGCGTTGGGCATGAACGCTACTTTTTCAGACCCTATTATGCTGGACAAAATTGACGTTACCGTCTCTCACAGTATAGCCAGCGACCTGCCCAGCGGAGAGGATATCCATGCAAAGGTCGAGTGGCAGCACGTGGTTACCAGGCAGACGCCATTGTCCGGAATCTGGAGAGGAGTACTGCGCCACAACGCAGCTGATTTCTACGATCTGTTCGGCCCGACGAAACGGAGTCGAAAGGGCCAGTCAGCGACCCTCGAGTATGACAAGACGCTGATCTACGATGAACCTCGTCAACTCGATCTGAACGTGGGCCTCAGTCATTTCATGAATATGGACCAGCTGCCGCGCTACCAGAACATTGATGTTACGTTCGACGATATGACGACGCTGTCAGCCAGCCTGAGCTATACGCATGTCAAGAAGTCTCTTGGTGCTGTTGATGACGAGAAGGGATTCAAATGGCGGGTAATCGCTGCGGCAACCAACGTCGATGGCGACGACATACCAAAGTTCTTCGGTAACTTTGACTTCGGCTTCGCGCTACCATGGGCTCACTCATCGATTTGGTTGCGCAACTCTGCTGGTGTTGCGATCGGTGACGTCGACGACCCATTCGCCAACTTCTTTTTTGGTGGATTCGGTAATAACTGGGTCGACAGTGGAGATATCAAAAGATACCGGCACGAATATGCCTTGCCCGGCTTCGAGTTAAACGAGTTCGGCGGCCGCAATTTCTTCCGCTCCATGATTGAATGGAACTTGCCACCAGTACGGTTTCGAAATGTCGGTGGTGATCGTTTTTACCTGTCATGGGCACGCCCCGCCATATTTGCGACCACACTGGTTACCAATAGCGATAGCAACGCCCTGCAACGCAATGTTTCAAGCGTTGGCGCACAAATTGATTTTCGATTTACCGTGCTCTCAACACTGGATATGACAATTTCCATGGGATATGCAGTTGGCTTCGGCGACGATATTGTCGGCTCGCCCGATGAGTTTATGCTGTCACTCAAGATATTGTGATACCAAGCCGCCTGCGCTCTTTGTAGAATCAGGTCTTTCCAGGAGCTGACGAAGATCACACATGACAGCAGACTTTGTCGTACATGCACTGCTGGGTCTTTTACCGGTAATTTGCTTCCTGACCGGCCTGGTTTACCTCGACAGTTACAGGCTCGTCGCGCTGCGTTGGGTCCTCGGCATTATTGTTGTCGGTGGCATAGTTGCTGGTGTCAGTTACCTGGCGCACACCTCGTTGCTCGAATCTCTTGATATCGAATTTACGAGCTATACCCGCTACATATCACCATTCATCGAGGAGACGCTGAAGGGCATCGTCATATTGCTGCTAATTCGCCTGAACCGAGTCGGCTTCCTGGTTGACGCTGCTATCTTCGGCTTCGCAGTAGGCGCCGGATTTGCCGTTATCGAGAATATGTACTTCCTGCAAATTCTTCCTGATACCAGTACAGGTGTGTGGATCGTTCGTGGCTTCGGTACGGCAATAATGCATGGTGGCACGACGGCCATTTTTGCGGTCGCTGGTCGCGCTCTGATATCGCAGAAGAAAAACCTCGGCATCCTCGCTTTTTTCCCCGGTTTGCTGATCGCAGCTGTTACACATTCAATTTTCAACCATTTCTTTTTCTCTCCGATCATGACGACGCTCGGCGTTCTTATCGTTCTGCCGCTTCTCATGAACGCTGTATTTCAGCAAAGCGAAAAGTCAGTCGAAGAATGGCTCGATGTCGGCTTCGATGCCGACACCGAACTTTTGGAACTGATCAATTCAGGTGCGTTTTCAACCTCGAAAGTCGGTGAATATTTACATGAACTAACAGAAAAGTTTGATGGTGCCATCGTAGTCGACCTGTTGTGCTATCTCCGAATTCACGTTGAGCTCGCGATTCGCGCCAAGGGCCTGCTGATGATGCGCGAGAGCGGTTTCGAGAACGAAGTGGGTGAGGAAACCCGCGCCAAACTCGAGGAAATGAAATACCTGGAAAAAAGCATCGGTGCAACCGGAAAGCTGGCCATCAAACCATTCTTGCAAATGAGCAGGAAAGATTTGTGGCAGTTCTACGTACTGGGCAAGTAGGGTCGCATGACTGAATCTCAACCAACCAGGCGCAGCATTCGCAGTTTCGTGCGCCGCACAGGTCGCATGACGCCAGCCCAGGATCGTGCCCGTAGGGAACTGTGGCCACAATTTGGTCTCGACTACACAGAAGAAACGCTCGATCTTGATATCGTTTTCGGTAGAACGGCCGGGAAAATACTGGAGGTCGGTTTCGGCAACGGCGAGAGCCTGGTTCTTGCTGCTGCAGATGATCCGGACTCGGATTTCTTAGGAATTGAGGTGCATGAGCCCGGCGTCGGTCATTGCATGCTTCACGCCAACAAAGCCGGTATCAAGAACCTGCGCATAATCGCGCACGATGCGATTGAAGTGTTGCAACAGCAGCTTCAGGACAGCGCCCTTATTCGCGTAAATCTTTACTTTCCGGACCCCTGGCCCAAGAAGCGGCATCATAAACGCCGCATCATCCAGCATGATTTCCTGCAGCTTGTTGCCCGGAAACTCGCTGTGGGTGGCACGCTGCATATCGCCACTGACTGGCAAAATTACGCTGAGCACATTGACGAGATCACGGCAGATTCCGCGCATTTTCTGCTCGATGAAAGGCGCGAACATAGCGGGGATCAACCGCTGCAGCGCTACGGCACCAGGTTCGAGGCCCGCGGACTCAGGAAAGGACACAAGATCTGGGACTGGCGTTTCACTCGAAATTAACTGCCCGATCAATCGCCTGGCGGGCAAGACTCGAATCAGGTCCAGAACCCGGCTGCAAATACACTTGCGGTTTTCTCTTATTGATTTATAAAGGGGGTTATAGAGAAACTGAAAGTGGAGAAAACAGCAACCTGAGGACATAGCAATGGCAGTCGTATATCCGGTCATAGGGCATTGGTACCGACGCCCTGATGAAAGTCTTTTCGAAGTCGTCGCAGTCGACGAGCAAGATGCAACGGTCGAAATACAGTTTTTCGACGGAACCATCGATGAAGTCGATCTTGAAACCTGGCCGAAAATGCTCATTGAGCAAGTCGGCGCTCCTGAAGACTGGTCCGGCTCAGTCGATATGGATCCAGAGGATTACCAGGGTAAAGACAGTGGTGAGATGCCCGTTGGTTACCACGATCCCCTGAGTTTTCTGGACAAGACAGAGTAAGGATCCGCGGTTGTCAGGTGTTCCGAGGCGCCTGGCGTTTCATCGGGACACGAACGACGACCGAACCGTCCCTGATTTCTACAGTCAGGGCGCGCAGCTTTTTCCCGGGACACGGTCCCGCCACACACACGCCACTTTTGATGTCATAGACTGCCCCGTGTGACGAGCAAATTATCTGGCTGCCGTCGGGAGTAAGGAAACTGTCCGGCCTCCAGTTGAGCGGATGACCCGCGTGCACACAATAGTTCTGGTAAGCGCAAACGTCATCGCCCTGCCGAACGACGAACCCCCGGAACGGCCAGTCACCCTCGCCAATGCGAAACTCCCGACATCCGGGATCATCGAGGTCATCGAGACCACCCACCGCCACCTCTATTTCCGAACCACTCATGCATCAACCTCGTTCCACGGCGCAACTTTGAACAACAACAGCATTCCGGGAATTGCGAGCGCGGTACAAAGGAAAAAAAAGTTCGTCCAGCCTGTTTGCTCCACTATGACACCAGTCACCGCGTTCGCCAGCGTCCTGGGCACGGACGTCAGCGCCGTAAATAGCGCGAATTGCGTTGCCGCAAATACGGGATTCGTATTTTTGGCGATAAAAGCGATGAACGCAGCCGTGCCCAAACCTACACCGAGGTATTCCAGTGACACGGCCACGCCGAGCATCCATGGGTTGGCCCCAACTTCGGACAGTAGTGCGAAACCCAGGATACTCACAATCTGAACGCCGCCGAACATCCATAGAGCTCGGTTAATGCCGAGCTTGATCATCATGACGCCGCCGACAAGACCGCCGACAATGGCGGAAAACAATGAAGCAAACTTGGCGATGGAGCCGATCTGGGTCAGGCTAAATCCAACATCTATGTAAAAAGGCGTCTGCAACGCAGTGGCCATATTGTCGCCAAGCTTGTACAGGAACAGAAAGGCCAGCATCAAGGCCGCAGCTCCAGGTCCCTTGCGCTGAACAAATTCTCTGAACGGCTCGATGATCGCTTCGCGCATCGTCTTTGGCGGACTTGGATCGGCAATGGCCTCCCGAATCACGAGCGTCGTTATCAGGCCAACACCCATGAAAAAAGCGACGACCATGAAGACTGACTGCCAGGGCAGATGGTCGGCAAGAATGAGTGCAAGAGAACCAGGCACGAGTCCAGACAGTCGGTATGCCTGTACGTGAATCGAGTTGCCGAGCCCGAGCTCAACGTCCGGCAGCAATTCCCGACGATAGGCGTCCAGCACGATGTCCTGACTGGCACTAAAGAACGCGATGGCAGCCGCGAGATAGGCAACCGTCCATATCGACAAGTCAGGCTTGATGAATCCCATGGCACCGATCGACAGGAATAACGCCAATTGCGTAACCAACATCCAGCCACGGCGGTGCCCAAGGAACGGCAATGTAAATCGGTCCATGAAAGGGGACCACAAAAACTTCCATGTATAAGGAAATCCGATCAGTGCGAAAAAACCGATCTCCGCAAGCCCTACGCCCTCGACACGTAACCAGCCGGGAATCAGCTGGATAAGCACGTAAAGCGGCAGTCCAGACGTAAAACCCGTAAACACGCAGATCAACATGCGTTTGTTCAGGATGGCTTCTTTGAAAGACTCCCGTCGCTTGCGTTGATCTTCGGTATCAGTCTCCATGAACCAAATCGTAGTCCATCGTTAATGGTGCGTGATCAGAAAAGCGCTCATCTTTGTAAATTGCAGTGCGTTTGACCTTGTCACGCAATCCCGGTGTAACCACCTGGTAATCCAGACGCCACCCAACATTGTTATCCCAGGCCCGACCACGATTCGACCACCACGTGTACTGATCTGCCTCTTCGTTTATTTGTCGAAAGGCGTCAACGTATTTCTGCGGTCCGAACAAGTCATCCATCCAGGCTCGCTCTTCCGGAAGAAAGCCTGAATTTTTCTGGTTCGGCCGCCAGTTCTTCAAGTCTATCTGCTTGTGAGCGATATTCCAGTCGCCACAAAGAACGTACTCGGACCTGCGCCGCTGTAACTTTTGCAGGTGTGGCGTGAACGCATCCAGGAATCTGTATTTCGCATCCTGACGCACCTCGCCCGAGGAGCCTGACGGTAGATAAACAGACACCACACTCATCTTGCCGAAGCGTGCCTCTATGTAGCGACCCTCGTCGTCGAATTCGTCGATGCCAAAGCCACGAATAATTTTGTCCGGCTTCCGTTTTGAATAAATGGCGACGCCACTGTAGCCCTTTTTGACCGCATCTTCGTAGTAACAGTGGTATCCGGCTGGCGAAAAACAGTCGTCGGTCAGTTGATGAACCTGCGCTTTGGTCTCCTGGATACAGACGACGTCTGCGTCCTGCTTTTCCATCCACTGGAAAAAACCCTTGCGTGCTGCTGCACGAATTCCGTTGGCATTCAGGCTGATCACACGATACAAAAACATTCCCCTTTTCCCCAGCTGGTCAAATGTCGCACATAAACGGTGATTTTTGTAAGCAAAATCACAATTCCGTGTGTCATACTCTGTTGCCTCGCGCTGGTATTGCTTGATACAAAACCGAAGCGAGCCATCATACAGAAGCTTAAGACTAGTCCAACAATATGCGCGCTTATCAAAGGGAATTTCTCGACCTTGCACTCGAACTAGAGGTTCTTCGGTTTGGTGAGTTCACGCTCAAATCCGGCCGGAAAAGCCCTTATTTTTTCAACGCGGGACTTTTCTCAAGTGGTTATGCCGCTGCAAAGCTCGGCCGCTACTACGCCTCGGCGATCGCAAATTCCGGCTTCGAATACGACATGTTGTTTGGCCCCGCCTATAAAGGGATTCCGCTGGTAGCGCTCGCTGCCTCGGCGCTGGCCGAGCATCACGACATAGACGTGCCTTATTCCTTCAATCGCAAGGAAGCAAAAAGTCATGGTGAGGGGGGCAGCATTGTCGGCGAGCCGTTATCGGGCAAGGTGCTGATCGTTGACGATGTCATTACTGCCGGCACGGCGGTCAGGGAAGCACACAAGATTATTACCGCGGCAGGCGCAGAAGTTTCCGGACTCGTCATATCGCTCGATCGCCAGGAAATTGGCCAGGGTTCACGATCGGCAGTGCAGGAGCTGGAGCAGACCCTGAAAATGCCGGTAGCAGGCATCATCAGGCTGGAAGATATCATTGATATGCTTGAAGATTCTGCCGAGCTTCACCAATACCTCGAACCCGTACTGGCATATCGCAGAAAATATGGCGTCGACGTCTAACTTATTGAAAAGTATTATAAAAATGGCGAAACAATAAATATCGCTATGAATACGAAGCTTGAAATTCGCGAACCAGTCCCTCCACGCAGCTTGAGTTTTGTGTGATATTTGGCACATGAGAAACGCATTCATCACATTATTGCTGCTGCTTATCCTGCCGATCAGCGTTTCTGCGGCGGGGAAAAACCAGAAACTGTACCGCTGGGTAGACGCCGACGGCCTCGTACATTACGGCGACAGCGTCCCGGCAGAGTACGCAGAGCTTGAAAGACAAATCGTCAATGATCACGGCATCACCGTTGATATTCTGCGTGCAAAAATGACCGCAGAGGAAATCGCAGAAGAGAAACGCCAAGACGATTTGCGCATGCAGCGTGAACTGGAAAGACGTGCCGATCAGGCGTTGCTCGCAACGTACCTGACTGTTGATGAGATCCTCATGCATCGCGATCGCCGCATCGAGTTGTTTGAAGCACAGGCCCGCGTAACCGAGTTGTACCTGCGTAACCTCGAACGCCGCATGTCTGTGCTGAAGGACGAAGCCTCGGGCTTCCAGCCTTACAGTGAAGATCCTGATGCGGAGATGATCAGCACCGATCTGGCCGACGACATTGCATCAACCAAAGAAGCGATTACTCGTCATGAGGCAAACCTGCAGCGCTTCCAGAATGACCAGCAAGGTATTGTTGCCCGGTTTGATGGCGACATTAATCGATTTAAGAGATTGAAAGGCCTGAACTAGCGCAAAGCTACGACAAGTCGAACAAAAACCCGCGGTTGAATCGCGGTTTTTTTTCGCGTATCCATCTCGTAACCGAATCGTTACTACCGTTCGTCAGGCACGCCCCGAATGACCAAAGCCGCCCTCGCCGCGACTGGAATCATTGAATTCCTCAACAACCTCGAACTGCACCTGCTCCACAGGCACAAACACCATCTGCGCGATGCGTTCCCCGGGTTGAACTTCGTAGGCTGCGCTGCTTCGGTTCCAGCAGGATATGAAAACCTGCCCCTGGTAGTCGGAATCGATCAGGCCCGTCAGGTTGCCGAGCACCAGTCCGTGTTTATGCCCCAGGCCGGATCTTGGCAGGAGTACAGCGGCCAAATCGGCGTTGCCAATGTGAATTGCCAGGCCTGTTGGCACCAGCACCGTCTCACCGGGCTCAACTTTGATCACTGCATCGATACAGGCGCGCATGTCCAGGCCGGCCGAGCCGCTGGTCGCATAGTGTGGCAGTGGGATGGAATCGCCTATTCGCGAATCCAGAATCTTCAACTCAATTGATCGCACTTTTTTCTCGTCAGTCCCTGATCGCTATGGCGGGTAATGCTGTTTGTGTCGCGGCCGTAAGTTTTTCCAGATAACGTTCAAATATTAACCGGATGAGGTCTTCGGCCAGAGCAGACTTCGTTGTCATCGGGAACGATTGTTCACCGTCACGCCAGTAAACCTCGACGGCGTTATCGTCAGCGTCAAAACCCAGATTTTCACCGACCAGGTTGGCGACGATCATATCCAGATTTTTTTTATCAAGTTTTGTCCTGGCGTAGTCGCGCAGGTTTTCTGTTTCTGCTGCAAAACCAACTGCAAACGGACCGTTGTTGATTTTCGCGACGGACGCAAGAATATCGGGCGCTCTTACCAGGTCGATTGACATCTCACTCGCGGTCTTCTTAATCTTTTGTTCTGCAGAATTAACGGGGCGATAATCTGCCACCGCTGCAGCAGCAATGAAAATATCAACACCGTCAATATGCTCATGCGTTGCCGCAAACATCTGCTGAGCGCTTTCAACGTTTATGCATTTCACGCCATCCGGTACCGTAACGCTGACGGGACCACTGACAAGAATGACTTCGGCACCAGCTTGTCGTGCAGCGCTCGCGAGAGCGTAGCCCATTTTTCCGGAACTGCGATTGCTGATGAAACGAACAGGATCCAGCGCCTCGCGAGTGGGGCCGGCGGTAATCATTATCGTCTTACCCGCAAGAGGCGGTGGTTCGACATTCGCAACCCCTGCTGGCGCCGTAACCGCGGCGACAATATCGTCGGGTTCCATCATTCGACCAGGACCGGTTTCACCGCAAGCCTGATCGCCGATTTCCGGACCCAGAATTCGCACGCCGTGGTCCGCCAGTTTCTGCCGGTTCTCCTGTACGGCCGGATGCGACCACATGACATGATTCATTGCCGGCGCGATAACGACGGGCGCTTCGGTCGCAAGGCATAACGTCGTCAGGAGATCCGGTGCAGCACCTGCAGCCATGCGGGCCATTATCTCTGCCGTCGCCGGTGCGATGAGCACGAGATCAGCCCAGCGGGCCAGTTCGATGTGTCCCATGGCCGCCTCTGCCTGCGGGTCCCACAAGTTGGTGCGTACTGGCATGCCGGATACTGCCTGCAGTGTCGTTTCAGTCACGAATTCACTGGCGGAGCGGGTCATGACGACCTGCACCGCAGCGCCCCGGTCGCGCAGGCGACGTACGAGTTCAGGCGTCTTGTAGGCGGCAATACCGCCGCTCACGCCGAGAATGATGTTTTGAGTGGCCATAACCACCAGCTTAGCCCGTAGTTGGCAGGGAATTCCAGCGAATAGGTCGTTCCTGCCCTGTTTTGTGTCTTGCGAGAGAAGCTGCATTTTATCACCCTGATAGCCCGGTTACGCACCCCGCTCGTCCCGGACAAGGAACGTCCATGTCAGAAGAAAGCCCGCCAAAGCCTGTCGACCCGCGGTCGAAACTGCGCAAACACTGCGCTACCACCCTGTCGGAGGCGGAATTACTCGCGGTGCTTTTTCAGCGCGGTCCCAAGGCCGATCCGGCCCTGGATTTGTCTGCCAGGCTGTTGTCCCGGTTTGGTGGCTTGCGCAAGCTGCTGCACGCCGGATATCGCGACCTGGCCGCGGAACGGGGTATAAGCGATGCCCGGCTGGCCATCCTGCGGGTTCTGCCAGAGCTCGCCCGACGCTATTTTGAGGAGACGCTGCCCATGGGTGAGGTCATCCGCAGCCCCTCTGACACGGAGACGTTCCTCATGGCGCGTTTACGCGACCGGCCTCACGAGGTGTTCTGCTGCCTTTTTCTGGACAACCGGCACCGCGTCATCCAGTTTGAGGAGATGTTTCGCGGCACCATCGATGGCACCAGTGTGTATCCACGGGAAATAGTAAAACAGGCGCTGGCGGTCAACGCAGCGGCAGTAATCCTCGCTCACAATCATCCCTCAGGCATCGCTGAGCCAAGCCAGGCGGATGAGCGCATTACGCGACGGGTCAAATCCGCCCTCGACCTGGTGGATATCCGGCTGCTGGATCACCTCGTTATCGGCGATGGCACCAGCACTTCCCTGGCCAGCCGCGGCATGTTGTAGTCGCTGTCTGCCCGGTCGCGAAAACGTCGCTTGATTAGCCGTGAATAGGCTGGTATAAAGTCTCGCTCTCTGCCCGCTCCGCGCGGGCAACCCTCAATAAAATCAGAGACTTAAGATAATGTCCAAGGTGTGCATGGTCACCGGGAAGCGCCCGCAGAGCGGCAATAACGTTTCTCATGCCAATAACAGAACGCGGCGGCGTTTTTTGCCCAATCTGCAGAACAAGCGATTCTGGGTAGAATCTGAAAAGCGTTACGTTCGTCTGCGTGTTTCACACAATGGCGTCAGGATTATCGACAAGCTCGGCATCGACAAGGTGCTCACGGACATGCGCGCTCAAGGGCAGCGCGTCTAAGGACCGGAGGACAAACCAATGCGCGAAAAAATCAGACTCGTTTCCAGTGCCGGTACCGGTCACTTCTACACCACCACCAAGAACAAGCGGTTGCATCCGGAAAAGATGGAGACCAAAAAGTACGATCCAAGAGTACGGAAACATGTGCTTTATAAGGAAGCGAAGATTAAATAAAAAAAACCCGCCGATTGGCGGGTTTTTTTTGGCTATAGTTACGCGGTGGAGTTGTAGGAGCCCGCCGTGCGGGCGAGTTCGCTGGACTTCGGAGATCATCTGGATCCTGTCAGTCGCAATTTTTGTACGGGTGTGGTTGGCGATGTTTTGCAAACAATTAAGGGCATGTTTTCAACATGCCCTTAATTGTTTGTCGCCCGCACGGCGGGCTCCAACGAGTCTTTTCTACAATTGTCGTCGACAAGAATACGTATATAGTGTACTGCCACCCCCAAGCAGACGACCATGCCTGAGCTTCCTGAAGTTGAAACCAGCCGACGTGGTATTGCTCCCTGGGTCGAGGGGCAAACGGTAACCAAAGTTATTGTGCGCGATCGGCGACTGCGTTGGCCGGTGCCGATTGAAATCGATCGGTTGCTGCCCGGCCAGAAAATTAATTCATTGCGGCGGCGCGCCAAATACCTGCTGTTCGAAACTGATGCCGGCACCGCGATGCTACATCTTGGAATGTCGGGTAGCGTACGCATCATTGACGCGGGCGAGCCTGCAGCAAAACACGATCATGTAGATGTACAACTCGAAAGTGGCAAAGCGCTGCGTTTCAGAGACCCGCGTCGTTTTGGTTCACTTTTGTGGACCCGGAATCCGTATGAGCATGACCTCATACGCAACCTTGGACCAGAACCGCTGTCGCAGGAGTTCGATGGTGACTACCTGTGGCAAAAAGCACGCGGGCGGCGCGTCAGTATTAAACAATTCATCATGAACGCGACTGTAGTTGTCGGCGTCGGCAATATTTATGCGAGCCAAGTTTTGTTCCTCTCAGGAATTCATCCGAAACGACAGGCCGGCAGAATCGCGGCCGATCGCATGGCGCTGCTCGCAGAGACAATCAAGTCGGTACTGGAGCGGGCAATCGCAGCTGGCGGGACGACGCTCAAGGATTTTTATGGTGGCGATGGTGAGCCGGGCTATTTTCAGCAACAACTCGAAGTTTACGGTCGTGATGAGGAATCGTGTAATCACTGCAAAAATGAAATTTCGCTTATCGTGCTTGGGCAACGTTCGACCTTCTATTGCAAGCGCTGCCAACATTAGGCGAACTGCAAATGTCGTAGGAGCGCCGGCTTGTAACAACTACTCTCTGCCAACACGGTCCATAAGCGCAGTTTTCACCCCTGGCGAAACGAATTCGGAAATATCACCGCCCAGGGTACAGATCTCCCTGACCAGGCTGGACGAGATATACGTGTATGTTTCTGTCGGTGTGAGGAAGGCGGTTTCAACCTCGTCGGTCAGGTGCCGGTTCATATTCGCAAGCTGAAACTCATATTCGAAATCCGAGATGGCACGCAGCCCACGCACGATAACCTGCAAGTCGTGTTCCAGGGCAAAATCGACCGTCAGACCTTCATAGCCGGTCACCTCAACGTTCTTGAAATCGGCCAGCGCTGTTCGAGCAAGAGCAACTCTCTCGTCAAGAGTAAACATTGGCTCCTTGCTCGGATTTGCGGCGATCGCCACAACTACCTTGTCGAAAAGGCGACAGGCCCGGCGCACCAGGTCTTCATGACCAAGCGTGATCGGATCGAATGTACCTGGATACATTGCTGAGACTGTCATCGTCTGCTCCCTTAACTTTTTACACTGAC
>PVMK01188009.1_pt1 | contig 38074 bp, 47 predicted proteins | sample 1853481 | NCBI WGS metagenome assembly PVMK01 (sample SAMN08533507, study PRJNA380276) | Marine sediment metagenome, whole genome shotgun sequencing project.
CTTAACCCGCTGGGCGTGCCGAGTCGCAGGAACGTGGGACAGATCCTCGAGACCCACCTCGGATGGGCGGCGGCGCAGCTCGGCTTCCGGGCGCAGACTCCGGTGTTCCAGGGCGCCACGGAAGACGAGATAGGGGCACTCCTCAAGCTGGGTGGGGCCGTGTGGGCCGGTCGCTTCCTCGCGCCCGAGGAAGCGCTCCCGACCACCGACGCCGATCTGATCCAGGCGTTTGTGCGGGCGATTCAGCGAGTTCGAGGGTGACTTCCAGCCGAAGAAGAACGGTCACCCTGCCGGGCTCGGACGCAGCCTCGACGCGTATCTCACGAGCGGGGCGGACAGGGCGGCAAAGGCGTTCCTGCAGGACTTCGGCAAGTACGTCCTCGCAGTGGCTCGGGTCGCTTCAGGCGCGTCTACTGCCGGCAAGCTCAAGGAGGCGGGCTGGCCCGCGGCTGCGAGCCTCGTCGGTCAGAGAACGATCAAGGACGGACTGGACGCCGCGGTCGTCGAGCTCATGCTCGCGGCGGGGATCAAGCCGGGCGGGAAGATGTCGCTGCGCGACGGTCGCACAGGCGAGCGGTTCGATGCGGACGTGACCGTGGGCGAGATCTACATGATGAAGCTCTCCCACCTGGTGGACGACAAGATCCACGCGCGCTCGATCGGGCCGTACAGCCTGGTCACGCAGCAGCCGCTGGCCGGTAAGGCCCAGTTTGGCGGACAGCGGTTCGGAGAGATGGAAGTGTGGGCGCTCGAGGCGTACGGCGCGGCGCACACGCTCCGGGAAATGCTCACGGTCAAGTCGGATGACGTCACGGGTCGTAGCCGGGCGTACGAGGCGATCGTGAAGGGCGAGAACCTGCCCAAGCCGGGCGTGCCGGAGAGCTTCAACGTACTGGTTAAGGAGCTCATGGCACTCGGGCTCAGCGTGACGCTGGGCAGCAACAACGACGACGATTCGATTTTCGCGCAGTGATGTATTTTCAGCGACAGAGGGGTCACACAGGATGATCGATTTTCCCCGGCATCGCGGAGCCGGCTCTTCGGACTTCGACTGGATGCAGATCAAGATCGCCTCGCCGGACCAGATCCGGTCGTGGAGTTACGGCGAGGTGACGAAGCCAGAGACGATCAACTACCGCTCCTTCAAGCCGGAGCGCGATGGTCTGTTCTGCGAGCGGATCTTCGGGCCCGTGAAGGACTGGGAGTGTCACTGCGGCAAGTTCAAGCGCATCCGGTATCGCGGACACGTCTGCGACAAGTGTGGTGTCGAGGTCACGCTGTCGAAGGTGCGGCGCGAGCGCATGGGGCACATCGAGCTGGCCGTGCCCGTGGCACATATCTGGTTCTTCAAGACGCTGCCCTCGCAGATGGGCTACCTGCTCGGGATGAAGCTGCGTGACCTGGAGAGCGTCATCTACTACGCTGCCTACGTGGTCACCAATCCGGGAAGTCGCGAGGTCGAGCTCCGCCAGGTACTGACCGAGGACGAGTATTGGGAGCTCACGGACCAGGCGCGTGAGGAGGACGACACGGAATTCCGCGCCGAGATCGGGGCCGAGGCCATCCGCACGCTGATGGGTCAGCTCGACGTGGACGCCGAGTCCGTGAGCCTGAGGGTGGAAGTCGCGACGGAGACTTCCAAGCAGCGCAAGAAGAAGAAGCTGAAGCGCCTGAAGGTCATCGACGCCATCCGGAACAGCGACGCCGATCCGGCGAAGCGTAACAACCCGGAGCACATGGTGATGGACGTGATTCCGGTGATTCCGCCGGACCTGCGTCCCCTCGTGCCGCTGGACGGAGGCCGTTTCGCGACTTCCGACCTCAACGACCTGTATCGTCGTGTCATCAACCGGAACAATCGGCTGAAGAAGCTGCTCGAGATGCGGGCGCCGGAAGTCATCCTGCGCAACGAGAAGCGGATGCTGCAGGAGGCCGTCGACGCGCTGTTCGACAACGGGCGCCGCGGCAAGGCGATCCGCGGCCGCGGCAAACGCCCGCTGAAGTCCCCGTCGGGCATGCACACGGCGGAGCAGGGACGGGTCCGGCGGTCCCTTCCCGGCAAACGAGTCGACTACTCAGGCCGTTCGGTGATCGTAGTCGGTCCCGAGCTGAAGTTGCACCAGTGCGGGCTGCCTAAGGTGATGGCGGTCGAGCTGTTCAAGCCGTTCATCATCCACGAGCTCGAACGTCGCGGCGACGCGGAAACGGTGAAGCGGGCCAAGAAGCTCGTCGAGCGCTACGACCCGAAAGTCTACGAGGTGCTCGAGGACATCATCAAGGACCACCCGGTGCTCCTGAACCGGGCGCCGACGCTTCACAGGCTGGGGATCCAGGCATTCGAGCCGGTCCTTGTCGAGGGCAAGGCGATCCGCATCCATCCACTTGTGTGCGCGGCGTTCAACGCGGACTTCGACGGCGACCAGATGGCGGTCCACGTACCGCTGTCATTCGAGGCGCAGCTCGAGGCCCGGGTCCTGATGCTGTCCAGCAACAACGTGCTCAAGCCGTCGAACGGGCGTCCAATCGCGGCGCCGAGCCACGACCTGGTTCTGGGCTGCTACTTCGTGACGAAGGAGCCGCCGGGATTCCGCGACGTGACCGAGGCGGACGACCTGCCGCGATTCACAGACGCGGCCGATATCGAACTCGCTCTGGCGAATGGCCGACTGCGCACGGATCGCGGGACGCCGGACTACCACCGGCCGGCCCTGTATCTGAGTCAGGGGCGCTGGATCGTGACCACGGTCGGGCGGATCATGTTCAACGATATTCTCCCCGAGGAGATGCCGTTCCAGAATTCCGCCATGAACAAAGGTATGTTGGGCGACCTGGTGTTCGAGGTGTTCCGGGCCGCCGGGATGGCGAAGACCACGGAGTTCCTCGACGAACTGAAGGACTTCGGCTTCCGGAGCGCCACGCAAGCCGGAGTCTCGGTGGGCCCCGAAGCCTTAAACATACCGGAGGAAAAGGCCACCATCCTCGCGGCAGCTCAGGAGGACGTGGACCGCTTCACCCGGGCGTATCACAAGGGTGTGATCTCGTTCGGTGAGCGGTACAACAAGGTCATCGATGCCTGGACGCACGCCAACAACGACGTGGCGGATGCGATGGTGAAGGCAATGGCCGCATCCCGTGACGGCTACAACCCGATCTACATGATGTTCGATTCGGGATCTCGTGGCTCCCGCGACCAGATCCGGCAGCTGGCCGGAATGCGCGGCCTGATGGCCAAGCCGCAGAAGAAGCTCACGGGCGGCATCGGTGAGATCATCGAGAGTCCGATCCGGGCGAACTTCCGCGAGGGCCTCAGCGTGCTCGAGTACTTCATCTCGACGCACGGCGCCCGGAAGGGGCTGGCCGACACGGCTCTCAAGACCGCCGACGCGGGGTATCTCACCCGGCGCCTTGTAGACGTCGCGCAGGACCTCACCGTAGTCGAGGAAGACTGTGGGACGGTGCTCGGGCTCGAAATCTCCGCCCTCAAGGAGGGTGAGGACATCATCGAGCCGCTGGGCGATCGAGTCGAGGGCAACGTGGCCCGCGAGGACATCGTGGATCCGATCAGCGACGAGGTGATCGTCAAGGGCGGCGAGATCATCGATGACGAAGCGGCCGAGGCCATCGAGGAGGCCGGACTGCAGACAGTGAAGATCCGCTCGGTGCTTACCTGTGAATCGCGCCGCGGCCTCTGCCAGAAGTGCTACGGCCGGAATCTCGCCACGTTGAAGGTTGTCGACGTCGGCGAGGCCGTGGGGATTCTCGCCGCCCAGTCCATTGGCGAGCCCGGTACGCAGCTCACTCTGCGGACGTTCCATATCGGTGGCACGGCGGCCCGTATCGCGGCCCAGACGCAGAGGAAGTCCAAGCTGCACGGCACCGTCGGATTCGAGCGCGTCACGACGGTCGAGAACCCGGACGGGCGTATCGTCGTCACGAGTCGAGAGGGCCAGCTCCTGATGCGCACCGAAGAGGACCGGGTCCGGTCTCGACTCGCGGTTCCCTACGGCGCGGAGCTCCATGTATCCGACGGCCAGGAAGTGGACACCGGAGACCTGCTGTTCGGCTGGGATCCGTATTCCGAGCCCATCGTCGCTGACCACGTCGGGAAGATCCAGTACGAGGACATCGTACCGGAGGAAACGTTCCGCGAGGAGCTCGACGAGGCCACGGGCAGGCGTCAGCTGGTGATCATCGAAGACCGGGACAAGAAGCTGCACCCGCGGATCGAGATCGTGGACTCCAAGGGCAAGAAGCTCCGCGAGTTCATCGTTCCGGTCGGCGCCCAGCTCCTCGTGCACGACAACGAGAAAGTCCAGCCCGGCGACACGATCGCGAAAATCAGTCGTGAGGCTTACAAGACCAGGGACATCACCGGTGGTCTGCCCCGCGTGGCCGAGCTGTTCGAGGCTCGCCGTCCGAAGGATCCGGCGACGATCACCGAAGTGGACGGAAGGGTTTCTTTCGGCGGCATCAAACGCGGCAAGCGTGAGATCATCGTCTCGATGGAGAACGACGAGGAGCAGGTCTACCAGGTCGTGGTGGGCAAGCACCTTCGCGTCCACGAGGGTGACCTCGTGCGAGCTGGCGACCGGCTCTCCGAGGGCCCCGTGAACCCGCACGACATTCTGCGTGTGAAGGGTCCGAGGGCGGTTCAGGAGTACCTGCTGAACGAGATCCAGGAGGTCTACCGTCTGCAGGGCGTTCGCATCAACGACAAGCACATCGGCGTGATCGTCCGGCAGATGCTCCAGAAGGTGAAGATCACCGATCCGGGTGACACCGAGTACCTGGAGGGCGAGCACGTCGACCGGATGCAGTTCCGGGAGCACACGCGCGAGGTGATCGGAAGTGGTGGGAAGCCGCCGCGGGCCGAGCCGGTGCTTCTGGGCATCACGAAGTCGAGCCTCACGACGGAGTCGTTCATCAGCGCCGCCTCCTTCCAGGAGACGACCCGTGTCCTCACGGATGCCGCAGTGCGCGGGGCGATGGACAATCTTCGAGGACTGAAGGAGAACATCATCATCGGGCATCTCGTGCCTGCCGGGACTGGAATCCACCGGTACCAGAGTGTGGAATTCCTGGTCGGAGAGCCGCTGGAGCGCGAGCTGGACGCGCTGCGTCGGACTCAGCCCGAGCCGGAGGTGCAGGCCGAGGCCTGACGACCGACCCGCCGAGCGTACTGAAAACCCTCGGGAACGCGGTTCCGGAGCCCTTTCCGGCCCCGGAACCGCGCCTTGACAACTCTATTTCCCGCGCCTACCTTTCTCAGTCTGTCGACCAAGGGGGTCGACTATCGTTTCCGGCGGGGGCGGTGGTCGTCTCCGCGCACTTTGAACCGCTGCTTCGAGTGCCGCGTTCACGGCACGCGGGGGAGCGGTTTCTGTCGCTACCGAGTTACAGGGAGATCGGCTGGGGTATGCCCACGATCAATCAGCTGGTGCGCAAAGGGCGCCGAAACCAGGAAAAGAAGCGGAAAGCGCCTGCTCTGGAGGCGAACCCGCAAAAGAGGGGTGTGTGCACTCGCGTGTACACGACGACTCCGAAGAAGCCGAACTCGGCGCTTCGAAAGGTCGCCCGTGTTCGGCTGACCAACGGATTCGAGGTGACGGCCTACATCCCTGGTGAGGGGCACAACCTGCAGGAGCACAGCATCGTGCTGATCCGCGGGGGTCGTGTGAAGGACCTGCCGGGTGTGCGGTATCACATCGTCCGGGGAACCCTGGACGCGTCGGGCGTAGCCGACAGGCGACAGAGCCGGTCGAAGTACGGCACGAAGCGTTGATACAGTAAGGGGAACCATGCGCCGTATGGGCGCACAGGCCCCGAAGTAAGGAACTCGAGAGAAGCACTGGGATCAACCCGGCCTTCACGTCTCGGCCGGGTTTCCGTTTCAAGGGAAGAGTTACATGTCACGCAGGCAGAAGGCGGTACCGAGAGAAACTCCCCCGGATCCCAAGTTCGGGAGCCAGGAAGTCACTCGGTTCGTCAACGTCCTCATGGTGGACGGGAAGAAGTCGACGGCGGAGGGGATCTTCTACGACGCGATGCAGAAGATCGAGGAGAAGACCGGACAGCCAGGGCTGAACGTCTTCCGACAGGCGCTGTCGAACGCCAAGCCGGTGCTCGAGGTGAAGAGCCGCCGCGTGGGCGGCGCCACGTATCAGGTACCGATTGAGGTCCGTCCGAGTCGGCGCGACGCGCTTGCGCGCCGTTGGCTTGTCGGGTTCGCGCGCGGGCGTACGGGCAAGACGATGTCCGACCGCCTCGCGGCCGAGCTGCTCGACGCGGCGCGCGGGGATGGCGGTGCGGTCCGCAAGAAAGACGACGTGCACCGGATGGCGGAGGCCAACAAGGCCTTTGCGCACTACCGATGGTAGACATGATCGGGCAAGAGCAGAGCAAGATGAGAGCACGAGAGAAGGTCTTGAAATAGATGGCGCGTACCACGCAGCTGGACCAGGTTCGGAATATCGGCATCATGGCGCACATCGATGCCGGTAAGACCACGACGACCGAGCGCATCCTGTACTACACAGGCCGGGTGCATCGCATGGGCGAGGTGCATCATGGCGACGCCACCATGGACTGGATGGAGCAGGAGCAGGAGCGCGGGATCACCATCACGTCGGCTGCGACCACCACGTTCTGGGACCGGTTCAAGGACCAGTACCAGATCAACATTATCGACACGCCGGGACACGTCGACTTCACCGTCGAGGTCGAGCGCAGCCTGCGCGTCCTGGACGGAGCCGTTGCCCTGTTCTGCGCTGTGGGTGGCGTGGAGCCTCAATCCGAGACTGTGTGGCGGCAGGCGGACAAGTACGAGGTTCCACGGATCGCGTTCGTCAACAAGATGGACCGGGTAGGCGCTGACTTCGAGCACGTTGTCCAGATGATGAGAGAGCGTCTCGGGGCCAAGGCATACCCGCTTCAGTATCCCCTCGGCGAGGGGGAGTTGTACACCGGTCACATCGACCTCGTCCGGATGGTCGAGGTGGTGTACGACGAGGACTCTCTCGGCGTGAAGTGGGACGAGGGTCCGGTGCCGGACGCGCTGCGGGAGAAGGCGGAGCAGTTGCGTCACGAACTGGTCGAGGCGGCGGTGGAGCACGATGAGGAGGTCCTCGAGCATTACCTGGAGGGCCGGGAGCTGGAGGAAGACGAGGTTCGCCGCGCGGTTCGCAAGGCGACCATCGCCGGAGCCATCACGCCGGTCCTGTGCGGTGCTTCGTTCAAGAACAAGGGCGTTCAGAAACTGCTCGATGCCATTGTGGACTACCTGCCATCGCCGATCGACAAGTCGGCGGTCACGGGACATCTGCCGAACCGCGACGAGCATTTTGTGGAGCGCGCACCGGCGGATGACGAACCGTTCGCGGCGCTGGTGTTCAAGATCATGACGGACCCGTTCGTGGGGCGGCTCGCCTTCTTCCGGGTTTACTCGGGCGAGCTGGAGGCCGGCTCGCATATCCTGAACGCGACGCAGGGCAAGAAGGAGCGCATCGGTCGCCTCCTGGAGATGCACGCCAACAAGAGGCAGGAGGTCGAGGCCTTCTACACGGGCGACATCGGGGCGGCAATCGGCTTGAAGCACGCCAAGACGGGCGACACGCTGTCGGACGTGAAGGAGCCGGTCATCCTGGAGGCGATGAGCTTTCCCGAGCCGGTGATCCGGGTGGCGATCGAGCCCAAGACGAAGGCGGACCAGGACAAGCTGGCGCTGGCTCTCGGAAAGCTGATGGAGGAGGATCCGACGTTCCGCGTCTACACCGACGAGGAGACGGGGCAGACGATCATCAGCGGGATGGGGGAGTTGCACCTCGAGATCATCGTCGACCGCCTGCGGCGCGAGTTCAAGGTGAACGCCAACGTGGGCCGTCCGCAGGTGGCGTACCGGGAGACGATCCGGAAGCCGGTCGAGAACGTCGAAGCGAAGTTCATTCGTCAGACCGGCGGCCGAGGACAGTACGGGCACGTAGTGATCCACATCGAGCCCGCGGAGCCGGGCGCCGGGTTCGTGTTCGAGAACGACATTGTTGGTGGCGCGATTCCGCGGGAGTTCATTCGACCAGTGCAACAGGGGATCCGGGAGGCGATGGATTCCGGCGTTCTGGCCGGGTACCCGCTGATCGACATCAAGGCGACGCTGGTGGACGGCTCGACACACGATGTCGACTCCAGCGAGATGGCGTTCAAGATCGCGGGCTCGATGGCCCTCAAGGCAGGTGTGAGGAAGGCCGGTCCGGCACTCCTCGAGCCGATCATGGATGTCGAGGTCGTTACGCCCGAGGACTACCTGGGCGATGTGATGGGCGATCTGTCCAGCCGCCGCGGGCGTATCGGAGGGATGATGCAGCGGGCGCGGGCGCAGGTGATCGGAGCCTCCGTGCCGCTGTCGGAGATGTTCGGTTACGCGACGACCTTCGCTCGCTGAGCCAGGGGCGTGCCGTGTACACGATGCAGTTCTCTCATTATGCCGAGGTTCCGCAAAGCAAGGCCGAGGAGATCGTAGCCGGCCGCAGCTGACGGGCCTACGGAGCTGGCGGGACGGCGACGAGCCTCCGCCCGATAACAGAGCGACACAGGAACAGGAGACCGGCGAGGATGGCGAAGGAGAGGTTTGAGCGGACGAAGCCACACGTAAACGTGGGGACGATCGGTCACGTGGACCACGGGAAGACGACGCTGACGGCGGCGATCACGGAGGTACAGGCGGCGCAGGGGTCTGGCGGACTTTGTGCCGTTTGATGCGATTGATAAGGCGCCGGAGGAGCGGGAGCGTGGGATCACGATTGCGACGGCGCACGTGGAGTACCAGACGGAGAAGCGTCATTACGCGCACGTGGACTGTCCGGGGCACGCCGACTACGTGAAGAACATGATCACGGGTGCGGCGCAGATGGACGGAGCGATCGTAGTGGTGTCGGCGGCGGACGGGCCGATGCCGCAGACGCGGGAGCACATTCTTCTCGCCCGACAGGTAAACGTGCCGTACATCGTGATCTACCTGAACAAGGTGGACATGGTGGACGACGAGGAGTTGTTGGACCTGGTGGAGCTGGAGGTACGGGAGCTGTTGTCGGAGTACGATTTTCCTGGAGATGACGTGCCGGTGATCCGGGGGTCGGCGCTGCAGGCGTTGGATGACGGGAAGCCGGGCAGCGAGGCGACGAAGTCGATTGACGAGTTGCTGGATGCACTGGACAACTACATTCCGGTACCGGAGCGAGAGATTGACAAGCCGTTCCTGATGCCGGTGGAGGACGTGTTCACGATCACGGGTCGTGGGACGGTGGTGACGGGTCGTGTGGAGCGGGGGATGGTCAAGACGGGCGAGGAAGTCGAGATCGTCGGACTTGGGTCGGGGAAGAAGACGGTGGTGACGGGAGTGGAGATGTTCCGGAAGATCCTGGACGAGGGACAGGCCGGGGACAACGTGGGGCTTCTTCTGCGGGGAGTGGGCAAGGAAGAGGTGGAGCGCGGGATGGTGGTGTCGAAGCCGGGCGCGATCACGCCGCACACGAAGTTCAAGGCGGAAGTGTACATTCTGACGAAGGACGAGGGAGGACGGCACACGCCGTTCTTCGACGGATACCGTCCGCAGTTTTTCTTCCGGACGACGGATGTGACGGGCACGGCGCACCTTCCCGAGGGAGTGGAGATGGTGATGCCGGGCGACAACGTGAACATGGACGTGGAACTGATTGCTCCGATCGCGATGGACACGGAGCTGCGGTTCGCGATTCGTGAGGGCGGCCGCACCGTCGGTGCCGGCGTCGTCACGGATATTGTCGAGTAACGGCAGCGGCTTCGATCCCGCGCCGTGACCCGGCGCACGGGCTGATAGGAACAGACGAGAGAGACATGGCGGAAAAGATTCGGATTCGGCTGCGATCCTTCGACGCGGCGGTCATCGATCAGACGGCGGCGGATATCGTGCGCACGGCGCAGAAGACGGGAGCGTCCGTGAGGGGACCGATCCCGCTTCCGACGCGGCGCCAGTTGTACACGGTGCTCCGGAGTCCGCACAAGGACAAGAAGTCGCGGGAGCAATTCGAGCTCAAGACGCACAAGCGGCTGATCGATATCTACGACACCCGCCCGCAGACGGTGGATGCGCTGACGAAGCTCGACCTCGCCGCTGGCGTCGACGTCGAAATCAAGGTGCAGTGACATGCCTGGTTTGATTGGAAAGAAGCTGGGGATGACCCAGATCTTCACGGAGGATGGAAAGGCCGTCGGTTGCACAGTTCTCGAGGTCGGGCCGTGCCCCATCGTGCAGATCAAGACGGCGGAGACGGACGGCTACGAGGCGATCCAGATCGGTTTCGGGGCGCAGCGTGATCGTCGCGTCACGAAGCCGGAGGCTGGACACGCCGCGCGCGCGGGTCTTGACTACGCGCCCAGGGTGCTGGCCGAATTCGAGATCGAAGCAGGCATGGAGTACGAGGCCGGCCAGAGCCTGACGGTGGACCTGTTCGAGGTCGGGCAGCGGGTGAAGATCACCGGAGTGACCAAGGGCCGCGGATTTCAGGGCACGGTGAAGCGGCACAATTTCGCTGGATCGCCGGCGAGCCACGGCGGCAGCTCCGTTCTGCGGAAGCCTGGATCGATCGGGCCCGGCACGGACCCGTCCAGAGTGATCAAGGGCCGCAAGATGTCAGGCCAGATGGGCGGAACGCAGCGTACAGCGTCGAACCGGCGCATCGAGATGATCGATCCGGAGAAGAACCTGATGCTCATCCGCGGCTCCGTGCCGGGGGCGCGTCACAACGTGGTTCTCATTCGCTCCGCCTGAGCGACTGATCTCCGCCGGGAAGTCGAAGAGAGAGAGCATGAAGGCGAAAGCATATTCGACGACGGGCAAGGCGCGCGCGGCCGACTTTGAGCTGCCCGACGCCGTGTTTGACGGCACGGTGAACGAGAGCGTCCTGCACGAGGTCATTACGGCTTACCGGGCCAACCAGCGCCAGGGCACGCACGCCACGAAGACGCGGCACACCGTGCATGGCGGTGGCCGAAAGCCGTGGCGTCAGAAGGGCACGGGCCGCGCCCGGGCTGGTTCGATACGGTCTGCCCTGTGGAGAGGTGGGTCGGTCGTATTCGGACCGCAGCCCCGCAGCTATCGCGTTCGCGTCCCGAAGCAGGTCCGCCGGCTCGCCATACGTTCCGCCCTGAACGCGCGGGCTGCCGAGGGCGCGCTGATCGTAGTGGAGCCGTTCGCTTTCGAGTCGCCGAGCACGAAGACGTTGGTCGGTCTTTTCGAGGCCCTCGAGCTGCAGGTCGGCAACCTGCTGATCCTGACGGACGGAGTGAAGCACGACTTGTATCTCTCCTCCCGGAACATCCAGGGCGTCGAGGTGCGGCCGTGGGGAGAAGCTTCCGCCTACGACATCCTCTGGTCCGACGTAGTGATCGTCGAGGAGTCCGCATTCAGTGGCGACGATGGAAACGACGACGCCGAGGAGGATTCATGAGCCGCGCGCCACGCGAGATCCTGATTCGACCGGTCATCACCGAAGAAACGTCCCGGCTGCAGTTCAACCCGGGCCGCATCCGGAAGAGGCATCAGGGAAAAGAGGGTGAGATCCAGCCGCAGTTCGTGTTCCAGGTGTCTCGTGGAGCGACCAAGATCGAGATCAAGCGGGCCGTGGAGAAGATGTTCGAGGTCCACGTGAGCTCGGTAAACACGATGAACATCCTGGGCAAGGACCGGCGCGTGGGTCGGTCGGTCGGCAAGCGCTCCGACTGGAAGAAGGCTATCGTCACGCTCGCCAAGGGCGAGGTGATCGACGTGTTCGAGGGAGTATAGAATGGCGCTCAAGAAATTTCGCCCCGTCACGCCCAGCTCACGCTTCCGGTCCGTTTCCACGTTTGAGGAGATCACGCGGAGCGAGCCCGAGAAGTCGTTGACCGAGGGGCTGTCCAAGAAAGCTGGACGAAATCACCACGGCCACATCACGAGCCGGCGGAGAGGCGGCGGACACAAGCGTCGTTACCGCCGAATCGACTTCCGTCGCGACAAGCATGGCATTCCGGGCAGGATCGCCGAGATCGAGTATGATCCGAACCGGTCCGCCCGCATCGCGCTGGTTCATTACGCCGATGGTGAGAAGCGCTACATACTGCACGCGCGGGGACTCAAGCAGGGAGACACGATCGTGTCGGGGCCCGGATCGGAGCCGAGTCTGGGTAACTGCCTTCCTCTCATGGAGGTTCCACTCGGCACCATGCTTCACGCGGTGGAGCTGAAGCCCGGTAAGGGGGCCCAGATGGCCCGCTCGGCGGGCGCGTCGGTGCAGCTGATCGCCAAGGAAGGCGATATGGTCACGCTCCGCCTCCCGAGCACCGAGGTGCGCATGGTGCGCGGCGAGTGCTACGCGACGATCGGCCAGGTCGGCAACGTCGACCACGAGTTGATCCGGTCCGGCAAGGCGGGCAGGTCCCGCTGGCTCGGAAAGCGGCCGAAGGTTCGCGGCGTTGCCATGAACCCGGTCGACCATCCGCTCGGCGGAGGCGAGGGTCGTGCTTCGGGCGGCCGTCCGCCGGTCTCGCCGTGGGGCAAAGCCGAGGGACGCAAGACGAGAAAGCGGAAGAAGGCCAGCAACCAGTACATCGTCCGCGGTCGCAAGCGCGGAAAGGCCACCAAGTAGAGCGGGTGCAGGGAGACTAGAATGGCGCGGAGTGTCAAGAAGGGACCGTACATCGACGAGCGACTGCTCGGTCGGATCCGGGCGATGAACAAGTCTGGCGAGAAGCGAGTCACGAAGACGTGGGCCCGGGCTTGCACGATCAGTCCGGAGTTCGTCGGCCACACGGTCGCCGTGCACAACGGCAACAAGTTCATCCCGGTCTACATCACAGAGAACATGGTGGGGCACAAGTTGGGCGAGTTTTCGCCCACCCGCATGTTCCGGGGCCACGGCGGTAAGTTCGCCGACAAACGGGCCCGTCTGTAGAGCTCGAACGGGAAGCCAGGGGATAGCGAGATGGAAGCGCGAGCAATCTCGAAGAGAATCCGGATGTCGGCCAGGAAGATGCGGCTGGTCATCGACCAGATCCGCAACGCCGATGTGAACGACGCATATTCGGTTCTCCAGTTCTCGACAAAGGCGGCGTCCGAGCCGATCGAAAAGGCTCTCCGGTCAGCCGTTGCGAATGCGGTTGACAAGGCCGATCAGCAGGGCGAAGTGCTGGACGTGGACGATCTGTACGTCAAAGAGGCCTACGTGAACGAGGGGCCGACGCTCCGTCGTTACCGGGCAGGCGCTATGGGTCGTGCGTCACCCCGGCGCAAGCGCATGAGTCATGTCACCGTCGTGGTGGACACAAAGGAGTAATTGTGGGCCAGAAGACACATCCGTACGGCTTCAGGCTAGGGCTCGTAAAGCCCTGGAAGTCGCGTTGGTATGCGAAGGGGCGGGATTTTCCGGCCCTGCTCGCCGAGGATGAGAAGCTGCGCAATTACCTGCACGCGCGGCTGGATCACGCGGCGATCGCAGATGTCGAGATCGAGCGAAAGCCGACCAAGATCGTGGTAACGATCCACACGGGTCGGCCCGGCGTCGTGATCGGGAAGCGAGGCGCGGAGGTGGACAAGCTGCGCGACGAGCTCGCTCTTCTCACAGACTCCGAGGTGTCGATCAACGTCGAGGAAATCAAGCGGCCAGAGCTGAGCGCTCAGCTCGTAGCGAACAGCATCGCCCACCAGTTGCAGCAGCGGATCGGATTCCGCCGTGCGATGAAGCGCGCCATGCAGGCGGCCACGCGGGCTGGTGCCGAGGGAGTAAAGGTGCAATGCGGTGGCCGGCTCGGAGGTGCGGAGATCGCGCGTACCGAGGGCTATCATGAGGGCCGCGTGCCGCTGCACACCATGCGCGCGGATATCGACTACGCCGAGCGCATGGCCAAGACCACGTACGGGACCATCGGGGTGAAGGTGTGGATCTACCGCGGCGAGGCGACGGACGACCGCCGCGGCCAGACCTACACGGCCGGCGGCGCAAAGTAGCACGACGTCAGAGCTAGAGATAACAGACGATGCTTCAACCAAAACGCGTCAAGTACCGAAAGCAGCAGAAAGGCAGGATCCGGGGCAACGCCATGCGCGGCAACACGGTGGCGTTCGGTGACTATGGCCTTCAGACGCTGGCTGCGGGGTGGATCACGAATCGCCAGATCGAGGCGGCTCGTGTCGCGATGACCCGGCACATCAAGCGTGGGGGAAAGGTCTGGATCCGGATTTTCCCCGACAAGCCGATCACGTCGAAGCCGGCCGAGACGCGCATGGGCAAAGGTAAGGGGAACCCGGAGGGGTGGGTCGCTCCGGTCAAGCCGGGTCGCGTGATGTTCGAGCTGGAAGGGGTGGAGGAGTCCATCGCCCGCCGGGCCATGGACCTGGCTGCCGCGAAGCTCCCGGTTAAGACCAGGTTCCTTGTCCGGGAGGAGTAAGAGAGATGGACGCGAAGGACATTCGAGAACTGACGATTGAGGAGATCGACATCGAGATCGAGCGGGCGCGCGAGGAGATGTTCAAGCTCCGATTCCGTGCTGCCTACGAGGAGCTCGAGAATCCGACGCTGCTCAAGGAGCTACGTCGGGATGTCGCGAGGATGAAGACGATTCGGCACGAGCGCGAGCTGCGGGCCGCGGGAGACAACGATGCGTGAGGATTCAACTGAGACAGCTGGCAACAGCAAGGTCCGACAGGGCCGAGTGGTTAGCGACGCCATGGACAAGACCGTGGTGGTCTCCGTGGAACGCCAGTTCGCCCACCCTCTGTACGGTAAGCGGGTGACGCGCCGCAAGAAGTACCACGCGCACGACGAGCGGAACGAATTCCGCTCCGGCGATCTGGTCGTCATCGAGGAGACTCGCCCCGTATCGAAGCGCAAGCGCTGGCGGGTCGTGAAGCTCATCGCGCGGTCGGACCAGGAGGGCTGAGGAAATGATCCAGCAGGAGACCGATCTCCGGATCGCCGACAACTCGGGCGCCCGCCGCGCACGGTGCATCCGTGTCCTCGGCGGTTCGTCCCGCCGTTATGCGGGTCTCGGGGACATCGTGGTCGTCACGATCAAGGACGCCATCCCCGGCGGCACGGTGAAGAAGGGCGAGGTTGCCAGGGCCGTCGTCGTGCGAGTCGCCAAGGAGAGTCGCCGCAAGGACGGATCGTACATCCGGTTTGATGAGAACGCGGCCGTCATCATCAATGATGCCGGCGAGCCGCGCGCCACTCGGATCTTCGGGCCGGTGGCGAGAGAGCTGCGCGAGAAGAAATTCATGAAGATCGTCTCGCTCGCGCCAGAAGTGATCTGAGGAGCCCGAACATGAGCAAGAGGAACAAGCTGCACGTGCGCAGGGGCGACCAGGTTCACGTGATCGCGGGCAACTACAAGGGGGTGAGAGGACAGGTGCTGCGCGCCATTCCCTCGAAACACCAGATCGTGGTGGAGGGCGTGAACATGCGCAAGCGCCACCAGGCCCCGACGCAGGCGAATCCGGAAGGTGGGATCATCACGTTCGAGGCGCCCATTCACGTCTCCAACGTCATGCTCATCGACCCGTCCAGCGACGAGCCGACCCGGTATCGCAACCGGATCGACGCGGACGGCACGAAGGAGCGGATCTCGACCAAGAGCGGCAACCCGATTCCGAGGCCGTAATGGGCTTCGGGACGCAGGATAGAGTGACGTTGGCATGAAGCAGAAGCCCAGACTCAGACAGCATTACGACGAGCACGTGACCTCGAAGCTGCAGGAATCCTTCGGGATCGATAACGCGATGGAGTTACCGCGGCTCGAGAAGATCGTCATCAACTGCGGTCTCGGAGAAGCGAAGGACAACGCGAAGCTTCTCGATTCAGTGGTCGCGGAGCTGGCGCTGATCAGCGGACAGCGGCCCGTGGTCACCCGGGCCCGGCATTCGATCTCGAACTTCAACCTCCGGGAGGGGATGCCCGTCGGTGTGAAGGTGACGCTCCGTGCGTCGCGCATGTACGAGTTCCTGGATCGGTTCATCAGCGCGGCCGTTCCGCGTATCCGTGACTTCCGCGGCTTCAACAGTCGCGCTTTCGACGGTCGCGGCAACTACACGGTCGGCATTCGGGAGCAGATGGTGTTCCCGGAGGTCGACTACGACGACATCGTCCGTATCCACGGCATGGACATCACGTTCGTGACGACGACGGACAGGGATGACGAGGCTCTGGTCCTGCTGCGGGAAATGGGCATGCCATTCCGCGGTGAGACTCCGGTGGTCGTCTAACGCAGGTCGGAGAGTTCAATGGCGAAGAAGTCCCTGATAGCAAAAGCGAAACGCAAGCCCAAGTACAGCAGCAGGACGATCCGCCGCTGTCAGCGATGCGGACGGTCGAGGGCTTACATGCGGCAGTTCGGTCTGTGCAGAATCTGCTTCCGGCAGAAGGCGCTGCGGGGGGAGATCCCGGGTGTCCGAAAGGCGAGTTGGTAAGACATGAGCATGAATGATCCCATTGCTGACATGCTGACGCGGATTCGCAACGCGAACCGGGCGGGACACCGTCGAGTCGACATGCCGGTTGCGAAGCTGAAGGTGCGGATCGCGCGCATCCTGACGGAGAACCACTTCATCCACGGCTACAAGGTCCTGGACGACGGGGCGCACGGCGTGCTGCGCATCTACCTGAAGTACACCGAGGACGAGAAGCCGGTCATCAAGTCGCTGCGACGGATTTCCCGCCCGGGTCTTCGCAGGTACGTCGGGGCCGAGGGCATGCCGAAGGTCCGCTCCGGGATGGGCATTGCGATCCTGTCGACCTCAAAGGGGTTAATGACGGATCGCCAGGCCCGCCAGGAGCGAATCGGTGGAGAGGTGATCGCCACGGTCTACTAGGCCGGGGCACGAAACAGTCGTTCCGCTACGGCGGGGCGCCAGACAGTAGAGCGCGATAGAGATGTCGAGAGTCGGAAGACAGCCGATCGTCGTCCCGGATGGGGTGGACGTGACCATCGAGGGGTCCAGCGTGAGCGTGAAGGGCCCGAAGGGCGAGCTCAGCAGCCGCTTTGACGCGGATATGACTATCGAGCTCGCCGATGGGGAGATCAGGGTCACGCGTCCCACGGATCAGCCGCGGCACCGAGCCCTGCACGGCCTGACGCGCAGTCTCGTAGCCAACATGATCGAGGGAGTGCACCAGGGATTCGAGCGTTCGCTCGAGATCCACGGGATCGGATACCGGGCCGAGCAGAAGGGCAAGTCCGTGGAGTTTTCCGTGGGCTACAGCAACCCGGTGATGTTCGATGCGCCCGAGGGCGTGGAGCTCACGGTCGAGACCCGCACCCTGGTCCATGTCCGAGGTATCGATAAGCAGGCTGTGGGCGAGGTGGCGGCCCAGATCCGCAGGATACGGCCACCGGAGCCGTACAAAGGCAAGGGCATCCGCTATCGCGGTGAGCACGTGCGGCGCAAGGCCGGCAAGGCTGCGGCTGTAGCCGGCTGATAGACAACAAGATCCAGTACGCCGGACGTCGATGATCCGGCGGATGGACGGAGGAGCGGAAGATGACACTCAGCATTTCGGCGGAGCGGCGCCGCCGCCGCGCCACGAGGCACAAGAGGGTTCTGAAGAAGATAAGGGGCACGGCCGACCGGCCGCGCCTGGTAGTCTTCCGCAGCCTGAAGAATATCGAAGGTCAGCTCGTCGACGACGACCAGGGCGCCACCCTGGTAGGAGTCTCCACGCTCGCAATCGATGGGAGCGACGAGGTGGAGGACCTGTCGGGCAAGATGGCCGCGAGCTATACGGCGGGTAAGACCCTGGCCGAGAAGGCGAAGGCCCGGGGCATCACGAGTATCGTTTTCGACCGTGGGGGATATCGCTTTCACGGTCGTGTCAAGGCGTTCGCCGAAGGGGCGAGGGCCGGTGGGCTGAAATTCTAGACGTAATCAATTGACGGCAGATCTGTCGCGAAGTGCGCGACAGGCGCCGCAGCATTCGGAGAAGCTGAGGGAATGGCGAAGAAGCAAGGTCGGAGACGGGACCGGCGGGATGAGGGAGACAACCTCAAGGAGAACGTGATCCACATCAATCGGGTCTCCAAGGTGGTCAAGGGTGGCCGCCGGTTCTCCTTCACCGCCCTGGTGGCCGTCGGCGACGGCCAGGGCAAGGTCGGCACGGCGCTCGGCAAGGCCAACGAAGTGGCTGAGGCCATCCGAAAGGGGCTCGAGCAGGCCCGTAAGGCGATGGTCGAGGTCCCGATCGTCGGAGGCACGATCCCGCACGAGATGATCGGGCGGCACGGCGCGGGCCGGGTTCTGCTGAAGCCGGCGTCTCCGGGAACGGGTGTCATCGCGGGCGGACCCGTGAGGGCCGTGCTCGATTGTGCCGGGGTACAGGACATCCTCACCAAGAGCCTCGGGTCGAACAACCCGCTCAACGTGGTCGCGGCCACGATGAACGGGCTCCAGAGTCTCATGACTCCGGAGGCGGTGGCGCGCGAGCGCGGTGTGGATGTCGAAGTGATCCGGGAGGCGATGCGTGGCTAAGAGCATCCGGATCAAGCAGGTGCGCAGCGGGTGCAACGCGATGCGGAAGCAGCGCGCGACGCTCGAGGCCCTGGGTCTCCGCCATCACCAGTCGGAGGTGGTCAAGGAAGACAACCCGGCGATTCGTGGGATGATCCGAGTGGTGGCGCACCTGGTGGAAGTCGAGGAGGTCGACTAGACCCATGGCAGAGAACAAGCGAATCGGTCTGGACAACCTCAGCCCGGCGTCCGGCTCCCGCGGCAAGCGGAAGCGAGTCGGCAGGGGCCACGGTTCGGGTCACGGAAAGACTTCGGGCAGGGGGCACAAGGGACAGAAGTCTCGTTCCGGGGCCTCGATCCCGGCGTGGTTCGAGGGCGGCCAGATGCCGCTGTATCGGCGCGTGCCCAAGCGCGGCTTCAAGCCGATCAACCGGCGCGAGTACCAGGTCGTGAACGTGGGTACGATCGCGGACATGGAGGGTTCCGAGTTCGGGCCCGAGGAGTTCAAGGCGCGCGGTCTCATATCGTCCCTCAGGAAGCCGGTGAAGATCCTCGGGGTCGGCACGGCCGGCCGGCCGGTGACGGTTCGTGCGCACGCGTTCAGCGCCTCGGCCCGCGAGAAGATCGAAGCGGACGGCGGAACCGCGGAATTGATCGGCTGACATGGCGAACGAACGAGCGCAAGCGCTCCACGCCGCCCAGAATCTGTTCAAGATTCCGGAGCTGAAGAGCAAGATCCTCTTTACGCTCATGTGTCTCGCTGTGTACCGGCTCGGATCGCACATTCCGACGGCCGGAGTCAACATACTGGCCCTCCAGCAGATGGCTGGACAGTTCGAGGGGACCCTGTTTGGGATCTACGATCTGTTCACGGGTGGAGCGCTGCAGCGGGCGACCGTGTTTGCGCTCGGATCATGCCGTACATCTCGGCCAGCATCGTCTTCCAGGTGCTCGGCTCCACGTTCCCGACCATCGAGAAGTTGCAGAAGGAAGGCGAGGACGGACGCCGCAAGCTGACGCAGTGGACGCGGTATGCGACCGTATTCCTGTGCATCATGCAGGCGTACGGGTACTCGATTTTCCTCGAGTCTCAGCCTGGCGTGGTCGTGGACCCGGGCTGGGGGTTCCGCCTCGAGACGGTCCTGCTTCTGACCGCCGGCGGTGTCTTCGTGATGTGGCTCGGCGAGCAGATCACGGAGCGAGGGATCGGGAACGGGATGTCACTGCTGATCTTCTTCTCGATCATCCAGGGATTTCCGGCGGCCGTGTTCAACACGCTGGAGCTGCTGCGGGCCGGCGGGATCAGCCTGTTCAAGCTGATGGCGCTTCTCGCGGTGCTGGTGCTGATCACTGCGGCCGTGGTGGCGCTGACGATGGCGGCGCGGAAGATACCCGTGCAGATCCCTCGAAAGGTAGTGGGACGCGGTCGCGTGCGTGAAGGACAGAAGTCGTTCATCCCGATCCGCATCAACAGCGCCGGGGTAATGCCGATCATCTTTGCCCAGGCGATCATCATCGTTCCCGGCACCCTGTACTCCTTCACCGGGGGACAGGGGGGGGCCGGAATCCTCTACGATATCAGCCAGATCTTCCAGCCGGGCTCGACGTGGTACTATATCACGTACGCCGCGCTGATCATCGTGTTCACCTATGTGTACACGGCGATCATCTTCAACCCGGTGGACCTGGCCGAGAACTTGAAGAAACAGGGTGGGTTCATCCCGGGCGTGAAGCCCGGAGTGCAGACGGCGGAGTACATCGATCACGTCCTTACGCGCGTCACTCTGCCCGGATCGATCTACCTGGCAACGATCGCGATCCTTCCGTTCTGGATCTTCGCGGCATTCGACATTCAGACGTTTTTCTTCGGGGGAACGTCGCTGCTGATCGTAGTTGGTGTGGCCCTGGATACGGTGCAGCAGATGCAGCAGCATCTCCTGCTCCGGCAGTACGAGGGCTTCATGAAGAAGGGGCGGGTGAAGTACAGGGGCCGACAGAAGTACATGTAACGACCCGGACCGAGGAGATCCGGACGTGAGGCTTATCATCGTGGGTCCCCCGGGAGCGGGGAAAGGTACCCAGGGCACGCTTTTGGCACGACGGCTGGGGATCCCGCGGTACTCGACGGGAGACATTCTCAGACAGGCGCGTCGAGACGGCACGTCGATGGGCCTGGAAGCCCTGCGGTACATGGACGCCGGCGAGCTCGTTCCGGACGAAGTCATCCTTGGAATCGTGGCCGACGTCCTTGTGAAAGAAGAGTCGGAGGACGGATTCCTCCTGGACGGCTTCCCTCGCACGGTGGTGCAGGCCGAAGGTTTCCGCCGGCTGCTTGACGAGATGGGGGTTGAGCTCGACGCGATCGTGGATCTCGCGGTGGACGAGGAGGAGATCATGCAGCGCTTGGCGGCCCGCGGACGAAGGGATGATTCGCTGGCTACGATCCGCCGCCGGCTGGAAGTGCACAGGGCCCAGACGCAACTGGTGCTGGATTGGTACGCGAACGCGGACGTGCGGATTCTCAGCGTCGGGGGAGTCGGCGACGTAGAGGAGATCCAGTCCGACATCCTGACCCGCCTCGGCCTGTGATGCGCCTGAAGTCGGCTGCGGAAATTGACGCGATCGGCAGGGCGGGGGAGATCGTGGCGGGAGTGCTCGCCCTTGTCGGCGAGCGAGCCGCGCCCGGTGTGAGCACGGAAGACCTGGACGCTCTGGCGGAGAGCTACATCCGGGACCACGACGGGGCGACACCGGCGTTCAAGGGGCTGTACGGTTTCCCCGCTGCGTTGTGCACGAGCATGAACGACGAAGTCGTGCACGGGATACCGTCGTCTGAGCGGCGCCTGGTCGATGGTGATCTGCTCGGGGTGGACGTCGGGGTGGTCCTGGAGGAAATGTATGCCGACGCGGCGGTAACGGTGCCCGTGGGACAGCCGTCGGAGGAGGTCGAGCAACTGCTCGAGGTGACGCGAAGGGCACTCGATGCGGGGGTCCTGCAAGCGTCCAGTGGGTCCCGCCTCGGCGATGTCGGAGCGGCGATCCAGGACGTAGTGGAGGAAGCAGGCTTCAGCGTGATTCGCGAGCTCGTGGGGCACGGCGTAGGCTTCTCGCCACATGAGGAACCGCACGTGCCCAACTTCGGGCGGCGAGGACAGGGAGTGGCACTGGAGGAAGGGCTCGTGATAGCCATCGAGCCGATGGTGAACGTCGGGCGGCGTCACATCCGAACTCTGACGGACGGGTGGACGGTTGTGACGGCCGACGGAAGCCTGTCGGCGCATTTTGAGCATACGGTGGCGGTAACGCGTGAGGGCCCTAGAATTCTCACACGGCGACCGCGCGACTGAGGCGCGAAGAGGAGACAGGGTGGCGAAAGAGGAACCGATTCAGATGGCCGGCGACGTAATCGAAGCTCTGCCGAACGCCATGTTTCGTGTTCGACTCGAGAACGAGCACGAGATCATTTGCCACGTTTCGGGCAAGATCCGGATGCACTACATCCGGATCCTCCCGGGGGACAAGGTGACGGTGGAGATGTCGCCCTACGATTTGACGAAGGGGCGGATTACCTACCGGTTCAAGTAAGGGTCGTTGTTTCGCGGGCAGCTAGCGGTTATCATTACCAGCTATCTCGCGAACGATCGAAAAGGACGGATGTCGTTATGAAGGTGCGTTCAAGCGTTAAGCGGATCTGCGAGCACTGCAAGATCGTCCGGCGCCGAGGTGTGGTCCGGGTTATCTGCAGCCGGGATCCGAAGCACAAGCAGCGGCAAGGTTAGAAGGCGTTCGACCAGGTGCGCGCCGCGAGCGGCACGGGTCGACAATCTGATTAGGTGGTACATGGCAAGAATAGCTGGCGTTGACCTCCCCCGGAACAAGCGGGTCGTGATCGGCCTGACTTACATCTTCGGGATCGGTCGCTCGACGGCGCAGGCGATCCTGGACGAAACGGGCGTGAGTCCGGACACTCGGGTGAACGAGCTCACGGACGAGGACGTCAACAAGCTCCGGCAGGTCATCGAGAACCGGTACAGGGTGGAGGGTGCGCTTCGCACGGAGACGTCCATGAACATCAAGCGACTCATGGACATCGGCTGCTACCGGGGTGTGCGGCATCGTCGAGGCCTCCCGGTCAGAGGGCAGCGCACCCACACGAACGCCCGCACCCGCAAGGGACCGCGGCGCGCGGTAGCCGGCAAGAAAAAGGCGCCTTCGAAGAAATAGGGACGACGCATGGCCAAGCCGAGAACCAGCGGAAGACGTAAGCGTCAGGTCGATGCCGAGGGGATCGCCCACATCAAGGCGACGTTTAACAATACGATCATCACGATCACGGATACAGACGGGGGAACCGTGGCCTGGGCCAGCGCTGGCACGGCTGGTTTCAAGGGCTCCAAGAAGTCCACCCCGTTCGCCGCGACGATCGCCGCCGAGACTGTCGGGCGCGAAGCCGCCTCGATGGGGATGAAGCGGGTGCACGTACGCGTACAAGGCCCCGGCTCGGGGCGGGAGTCCGCGATCCAGGCGCTTCAGGGTGCCGGTCTGACGATCCGGTCGATCCGGGATGTCACGCCGATCCCACACAACGGTTGCCGTCCGCCGAAGAAGAGGCGCGTCTGAGTTGAGCGGGGCAGTCAGGAACACGCAGGTGACAGGGTAAGGAAACCAGATGGCACGCTATACGGGTCCGGTGTGCAGGCTCTGCCGGAGGGAAAACGAGAAGCTGTTTTTGAAGGGCAAGCGCTGCTTCACCGAGAAGTGCGCGCTCGAGCGCAAAGCATATCCCCCGGGTGAGCATGGTACGAGCAGGCGCCGTCGTCGCTCCTCGGAGTACGCCACGCAGCTCCGAGAGAAGCAGAAGGTCAAGCGAATCTACGGCGTGGGGGAGAAGCAGTTCCGCACGTTGTTCACCAAAGCGGCTCGCGTGAAAGGGATCACGGGTGAGCTCCTGCTGATCTCGCTCGAGGCGCGACTGGACAACATTGTTTACCGACTCGGCTTCGCTCCATCGCGCAAGGCGGCGCGGCAGCTCGTGCGGCACCGCCACGTTCGCATCGACGGTGCCACCGTGGATATCCCCAGCTTCCAGGTGTCACCTGGACAGGAAGTTTCGATCGCTCCCGCATCGCAGGACATGCCGGTTGTGCGCGAGGCCGTGGAGGATCGGAAGGGCAAGGATCTACTCAGCTGGCTGGGTGTCGACTACGACAACTTTTCGGGCCGCGTGCTCGAGCAGCCGAGCCGGGCAGACATCCCGCTCGCCGTTCAGGAGCAGTTGATCGTCGAGCTCTACAGCAAGTAATCGAGGCGAAACGCACATGTCAGCAGGGCTAGACCTTACAGGACTCGTACTGCCGGGGACCGTCGAGGAGCTCAACCGTTCCGACGATGGCCTGCACGCAGAGTATGTTCTACAGCCGCTGGAGAGAGGCTTCGGTCATACGGTGGGCAACTCCATCCGCCGTGTGCTCCTTTCCTCCCTCCCCGGTTGCGCCATCTGGGCTTTCCGGGCCGATGGCGTGCAACACGAGCACCAGACGATCCCGGGCGTGGTGGAGGACATCCACCAGGTAATCCAGAAGCTGAAGAAGCTGGTCGTTGTTCTCGATCCGGGCGTAGATGAGGCCAAGCTCGAGCTCTCGGTCCATAAGGCGGGACCGGTCACGGCCTCGATGATCGGGAGTGTCTCGGGTGTGACCATCGTCAACGCGGACGAGGTCCTGTTCACGCTTCAGGACGATCTGTCGGAGGGCCGGCCGCTGAACCTCGAATTCCGGGTCAACCGGGGCCGCGGATTCGTGGTCGCTGATCAGCACGAGCGTCCGGAAGATGCTCCCGTGGACCTGATTCGCATCGACTCGATCTACAACCCTGTCGTTCGGGCCAACTTCCTGGTCCAGGAGACGCGTGTCGGTCAGCGGACCGACTTCGATCGGCTGACACTTCAGGTCCAGACGAACGGCTCGCTGGATCCAGGCGACGCGATTGCGTACGCAGCCGAGATCGCCCGGCTGCACCTGCTGTACCTGACCGGCTTCGGCAGTGGCGGCAACGGTGGCGCCTTGCCCGAGATCGGTGGTCGCCCGGGACGTACGGCGGTGGACGGCGGGATGACCGTGCTTCTCGAGTCTTCTCTCGAAGCGTTCGAGGGAATCTCGATTCGTTCCCGCAACAATCTGGACAAGGCGGACATTCACACACTCCTGGACGTCGTCGTGAGGTCTCGGGACGAGATCCTGGCCGTTCCCTCGTTCGGCGAGAAGTCGCTCGAGGAGATCGCCGAGGTTCTGGCTCTCAACGGGCTTCGCTTCGGCATGACGATCGAGCGGGACGATGTCGGGGACCTGTGGATGGTTGAGGAGGCAGAGCTGGTGTCCGCTGGAGGCGAGGGCGGAGATGAGGCATAGGAAGAAGGGCCGGCAGCTCAGCCGCACGGCGAGCCACCGCACGGCGACGCTCCGGAACATGGCCACGAGCCTGATCCAGCACGAGCGGATCCGCACGACGGAGGCGAAAGCGCGTGAGCTCAGACCATTCGTCGAGAAGCTGATCACGCTTGGTGGGACGGACGACGTTCACAGCCGGCGCCGGGCGCGGCGTCATATTGCGGATCGGGCCGTGCTTCATAAGCTGTTCGACGAAGTGGGACCTCGTTTTCGGGAGCGTCCGGGCGGGTACACCCGCATCGTCAAGCTCGGAGCTCGGAAGGGTGATGGAGCCGAGATGGCGATCATCGAGTTCACCGAGATGGGGAACTAGAGCCGACCTCGGGTCGGGAAAGGCAGGCAGCGATGCTTCGCGGGGCTTCGACAGGACTGATGGTCGTCGCCGTGTTGGCTGTCGTCGGTTTCATGTGGTGGTTGGACCGGAAGGCCGACTCATACGGGACCGAGGTGGCTCCAGTGCTGGAGGAGGAGGTCGTGGACTCCGCTCCGGTCGATATCAGTATCGCGCGCTCGCTGCCGAACCAGGGGCGGCGGTCGGTGAGACAGGCTACCTGCGGTCGGTCCCGGTTGCGCAGCGGCTCGGTCGAGGCGCGTTCGCCTTGCAGCTGGACAGCGCGTCTACGTACCCGGTGCTTCTGTCGGCCGATCTGATTCAGATGGACACGCAGGTATACGGTGGGGATGTGGTGACTCTGTACGGCCATGTATTCACCCTCAACGACTCGATACGGGCGGTTTGGGTGGAGCAAGAAGCCGTAGACCAGGAAAACGCGGGTGCGGTGCCGATCAGTCCGAGTTTCATCATGGCGGACTCGCTCTCGTTCAACTGATGTGTGTTTAAGATGGCAAATTTCTGCTACGTATGTAATAAGGGGCCGGCTACCGGCAATAGCGTGAGCAACGCGAACAACAGGCGCAAGCGGCGCTTCATGCCGAACCTGCAGCGCGTCCGCATTCTTGAGGACGGCCGGGCCGTTCGTGTGCGGGTGTGCACACGGTGCCTGAAGGCGGGCAAGGTACGCAAGGCATCCTGAGGCGTCGGCGCGAGTCGACTTTCTTCCATCGCGTCGAGCTGAGACGACCCGAGAAGGCTCCGCCAGAAGGTGGAGCCTTCTTGTTGTGTCGAGTCACCGGACCGTCGTCGTGGGCCGGTGCTCCACAGGGGTGTCGGACCGAGGCCGATGCGGCACGACCGGAGCGTGGCGCGGATGAAAGCACTGGTCACCGGAGCTGACGGGTTCGTCGGGCAACACCTGATCGCGGAGCTGCTCGATCACGGTTTCACCGTGGCCGCGTCGGCTCTGGATCTGCCCCCAAGCCGATCCACCTCGATCCCGAGCAGATCGCGTCGGTGGACTGGAAGGCAGCTGACGTCAGGGATCACGGCGCGCTCGTGAGACTTGTCGCTGCTGCCATGCCGGATCGCATCTATCACCTGGCGGGATTCGCCTCGGGTGCCCTGGCTCGGCAGTACGCGTCCGACGCCGTCCACATCAACGCGGGTGGCACCGTCAACCTGTGCGAGGCCGTTGTCGCGGTCCGTGAACTGGAACCCGACTTCGACCCGCAGATTCTGATCATGGGGTCGTGCGATGCGTACGGAGACGCGGCGCGCGATGGGGTTCCGCTGACCGAGGATATGTCGCTGCGGCCTGTGTCCGTCTACGGCCTCTCCAAGGCCAGTCAGGAGCTCGCAGCGCATACCTATCGGCGGGCGCACGGATTGCAGATCTTTGTCGTCCGCGGCTTCAACCTGGTGGGTCCGGGGCAGGAGCCACCTTTCGTGGTCCCTGAGTTCGCCGTGCAGGTTGCCCGCATCGCGGCGCGGGAGACAGAGCCCCTCGTCAAGGTCGGAAACCTGGGAGTGGAGCGCGACTTCACGGACGTTCGCGACGGCGTGGAAGCGCTCCGTCTCCTGATGGATCTGGATGCGCCTCGCGCAGCCTACAACGTCGCTTCTGGTCGCACCATCCGGATTGGAACGATTCTGGACTGGATTGTAGACGAGGCGGGCATCGAGGTAGAGATTGAGGTGGTTCCGAGCCGGGTGCGGCGAGAGGAGCTGGCGATGGTCGTCGGCGACGCGACGCGCCTGAGGGAGGACACGGGCTGGATGCCGCGGCGTGACGTCGAGGCCTCGGTGCGGGAGACTTATCGCTGGATGTGGAGTCGGTTCTCGAGGACGGAAAACACCAACACCGTCGTTTGAGCGAGGGATACATGAACGTCACCATCGTCGGAAGCGGATATGTCGGTCTGGTCGTGGGAGCCTGCCTGGCCGAAACGGGAAATCGGGTCGTCTGCGCCGACATCGACGAACGCAAGATCGACCTTCTGAACGGGGGACAGAGTCCGATCTACGAACCGGGTCTCGACCGCCTGCTGCAGCGGAATCTGGCCGAGGGTCGCATGCGGTTCACGACGGACGTGGCCGAGGCGGTTCGCTCCGGGCTCGTCGTTTTCATCGCGGTCGGGACTCCCCCCGACGAAGATGGCTCGGCGGATCTGAAGCACGTGCTGGCCGTGGCCAGCGTCATCGGCCAGAACATGGTCGACGAGAAGGTCGTGATCACGAAGAGCACTGTGCCCGTGGGCACGGCGTCCAAGGTGCGCAGCGAGATCGAAAAGCACACCGACGGCACGTTTCACGTGTGCTCCAACCCCGAATTTCTGAAGGAGGGGGCCGCGATCGACGACTTCATGCGACCCGATCGAGTGGTCTGCGGGATCGAGTCCGAAGAAGCGCGTCCGATCCTGGAGGAGCTTTACGAGCCGTTCGTACGTAGCGGCAATCCGCTGATCTTCATGGACATTGCGTCCGCAGAGCTCACGAAGTATGCGGCCAACGCGATGCTTGCCACGCGCATCAGCTTCATGAATCAGGTCGCGGCTCTCTGTGAGGCGGCGGGAGCGGACATCAACATGGTGCGCCGTGGAGTTGGTTCCGACCCCCGCATCGGTGCTTCCTTCCTGTACGCCGGGGCCGGATACGGCGGAAGCTGCTTTCCGAAGGATGTGCGCGCCCTGATCCAGACGGGCGAGGAGATGAACGTCGACCTCTCGATCCTCAAGGAGGTCCACGAGACCAACGCGCGGCAGAAGCGGCTCCTGGGCCGGAAGATTCGAGCCCGATTCGGAGACGACCTGACCGGGCGCAGCTTCGCGGTGTGGGGGCTGGCGTTCAAGCCGGAGACCGACGACATGCGAGAGGCGGCTTCCGTGACGCTGATCGAGGAGCTTCTAGAGGGCGGAGCCACCGTCACCGCGCACGACCCCGTGGCCACGGACGTGGCTCGCGAGTGGTATCTGGGCGACCGGATCGAGTACGCGGATGACGAGTACGCCGCGCTCGCCGGTGCGGATGCGCTGATCGTCATCACGGAGTGGCTCCAGTACCGGCGTCCCGATTGGCAGCGAATCAAGGTGGCGCTCGCAGCCCCGATCGTGTTCGACGGCCGAAATCTCTACGATCCGGCGCGTATGAGACGGCACGGATTCGAGTACTATCCGATCGGCCGGGAGCAGGTGAGATGAGGATCCTGCTGACCGGCGCCGCCGGTTTCCTGGGCTCTCACCTGGCCGACCGGTTCCTCGCCGACGGACATGAGGTGATCGGGATGGACAACCTGATCACCGGGAACCTGGACAACATCTCGCACCTCGAGAATGAGCCCAGGTTTGATTTCGTCGAGCACGACGTGACGCAGTTCATCGACATCACCGGGAACCTCGACGGCGTCCTGCACTTCGCGTCGCCTGCGAGCCCCGTGGACTACTTGGAGCTGCCGATCCAGACCCTGAAGGTAGGGAGCCTCGGTACGCACAACGCACTGGGACTCTCCCTCGCCAAGGGCGCCATGTTCCTGCTTGCGTCCACGTCCGAAGTGTACGGGGACCCTCTGGTTCACCCGCAGCCCGAGAGCTACTGGGGCAACGTGAACCCGATCGGTCCGCGCGGCGTGTACGACGAAGCCAAGAGGTTCGCCGAGGCGATTACGACGGCGTACCGCCGATACCACGGGGTGGATACGCGAATCGTACGGATCTTCAATACGTATGGGTCGCGCATGAGGCCGGGCGATGGCCGGGTGGTATCCAATTTCATCGTGCAGGCACTGCTCGGACGGGGTCTTACAGTGTACGGCGACGGTTCGCAGTCGCGCAGCTTCTGTTACGTCTCCGACGAAGTGGAAGGCATCTTCCGGCTCTTTTTCTCGTCCGAACACGATCCGGTGAACATCGGTAACCCGGACGAGTACACGGTGGGACAGCTGGCGGAGCGCGTCCAGGCGCTGGTGGATCCGGGGGTAGGTGTACGATATCTGCCGCTCCCGACGGACGACCCGAAGGTGAGAAAGCCAGACATCACCCGGGCGAGGGAGATCCTGGGATGGGAGCCCTCCGTATCGCTGGAGGAGGGACTGGCGACCACGGTCGCGTATTTCCGCTCGCTGCAGGAGCAAGGCGCACTGAGGCCGCCGCCCGTTCTCACGGAAGCCTCCGAGGAACAGGCCCGATGACCGAGTCTTCCGGACAGGTCCTGTCGGTCGTAATGCCGGTATACAATGAACAGGATACGCTCGAGGCGATCGTTCGTCGCGTGCGTGAAGTGCCGCTCAAGATTGAGCTGCTGTGCGTGGACGATGGATCGACGGATCGATCGAGGGAGATCCTGGAGCGGCTGAAGGAGGAAGGTCTCGTTGATCGGGTCATTCTGCACGAGCGGAACCAGGGCAAGGGAAGGGCACTCGCCACGGGATTCGCGGCCGCTAGCGGGAGCGTCGTGATCATCCAGGACGCAGACCTGGAGTACAATCCGGACGAGTATCGCAAGCTGCTCGAGCCGATCCTCGACAATCGTGCCGACGTCGTCTACGGCTCGCGGTTCCTGGGCGGGGAACCGCACCGCGTGCTGTACTTCTGGCACTACGTGGGGAACCGTTTCCTCACACTGATGTCCAACATGGTGACCAACCTGAATCTGACGGACATGGAGACCTGCTATAAGTGCTTCCGCAAGGAAGTGCTCGAGGGTCTCGAGATCGAGGAGCGCGGGTTCGGGGTCGAGCCGGAGATCACGGCGAAGGTAGCTCGGGGCGGCTGGCGGGTATACGAAATAGGAGTGTCCTACAGTGGCAGGACATACGCTGAGGGGAAGAAGATCAACTGGAAGGACGGATTCCGGGCTCTGCATTGCATCGTGAAGTACGGAATCGTGCGTCGGGCGGTATCACGCCCGCAGATTCCGGCACCGTCCGCCGAGGGCTGAGGTAGCAGGTCGTGCCGCACACCGGTTCCAGGGCAAGATACTCCCGGACGAGCATGGCGCTCGTCGTTCTCTTCGTCTTTCCGGCGGCCTGCGGCGGCTCGCCGGACGACGCCGTGGAGCGCGGAGATCGTCTGTACGGAGCCGGGCAGGTGAACGCAGCGATCGCCGAGTATCGGCTGGCCCTTCGGCAGAGTGGTGACGAGCCCGAAGTGCTTCTGCGACTGGGGGACGCGTACGGAAAGCGCGGAGAGGTGGAGGCGGGTCTCAGGTACGTGAGACGTCTGCTGGCGCAGGATTCCACGTATCGCTACCAGGCGGCCGCGGTTCTTTCGAGCGCGGCCCGGGTAGCCCTGGAAGGCGGCGCTCCCGACAACATGGCACGGGCGCTCGGGCCGGTTGAGAAGATGGGGATTGGACTCATCCCGCCGGACCTGAGACTGTCGCTCGCGCGGTACTACTCCGGGCTATCGGATCACGGACGCGCCCTCCCGCTGTACCTGGCGGCGGCGGAAAGCGATTCGCTTCCGGCCGCCGTAGAACTGGAGACGGCTCGCACGTTTCAGGAGCTCGGAGGATGCCGAGAGGCGCTGGGCTACTTCGAGCGCTACCTGGAGCGCGGCGGCGCGGCGGGAACCGACCGGTCGGGCGCACGGTGGCAGTACGGGAACTGCCTGTTCAACGTAGCGGAAGAGGAGCTGCGTGGGGGCCACCAGAGGACGGCGCGGGAGTACCTTGACCAGCTGATCGAACAGGGAGTGCCCCGGACGCTGCTGGACCGGGCCCACTTCGAACGCGGAGAGATCCTGCTGGCCCGGGGAGCTTACGAGGAAGCCGAGATCGACTTCCTGGCGGTGCTGGAATTGAATCCTGCGCGGAGTGGCCCACTTGTGGGAATGGCAGAAGAGAGAATACGAGAGATCCGATACGGATACTTGAGATAATGGGACGACGGGGAGTGGGACGAAATCCGGGTAGCGCGAGCTTCGCCTGGGGTGCGTGCGTGTGGGTCGGCTTACTCGCGGCGTGCGCTCCGGCCATGCCGCCGGCAACCGCGACGCCGCGGGGGCGGTTCGAGTGGTCGCTGGACCGGTACGAGCGAGGGAAATATCACGATGCGATCCGCGGTTTCCGCGATCACCTGCTGCGTGAGCCCCTGCATCCGACGGCCGACAGTAGCCGACTTCTGCTGGCGGAGTCGTACCTCCAGACCGACCAGGAGCTCCTCGCAGCGAACGAGTTCCGGCAGATGGCGACGTCCCGGCCGAACAGTCCACTGGCCGATGACGCGCAGTTCGGTATATGCCGGTCCTATTGGGCCGTGTCACCCGGTCTTCCGCGTGATCAGGAGTTCACTGAGAAGACGATCGAGGAGTGTACGCGACTGTTGGAGTTCTTCCCGCGGAGTCCGCTGGTCGGCGAGGCTCGCGACCTGGTGGCGCAGGCCCGGCAGAAGGTGGCCGCCAAGGAGCTCAGGGTCGGGAAGTACTACTACGATCGAGGGTTCTACGAGTCGGCGATCATCTACCTGGAGAACATTCTGCAGACCTATCCGGAGGCCGACGTGGTGCCGGAGACACTGCTGGTCCTGCATGATAGCTACTATCAGGTCGGTTTCCGGATGGAAGCGGATGCTGTGAGGCAGCGTCTCCTCGAGTGGTTCCCGGACTCCCGCGCGGCCAAGGCGCTGCCCGAGAGAGACGAGGACGAGGGCTGAGGTGTCCGGGCGCGTCGGGGTGCTGGGTGGGACGTTCGATCCCCCTCACATCGGACACCTGGTCGTGGCCCAGGACGCCATCGAGCTCCTGAAGCTGGACCGATTGATCGTGATTCCAGCGGCCCGTCCCCCACACAGGGAAGCTGTGCTGGACGCGGCCACGAGGCTGGAACTCGTGTTGGAGGCGTTCCGAGGAGACGAACGCGTCGAGGTGAGCGATGTCGAGCTCAGACGCGATGGGCCGTCCTGGACGGTCGATACGCTGGAGTGGGTCCGGCGGGAGCTGGACCCCGAGGTCCTGTACCTCATCGTCGGAGCCGACCAGCTCCGTTCGTTCGCCGGCTGGCGGGAGCCCCGGCGCATCCTGGAGCTGGCGCGGCTCGCGGTGATGACGCGACCGGGAGAAGAAACACCGGTCACGGACGTTCCGTACGACCGAATCGATGTCACACGGGTGGACCTGTCGAGCACGCGGATTCGCCGCCGGCTCGACGAGGGCCGGTCCATCCGATACATGGTGCCGGAGCGCATTCGTCCCTCGGTAGAGCAGGCGTGGGCGGTGCGCCGGGTGGTGTCGCGCTCCCTTGGATAGCTCGGCGGAATAAAGGAAGATCGCAGCACATGTTGAAGGGACTCGTACAGAAAGTCGTGGGCACCCGCTTCCAGCGCGAGATGAAGCGGATGCAGCCCATCGTCGATGAGATCAAACGGCACGAGGAACTGCTGGCTGACGTCTCGGAAGACGAGCTGAAGGCCCGGACCGAGCAGTTCCGGGCTCGGATCCGCGAACGGACGCAGAAGCTCGAGGACGAAATCGAGAGTCTACGCGAAGAGCGTCGGCACACCGAGGACAGCTCGAAGAGGGCCGACCTGTCCGAGCGGATCCACCAGGCGGAGGAGGAGTTTGAGGAAGCCACGGACGAAGTGCTGGACGAGCTTCTCCCCGAGGCCTTCGCGACCGTGCGCGAAGCCTGCCGTCGCATGCTCGGACGCGAGATCGATGTTACCGGGCACAATATGACCTGGGACATGGTCCCGTACGACGTGCAGCTGATCGGTGGCATCGTTCTTCACCAGGGTAAGATCGCCGAGATGGCCACCGGTGAAGGAAAGACGCTCGTCGCCACCCTGCCGCTCTATCTCAACGCGCTGTCTGGCAAGGGCGCCCACCTGGTCACGGTGAACAACTACCTGGCCCGGCGGGACTCCCAATGGATGGGCACGGTATTCCAGTACCTGGGGCTCACCGTGGGCTGTATCGACGACACGCAGCCGGGTAGCGAGGTGCGCCGCGGCATGTACGGCTGCGACATCACCTACGGTACCAACAACGAATTCGGTTTCGATTACCTGCGCGACAACATGGTGGTGCGCCAGGAAGACCGGGTACAGCGGGCTCACAACTACGCGATCATCGACGAAGTCGACTCCGTCCTGATCGATGAGGCCAGGACGCCGCTCATCATCAGCGGTCCTGTGGGCCAGGCGCAGGACCAGCAGATCTACAAGAAGTACAACGCTCAGGTGGCCGGCCTCGTTCGCAAGCAGACCGCGATCACGAGCGAGCTGGTCGCCGAGGCGGAGAAGGAGCTCGCGAAGCTCGAGGAGGAAGCGGAGGACGCGAGCGATTTCCACACGGGCAAGCTGCTTCTCGCCGCCCAGCGAGGCGCGCCCAAGAACCGCCGTCTGATGAAGCTACTGAGTGAGACGGGCGTGAAGCAGCTGATGCAGCGCACCGAGGCGGGGGTCATGCGCGAGAAGGCCATGGCCGAGATCGACGAAATGCTGTTGTTCACGACCGACGAGAAGGGTCACACAATCCAGATCAGCGATCGGGGGCAGGACATCCTGAGCCCGGGCGATCCGGACGCATTCGTGGTGCCCGACATCTCGGAGGACGTGAAGAAGGTCGAGGACGACGAGAAGCTGGGGCCGGATGAGAAGCGGGACCGCATCCAGCAGCTGGAGCGCGACTACGCCGAGAAGTCGGAGCGCCTCCACATCATCCACCAGCTCGTGAAGGCGCATGGCCTGTACGAGAAGGACGTGGAGTACGTCGTCGAGAACGGCGAGGTCGTGATCGTCGACGAGTTCACGGGCCGGAAGATGGTGGGCCGGCGGTGGAGCGACGGGCTCCACCAGGCGGTCGAGGCGAAAGAAAACGTCAGCGTCCGCGGGGAGACCCAGACGCTGGCCACGATCACGATCCAGAACTACTTCCGCATGTACTCCAGGCTGGCCGGAATGGCCGGCACGGCGGAGACGGAGGAAGGCGAGTTCCACGAGATCTACGGCCTCGAGGTCGTCGTTATTCCCACCAATCGGCCGGTACGCCGGATGGACGACGAGGACCTTCTCTATCGGACGAAGAGGGAGAAGTTCGCCGCCCTGCTGGACGAGATCGAGCGGCTCCACCGACGCGGCCTGCCCATGCTCGTCGGCACCACGAGCGTGGACGTCTCTGAGAAACTCTCTCGCATGCTCAAGCGGCGCGGGCTGGCTCATGAGGTTCTGAACGCGAAGCAGCACGAGCGCGAGGCGGAGATCGTGACTCAGGCGGGACAGCCCGGCGCGATCACGATCGCCACGAACATGGCGGGCCGCGGCACCGACATCAAACTCGGCGCGGCCCTGGTGAAGTGCCAGGTGTGCGGCCTTCGCTCAGCCGAGCCCGCCTTCGGCCAGCTCGAGGAAGACGAGGACCTCGATCAGGACCAGGTGAAGGCGCTCGGGTGCTACGTAGACCCGCCGTGCGGTCTGCAGATCCTAGGCACGGAGAGACACGAATCCCGCCGAATCGACCGCCAGCTACGCGGTCGCGCGGGTCGGCAGGGCGACCCGGGCTCGAGCCGTTTCTTCCTGTCTCTCGAGGACGACCTGATGCGCCTGTTCGGGACCGAGCGGGTGGCCAAGGTCATGGATCGCCTCGGGGCCGAAGAGGGAGAGGTCATCACCCACCCCTGGATGACGAAGTCCATCGAGCGAGCACAGCGGCGCGTCGAGCTCCAGAACTTCGATGCCCGCAAGCGGCTGCTCGAGTACGACGACGTCATGAACCAGCAGCGTGAGGTTATCTACGACCTGCGGCTGTTCGGGCTGGAGGGTGGCGAGGACCTGAAGGGCGAGGCGTGGGAGATGATCGAGCGATCGGTCATCGAAATCGTCGAGGGCGTGATCGAACCGGGTTCGCACGCCGACGATTGGGATCTCCCCGGGCTCCGTGAGCGCCTGCTCCTGGACTACTTCCTCGTGGCGTCTTTCCTGCCGACATATGAACTGAACCAGACCGACATCGAATGGAAGGACACGGACGAGTTGATGGACGCCGTGCTCGATTTCGTCCACGAGGCGTACCACGAGAAGATCGACACCTTTGGCGAGAACTGGGAGAGGATCCTCAGCTTCATCTTCCTGTCGGTGATCGACGAGAAGTGGAAGGGGCACCTGTACGACCTCGATCACCTGCGCGAATCAATCCGCTACCGGGCCTACGGTCAGCGGGATCCCCTGGTCGAGTACAAGAAGGAAGCGTACGAATCGTTCGTCGACCTGATGCAGGACCTTCGGAAGAGCCTGTCAAACCTGCTGTTCCGGGCGCAGGTCGAGATGCGTCCGGCGCTCAGGCCACAGCAGGTAAGCTCGATGAGTGGACCGAGCGAGCTCGCGGGTACCGGAAGCGGACTGGCGCCGGCAGGTGGGCCTGTCTCGGCCTCGGGTGCGGCGCCGAGAGCGGCGCCGGAGCTGGCGGCGACGGGCGTGGCGGCCACGGCGCTGAAGGAGCCGGCCGCGAGGCCCATGCAGCAGGTAGTGCGTCCCGAAGCTCCACTGCGGAGTGGGGAAGAGGTCGGGCGAAACGATCCGTGTCCGTGCGGGAGTGGGAAGAAGTACAAGAAGTGCCACGGGCGGTTGGGGTGACCCGGCTCCCGGGAGGCGGCTCGTCCCTGTCGGAGCCTCCTCACGGCTGACGCCGCTGCGGGGTCTCCTCGGGGACTCTGCCAAGCCTCCCGAATCGCCGGATCACCCCACCGCGAAGCGGTAACGGCCGGGTTCCTGGCTGCGCTGTGGAGACGCGCTCCGGAAACGTCGCACTCGGCGCCGGTAGGGTCGGCACTCCGACCGCGTGAGGTGGCGGCGGCGGGGGTCTCCACCGGTGCTACGCTAGAGACCGACTTGCGGACATCAGCCACTGCGGCGAAGGCAGTCGGGGTTCTTGATCCTCCGGTGAGAGCTGTTCCGCAGATTCTCCGTGTGACTCCCACCATCCGGGAATGGCCGCCCGCGGACCGGCCACGTGAGCGTCTGACCACGCATCCGCCGAGCGCGCTGTCGCCTCGTGAGCTGCTGGCGGTCCTTCTCGGCTCCGGCGGAGCGGGGCGCACGGCCCTGGACCTGGCTTCGGAAGTTCTCGTCCGTTACGGCGGCTCTCTACGTCGTCTCGGGGCCGCGGAGCCCGGTGAGCTGGCCACCGCCCCGGGAATCGGACCGGCGCGCGCCTGCGCGCTGGTGGCCGCCTTCGAGCTGGGTCGTCGCGCGTCCGCCGAACCCGCGCGGCGCGAGTCTCGCATCCAGGGCCCCGGGGACGTCTTCCGGAGGCTCGGACCTGCCCTGCGGGACCGGAAGCAGGAGGAGTTCTGGGCGCTGTACCTGGACACCCAGAACCGCGTGATCTGTGAGCGCTGCGTCACGGTCGGCCTGTTGAACTCTTCGCTCGTCCATCCACGCGAGGTGTTCGCTCCCGCGATCGCGCACGCCGCGGCGAGCGTCGTGCTGGCCCACAACCATCCGAGCGGCGACCCCGATCCCTCTCCCGAAGACCTGGAAGTTACATGGCAACTGGTAGAGAGCGGCCGGCTTCTCGGCATTCCGGTGCGCGACCACATCGTCATCGGGGACGGTCGCTACATCAGTCTGCTCGAGCGCGGGTTGGTGCCCGGCGTGGGGCGTGAGGCGTCGGTCCGCAGTCCGGGAAGTCCCGGATCCTGAGGCGGAGTTCTTTGCATGGCATGCGAGTTGCTCTCTATGTTGAATTTGAGAATGGTCCGGCCAGATTCGGCAGGCCGGGGCAACTCTACGCTCCCCGAGGGTATGCGCAGGGGACGCTGAACTCCCAGGGAAACGCCGTGGCGACGAGATCGACCCAGGTCAAGCGGAAGGAAGGCTCCGCCCCAGCAGGGGACTGGGCGATGTCCATCCTGCCGCCGGAGTTCCTCGAGGCGATCGCCGGCAGCGAGGACCGTCTGGATCTCGAGCTGCTCGCCCTGGCTTTCCAGTACGCGAGCGACAAGCACGAGGGCCAGAAGCGCAGCTCGGGCGAGGACTACATCACGCACTGCGTCCAGGTCGCCACCATCCTGGGAGAGATCCACCGGGATACGGTGAGCATCGCCGCCTCCCTCCTGCACGACGTGGTCGAGGACAGCCGCACGACGGTGGAGGAGATCGAGCGCGAGTTCGGCAGCGAGATCGCCACGATCGTAGACGGCCTGACCAAGATTTCCCGAGTGGAGATCCGGTCCCTTGCCGAGCGTCAGGTGGAGACGTACCGGAAACTGCTGCTCTCGATGGCGCGTGACGCGCGGGTGATCATCGTCAAGCTGGCCGACCGGCTTCACAACATGCGCACGCTCGAGCACCTGGACCCTGCGAGCCAGCGCCGGATCGCGCTCGAGACGCGCGACATCTACGCCCCGCTCGCTCATCGCCTCGGAATGGCCCGGGTGCGGTGGGAGCTGGAGGACCTCGCGTTCAAGTTCCTGGAGCCCGAGGAGTATCGCGCGGTGGCCACCACCGTGTCGGACAAGCGGAGCGAGCGAGAGAGCCTGATCGGACGGTTGGTCGCGCCGCTCAAGGAGGAGCTCCGGGCGGCCGGTCTCGAATGCGACGTCGAGGGCCGGGCGAAGCACCTGTGGTCGATCCACCGGAAGATGGAGAAGCGGGGCCGGCCGTACGAGGAGATCTACGACGGCCTCGCCGTACGGGTGGTCCTGGCCTCGGTACGGGACTGCTACCACGCCCTGGGGGTGATCCACAACAAGTGGACGCCGCTGACGGAACGCTTCCACGACTACATCGCGACCCCGAAGTCGAATCTGTACCAGGGCCTTCACACGACGATCTTCGGACCGGGTGGCCGGCTGTACGAG
>PVMK01120295.1_pt1 | contig 38069 bp, 32 predicted proteins | sample 1853481 | NCBI WGS metagenome assembly PVMK01 (sample SAMN08533507, study PRJNA380276) | Marine sediment metagenome, whole genome shotgun sequencing project.
GCTACCCCTATTTAGTCTGTGTTGTAGTCCCTTTAATGACACCTTGCCTACCCACTACACAAATCATACTTAAAACACCCCCTATAAATCAAAAATATATCCAACAGACCTAGTAAACCCACATTTCATTGATTTTCGTTAATGTGATAAGCATTCATTTTGATACCTAATGAATGGAATTGATGGGTCTTTGAACCTAAAATGTATGGTGCAGGATATTAAAAATAAACGACATGGGACCTCTATCAAGTTCCAATGGAGCGGTCCGTTGGGTACGGCAGCTTTTGGAACAGGTGTATAATCACCCTCAGAAATTTTAAAATAAAAAATTAAAAATAATTAGCCCACTGCCACTTCCCATTGATTAGAAATCCTCAGCCCTATTTAATATCTTCAGTTACTAAAGCAAACATTCTATAAAATACTGTATAGTTGTACACAATTAAACTAGATGAACGAAACAGACAATATATCAATAGAAGAATTGAGAAATAAAATTATCCAATTCAATAATGATATGAACGTTCAAAAACTTGAAAATCTATATCATTCAAAATCTTTTTCAGAAATTATTGGTGTTAGTAGAAAAGAACTGGTACATAGTAATTTCATTGCTTGGATTTTAAATGAAAATGAGAGCCATTCTCTTGGGAAATTTCCAATTCAAAAATTTCTTGAGTTATTGGTAATTCATTCTAAAGAAATTCAATTAAAAGAATACAAAGAATTATTTGATACAATCATTGTTTCGGATTATGAATTATCAAACGTTCAAATCCAAACTGAAAAGTCAATCAAGGATGTAGGACGAATAGATGTATTTATTGAATCTAAAATCTCTTATTTAGGAAATGAGAAAAATCTAAAAATAGTAGTTGAAAATAAAGTTGGAACAAAAGAGCATAGCGATCAAACAACAAAGTATTTTAACCATTTTAATTCGGCTAAAAAATCTGATGATATAATCTTGTATGTTTTCTTAACCCCTATTTCTGGTCTTGAACTGATTGAGTTGTCTGAGCCAGAGTGTAGTTCAAAAGAATTTATCCAAATAAATTATCAATCTTTAGTTGACTTTCTTTTGGAGCCAGCCATCAAAAAAAATATTCCAGATAGGACAAAAACAATTATTAACGAATACTTACAATCTTTAAGTCAACCAACTTTAGACAAAGATGAAGAAGAATACAAACAAGGACTTATTATGGCTTTAGGAACTGATGAAAGAAACCTTTTAACCAAATTTTGGGATAAAAATCAAAAACTTATACTTGCAGCACTTTACGCCATTAGTTCAGACCCAGAGCAAGACAAAGACGTTAGAGATAACGCAACTTCAGCCCTAGCCAATCTTTCTAATTCCAATAAGGACAGAAGTTTATATTCAATTTCTTACAATGGTAATCCAGAAATTGAAAAAATAAAAAAATCCGACATTGGACTTTCAACTATTAATATTCTTGACAAGCACAATTTAATAGACAACGAAATCTTTGAGTTTTTAAGAAAAGATAAAACTTGCAGTTTTCAATTACTCAAAAAACTCGAAGAAGTAACTGAAAACGAAAAGAAGTATGGAAAATATAGAGTTAATAGCTCTCCTGAATTGATATTTAATGACAATGAGTATTTTGTTGCAAGAAATTGGGGTAAACTAAATACAGACAAATTCATAAAGAAAATGTCTAAGAAAATTAGTGAACTGGAATATGAAAATCATATTTAAAAACTGTGTACAACAACAGTATATAGAAAATAGTGCGTTCGGTGGTTTATGAAAGTTCAGTGTTATTTGCACTATTGGTAGGGTTAATGATAAAAATTCTCAAGTAGGGTTAAGATACCATTTAACGAAGTTGCCCTACACCCCTACCAATTCTGAGCTTCTCAGAGGGTATATGGGATACAACTTGTTGTTGGATATAAACTAGCATGGATTGGGTCCCATATTAAGTACCAATATGCCAACGATGCGTCAAAGCTGGATGGGACAGGTGTATTAACCGCCTGGAAAAAAAATATAATAAAAAATTAGGGAAAATTAACCCACTGCCACTTCTCATTGATTAGTAATCCTCAACCCCATTTAATATCTTCAGTTACTTGACTAAGCTAATTTTCTAAAACAAACACTATATAGTTGGTGGTAATACCTGGTCCTTAAATAAAAGTCGCAATCATGAAAAAATATGCAATCGTACTATTAGCTATCTTCACTATATCATGTGCTTTTGGTCAAGTTGACAAAAGGCTTAAAGGAATCGAAAAGGAATTCAATAAAATTCTCAAGGCAACAAAAGCTCCAGGTTTTGCGGTAGCGATCGTTGAAGGTGATAAGGTAATATATTCAAAAGGTTTTGGTTATCGGGATTATGAAAATGAAATTCCAATGGATGCCAACACACTGTTAGCAATTGGTTCGAGTTCCAAGGCCTTTACGTGTTCAATACTTGGCCAGCTGCGACAAGAAGAAAAAATATCCTTTGACGACAGTCCAATTAAATATATCCCCGAACTAAGATTTTACAATGAGGATTTAAATAGTAGAATTATCATTCAAGATTTAATGAGTCATCAAACAGGCATCCCGCGGCATGACTTTTCTTGGTACCTATTCCCTACATACAGTAAAGACAGTTTAATTCAAAGAATTCAATATCACGAGCCTTTCACAGGACTAAGGCAACAATGGCATTATAATAATTTCATGTTCCTAACTCAGGGTGTCATTGCGGAACGTATTACAGGCAAAAGCTGGGAAGACAATATTAGGGAACGCTTCTTTCAGCCATTAGGTATGAAAAGATCTAATGTGTCCATTGAAGAATTAGAGAAAAGCTCTAATGCGGCTGTTGGGTATGAGTTAAAGAAAGACAGTATCATAAGCAAAATGGACTATTATCGCATTGCGGGTATGAGTCCAGCAGGAAGCATTAATAGCAGTGTGAATGAGATGTCTAACTGGTTAATAACTTGGATTAATAATGGAAAATTTAAAGGAGAACAAATTCTTCCTGAATCTTATGTCACTGAAGCCATGAGTTCTCAAGCTGTGATGAATGCTTCATTACCTCGGAAAGAATTTCCCGATTTGCATTTGGCTAATTACGGTTATGGTTGGGTTATTTCTTCTTATCGGGGACATTATAGAGTTGAACACTCCGGTGGTATTGATGGTTTTTCGGCCAACGTAGCTTTTTACCCAAGCGATAGCATTGGTATTGTCGTCTTGGCCAACCAAAACGGGTCCGCTGTCCCTTCTTTTATCAGAAATACCGTTGCTGATAGAATGCTAGGAACCAAGAGAACAGATTGGGCACAAGAATTCATTTCTAGACAGAAAAAGAATAAAGAAGCAAAAGTAGAATCCTCATCCTCAAAAGTAAGTGACACACATCCATCACATGAATTACAAGCGTATACAGGTAATTATTCTCATTCAGGCTATGGTCAATTTGAGATAACAAATCAATTGGATTCACTGTTTGCCAATTTCAAGTTGAAAATATACTATTTAAAACATGTTCACTATGATGTATTTGAACCATTTGAGGTAAGTAAAACCGGAATCGATACTACGGACACAGGACCACTACGATTCAACTTTATTACCAGTGATGCGGGAGAAATTGCTACCGTGAAAATGAAAATTGAAGGAGCGTTAGATCACCCAATCGAGTTTGATCATGAGCCTAATGAAATAGATGTTGATTTAGCCACATTGGAAAAATACACTGGAGAATATGATTTATCAGGAACCGAGATCAAAGTTTATATTAAAAATGAGAGCACACTATATCTATTTGTGAAGGGTCAGCCAGAATATGAGGTGATACCAACGGACAAGGACATTTTTACATTCAAGACCCTTGATGGTTTTAAAGTGGAGTTTAAGGAATCGGATGACAAATCGATTAACCAACTAATCCTTAGGCAACCAAACGGAACTTTTAAAGCAACGAGGAAATAACTACCACCAATCGAATAGGCCGCTGACAGCCAAATGACTGCCAGTGGGCCTCTGGTCTATTCAAAGATGTTAATGAAATGTTAAACTAGAATTTCAAACTGTACCTCATCACATCAAAACCAAATAACACCCAACATGCGCTAAAGCCGCATGGGTAATATTTACATCTCTGAACGTCATACCCTAATTACATCATATGAACCCATATAATGGTAGGGGTTAACAATAAAGATTCACAGATAGGGTAAGATACCATTTTGTTAAATGGTTCTACCCCCTACCACCTATGAGCTTCACAGAGGTAAATGTATGAAGTCTAGTTAGCCCAATTATCTATATTAATCCACCCCATCAATCAAATATATTTCATGTTACACACTAGTATTAAAATCAAATTTAGTGCTTATTTATGAAACTACTTTCATATTTTTATGAAAGTACAAATTTCATAAAATGAATATAAATCAATTGGGCTATTTATCAATAGGTTCTCAATTACGAAGAATCTATGAAAAGCTTCAAGTTGAGGCTGACAAAGTATATTCTAATATCAATTTAGAGTTTAAGTCAAGTTGGTTTCCAATCTATTATACTTTATCTAAAAGTAGTAGAGCCTTGACAGTAATGGAAATAACGGATAATATTTCATACAGTAGAATAACGGTAAAAAATGTAGTACGAGAATTAGTAAAAGTTGGGTTTGTAGAAATCAAGTCAAACCCAACAGATAGCCGCTCAAAACTCATTCAACTCACCGAAAAAGGCAAGAATATAAAAAATGATCTACAATCTATTTGGAAACTCTTTCAAGAAAAACTTGAATCCATATTTGGGGAAAATGGAGATGAATTTTTAACTCAGTTAATAGAAATCAATGAAAAATTAAACGCACAGTCAATGGAAAAAGACATACTCAAAAAGCATTTCAATTACACTGTAAGAAATGCAAAATCCAATGAATTTAAAGAAGTAGGCGAATTGATGGTAGAAGTGTATTCAGTCTTAAAAGGTTTTCCGAAACCCGATGAACAGCCACAGTATTATGATTTACTTAGAAATGTTGGTCAATTAACTGAAAACAAAAATATTGAATTGCTTACAGCAGTTTCGGATCAAGGAGGCGTTGGCGGTGCAGTTGTTTACTTTAAAGATATGAAAGACTATGGGTCAGGAGGAATAGCAACACAAGAAAAAAATGCCTGCGGATTTAGATTGTTAGCCGTGGCTCCAAAGACAAGAGGACTAGGTGTAGGTAAATTATTAACAGAATATTGTCTGCAAAAAGGAAACAATAGTTCAGCGGAAAATATGATTATTCATACCACCAATTCAATGAAAATAGCTTGGGGTATGTATGAAAGATTAGGCTTTAAAAGAGCAAAAGATTTAGATTTTATGCAAGGTGATTTACCTGTTTTTGGATTCAGATTAAAGCTAAACTAATTGTCAAGAAAAAAACGCACCACAATCGAGGCCGCTGATCACGTGTTTGACCAGGCGTAGGTACTGATTGCCTACCCACTACCAAAGATGTACTTAAAACACCCCCTAATAACCGAAAATATATCCCATACACTTAATAAGCCCACATTTCATTGATTTTCGGTAATATGATTATCATCCATTTTGACACTTAATGAACGGATTTGATGGGTTTTTGAACATAAAACGTATGGTTTAGGACAAGGAATATCAATCAGAGTTGCTTAAGAAAATACCAATCCAACAACCCGATGGTTGGCTATAATCAAATGCCAAAGTATAAATCCTAGGATGTGCTACTTTCTTTTGAAGTTCACATCATTTCTCAGGCTCAAGGGTAATCTGATACCATTTGAATGAGATGTTTCCAATCTACCATTTAATCAAGTCTGAAAGTGCAAATACGAATAAGGTGATTTCGCCTTTTACAAAAAATTTCTGAGTTGAAGGGTTACAGCGATAGAATTTAGGTACTAATGTTTAACTAAAATAATGTCAAACTAAACTCAAACAGCTATGGCAACAGTTAGTAATGTAAATCTAAAAATTAAGAAAGGAGGTGACGGAAGTCGCCGTAAAGTGACAGTTACTTATAGGTTGTGTTTTACAACCTGTGAAGTTCTTGCTGGATCAGTTTTTATTGAACATGTTAGTTTAAGAGGAGATGACCCCATTTGGGATGATCATCTTACTACACTTCGTAACAGATGTGTTAAAGCAGAAAGAGGATGTATTGACCGTGAAATCGTAAGACATGTGTCAAGAAGTACATTGGACGAGGATGGAGATACCGTGATATTCGGTATTCCAGTTCATGCGGCAAGAGATGAGATATATGCTCGTGTCAAGTTAACACCCTTTTCTCCTAGTGGTTCAAATTCAGATTCTAATATTGTCACAGGACAGTTTGGTGCTGCTGGTAATGACTGATGAATTTGATTGAAATGAAAGAGGTTGGAATTTAATCCAATCTCTTTCTTTATAATTAGAGTGGTTACTGTTGGTGATACCCCCTACCAATTCTGAGCTTCTCAGGGATGTTTGAACAGCAGAATCAATGGCTGATTGCCTGCCCACTACAAACCATACTCAAAAGCACCCCTAAAAACCAAAATTATATCCAATAGGCTTAATAAACCCACATTTCATTGATTTTCGTTAATGTGATAAGTATTCATATTGAGACTTAATGAACGGAATTGATGGGTCTTTTAACCTAAAATGTATGGTTATGACAAGGAAAATGAAGGGGTTTACTGATTGTCACTTTATTAAAAGTTAAATGAGGTTATTTAGAATTATGATCTACCTTTTACAATATTGCATTTTCTTAAATTCATTTTAAACCAACCTTTGAGGCATCCTTTGGAAGGCAACTAAAATTAAAGATTTCTGTATTTAAAAAAGTTGGACTAATTTGAAGAATGGATCACGCAGGAAGACTAATAATAGACACAGAAGGTAAAAGAAAAAGCTATTTCTTATGGAATGGAACTGAAACTTACTATGAAAAACTGAGATCAGCATACAAGGACATTGAATCTGACAAAACCAATGATTATTCTTTTTTTAGTTTCTTTATTTTATGTTCTGCCACGCTTGAATATTCTCTCAACTACATAATAGCGGATTTCGGTCTGAAACATTATGGACCAGATAAATGCGACACCTTCCCAGATAAATATAATAAATTGACAGAGGATTTTATCTGGCGGAAATTCAAAGAGAAAATACGACCAGAAGAAATTTGGGTTGTAAGAAAAACGGTAACCCCATTGCAACACCAGCGTCAAATAGGCTCGCTCAATAAAGATTCACTGGTGTTGTTTCTAGCCGTTGATAAAGACAGCATAAACCACTCCACGATAGAGGGGAAGATATCCTATCAACATAACATGATTGGATATTTTGAGCATCCCTCAAACAGGAAAAACATTGTTTGGATGGTATCAATAGTGAGTCCTGGTTTGGCCCCTATTCCAAAAGACGTTATTCTAGTACCAGAGCAGATCCCCGGACCATGATTATCATCAGTTTTTGTACGCTTTGTCCAGGAATACATAACGTGCATCATTCAAGGCCTTTTCGGCACCACTTACCGTATCAATAAGCATTATAGCGGGCTCAGGTTGGGCTTAGCAGCTGGACATTCAAGGTACTTTTCCGTTGTTGTAATATTCGTATGTAACAGTTTCGTGCGGACCCGGTAAATATCCTTTGTAAGGGTATATTCCAACACCGCGAAGGAATGTCTAGCAGTATAAATATCGATTTGTTGAGGTTTTTCGATTCCTACTTCTTAGCAGACCTCTCTTAGGTGTTTAATGATCTTTCACCAATTGCCTATTACGAAGGACAGGATATGAAAGACCTTAATATTGAAGATCCGGAATGGGACTTTTTGAACCGACTGAAAAGACAGCCGGACAAATCCACATTTTATTATTGGTACCAGACGGTACAACTATTAGTAACAGCGAACGCATGACTATCCGCAATGATCTGGACAAACTGGAAAAAGAACTATGGGCAACTCATTGACAAAATGTTCAGCCTTTACTCCTAACGGATTCTTGGTCTTCTAGTGTCCAAGGATAATACATTGTTGGTAACCATTATAAAGTTTGCCAGCGAGACTCGAATGAAGTAAATTAGGGGAGAAATACCAAGGTCAACAATCAAAACAGATTTTTGTTGTTAATGCCCGATATAATTGTAGCATAAATTAATACCTATGAGAAAGATAATAAAATTTAGTGCTTTGGCGGGGGTTCTAATCTTGTACTTTTGCTTTACAGCAATCCATCAAAATGATTGGATCAACCTGTTTGATGGTAAGACTTTGACGGGATGGAAAGTTGGAGCAAATGCGGCAACTTTTAAAGTGGAAAATGGCGTTATTGTAGTTCATGGTCCAAGAGCTCATCTATTTTACCAAGGCGATCCGCATGACTTTAAAAACTTTGAATTTAAAGCCCAAGTCATGACAACTCCGGGGTCGAATTCCGGTATTTACATTCATACTGCATACCAGGAAGATGGCTGGCCTTCCAAAGGATATGAAGTACAGGTAAACAACTCACAAGGTGACTGGCGTCGAACAGGTAGTCTTTATTCCATTGATGATATCAAAGAGGTGTATGTAAAGGATAATGAGTGGTACCTTCAGCACATTATCGTGAATGGCAAACAGATCACTGTTAAAATTAATGGCAAAATTGTAGTGGATTATGTTGAGCCAGATGATGTACAACGCCCCGAAAATATGGCCCAACGCCTACTTTCTAGTGGTACGTTTGCTCTACAAGGGCATGATCCTGACAGTAAGGTGTATTACAAGGACATAATGGTAAAGCCCTTACCATGACTTTATGCTATTAAATAAATAGCAAAGTGGCCAAAACCTAACAAAAAATAATCCCGACCCTCAGTCCGTTTACACTTTAATTTACCTGGTAACTGGTCAATACATTATCATCCGCACGATAATATACCTGTCCTGTAATGTCATCTACGGCATAGATAGGCTCACGGTCTTTGCCAAGATCAATTCTTCCTTCCACTTTTCCAGTGGACTTGCTTACCTTAAGCAGTTCAATACTTTTGTCCTGTTTTGACATGATAAACATAAAATCTCTTCCAGATCGGGTGGCATTAAACCGTGCTTTGGCCTGCTTAAATGCAGTTGCTGCATAACTAGATGCTTGTGCCCCAAGTTCTCCGTATGCGTTTCCAATTTGACTGGCCAGTTCGCCGGCAACGGCATCTTCTTGCCTCACTTCATCTTCTACCACAGCCATCACTCCTGAAGCATAGTAAGCGGATGCTCCTATATATGCACCCCTCACCGCTTCCGCATATAATAGGGCTCGCTTCCATCCAGGTTCGCGAGGTGCAGGATAGTACTCTTGAAACTTTACGGTGCCATCAAATCCAAATTTGGCTACATTTTGATCAGAGTGTATAAATATTCCATCATCCAATACTTCAAGATTTCGTGGTGACTCCCCTCCCAGAAACTTTAATACATAACCTGACTGTTCGGCGACAGATTCAGTTCGTTCATCGACGACCATTAGTTTCTTGGACTTATAGTCAAATGCATATATTTTTCCATTATACTGACTGGTAAGCTGAGGTGTGGTTCGTATGCTTCGACTCCACTTTAAAGTACCAGTAGAAGGATCCAATATATTCATTGACTCTGAAGTGATATAGAGAATTCCACTTGAAAGTGGAACGATACCAATTACTTTCCCATCAACTTTCACTGGCTTTTCAAAGGTTATTGTGCCTGATTTAGGATTTAGATAGTTCAGAAAATTTTTACTTGATGTTTGTGATACCAGCAGCATCCCATCTCCAGCCTCCAGATAATCGTAGATGCCTCCTTTAATGGCAATCCCTTTACCTTTCTTTCCCCACAATCCTTCCAGAGTGTGGTAATCAAAAAGGTTGATTTTGGTTCGGTTACCATTATTGGGCAGCACAAGAATACCATTATCCATAAATGCCACATGCCCTAACTGTCCTTTTACCTCCAGTGCTTCTTTCCAAACAAGACTGCCATCATCAATATTGTAGGCATTATAAACATTGGTATAATTAATTGAAGCTTCGCCACTGGAGTTGGTTATACTGGATTGAGATTCTTGCTGCGACCCAAGATAAAATACCTTGCTCCCCTCAGGCCGGTAATATCGCAGATCAATTTCCTTGTCTTTGGTTAAATTTTCAACGGCTGCTTTCATTAAGGCTCCCAATGCTCCAAGTTTCTCTACTTGAGCTGATTCCGCAGAATTTGCTGCTTTCCAGATTACATTTCCTGTGGATGCATCAAGCTTATAATTATTGAAAAGCGTAACAATTAAGAGCTCATTATTTCCCAATTCGTTTGCCGCGATGATTCTTCCAAATTTTTCATTCATGGTCCATGAAATGTTGCCGTTAGACATTTTTACGGATACCATAATTGATTCACCACCAACAGCTTTTCCAGCTACCAGGATGGCATCTGAGTTGTATAGCAAAAAATAATCTTTAATTGTGCTAATTCCAGCGCTCTTGGAATCGAAAACCAAATCACCAGTTAATTGATCAATCAAAAAAATGCTATTACCCTTGGTGATTGTAAAAAATGGACTATTTGCTATTTCGTTATAGGAAGCACGATTCAATCCTGCAAAATCCTTCTTGCTCCAGATTATTGCTCCTGTTTCAGTATTAACACCTGATAACTGGTTACCGGAACTTACAATAAGGTTCCCAAGTGCTGTTACTTCCTGCCAGTAAATATCTGCTGATAATTCATTCTGCCACTTGATTTCAACTTGTGCTAAAAGAGTAAGATTGGCGATTAATACCATGGTAGCAATAGTAAGGTATCTTTGGTATCTAAAAACAGTTCTCATGATAAGTTCAAATAATTTTTAGGAAAATTATTCAGATCACTGGTTACTACCAATTGAGAAAAGTGTAATATCTTATCATGTAAGTATACTGGGGAGATTAACCTAATTCAGCACGACCACCTTTAGAATGGAAAATAGCTTTAGGGAGAATTTAGAAGCACCAGGGATTAGTTTTTGTATGCCTTATCCAGAAATACATAACGTGCATCATTCAACGCCCTTTTAACCCCGCTTTCTATATCTATAATCATTATTGTAGGCTCAGGATCATTGGGCTTGACAGCTGGCCATTCCGGCATATTTTCACCATTTGGATTCCCTGATTTTATAAAGTTGGCGAAAAAGTTATGCATGGTTTCCGACACCTTATAATCATCCTCGGTCCACGCATAACTATCCACCAAATGAAGATTACCCATACAGTATTCAATCTCAGAAGCGTGGGCCGCGCCAATTGGCTTTGATTTTTTTATATCGGCTTTGACAATACCACCAGGCAACCCCGATAGCTTATTTTTTTCAGTCAAGGGCGGGCGAATTTTGTTATATAAGTAACGGTAGACTGGTTGGTTACTATTCTTTCTATGCAGATCGAACCATTTCCAGGTGCTGTAGCCCATCCAACGGTCTGAGGCCAGAGCTGTGGCTGAGTATTCTATTTCCTTTTCGGAACCATATGGATAAAGTGCCAATACTTCAGGATATAGCTTAGGGTATTTCTCCTTTACTTTATTGATGTAGCTTTCTTCCTGATAGGGTTGTCCTTGCATAAAAGCGCGGCCATTACTTTCTGCAGAATTCCAACCTAATAAAAGTGGTACTTGAGCCTGCTCTTTATTATTAAATATTTCTGGAAGTGATTTATGTAAAAAATAGCCATCAATGACGATTGGAAAACGGAATTTTTTGGATTCATTATAGATTTCATAACCCCCCCTGCTGCTTAGTTTTCTCAGTTCCTCAATGGTTGAATAACCTGCTTTTTCGGTGAACTCCAATCCTATAACTTCCGCTTTCTTTAAAGGGACTGGAGATATAGGGTTTATGGCTGCACCGCTTTCTCCAATAGCACCTGCGATCAGGTCTTTGGATAAAGTTGAGGCCATTTGTAAACTTACCGCCATTGAACCGGCAGATTCGCCGGCAATGGTCACTTTGCCGGGATTACCCCCAAAGGCCGCCACGTTTTTTTGTACCCATTTAAGAGTCGCATGCTGGTCTAACAAACCATAGTTCCCAGATGCCTTATAAGGTGCCTCAGCACTCAACTCAGGGTGTGCTAAAAAACCAAATACGTTCAATCTGTAATTTGCCGAAACCACCACAATTCCTTGCATAGCCATACTTGCCCCATCATACCGCCTTTCCGAAGCGTCTCCGGCTACATTGCCTCCGCCATAGAAGTAAACCAGTACTGGTAAGTTCTTGGTATTCCGCAAAGCAGGTGTCCAGATATTGAGATACAAACAATCTTCACTAATGCCGCGGGAACGAGATTTCATATCACCAAATACCATAGTCTGCATGGGTCGAGGGCCGAATGCTTTGGTTTCTTTTACACCATCCCAATGCTCCAAAGGCTGGGGTTCTTTCCAGCGCAGGTCACCAACAGGTGGTTTTGCAAAAGGGACTCCTAAATAGGATTGGATGCCGTTATGGGTATTATAATTTCCTTCAATGATGCCATGCTCTATGGTTACCTGCACGGTAAATGCATCTTTATCCTGACTAAATACTACTAAGTTCATTACAAGTAGTACTAATAGAAAAAATAATGGTGGTTTCATTTTGCACATTTTTAAAAAACCTATATCGTCAATTGTAATAATAATAATGTTTTTCTAAAGCATCATTAAATTGCTATTTATATCTTTTAAAGATATTTTGGTAAAACTTTCAAATCCAATAATAGGCTAGAAACCTCCAAACCATGAAAACTTTTAATATCAACCGTAGAAACTTTTTAAAAGGCGCAACAGCTTCTCTTGCACTTACAGCTTTTGGGGCCAGAGGTATCGATATTATTAACCCTCTGGAAACAGTACGAGTTGGTTTAATTGGTGCCGGGTGGTATGGGAAGAGTGATCTTTTTAGACTTATCCAGGTGACTCCCGTGGAAGTGGTGGCACTCTGTGATGTTGACAAGAATATTTTGGGAGAGGCCGGTAAGTTGGTAAGTCAACGACAAAAATCAGGCAATACACCAAGACTTTATAACGATTATCGCAAGCTGCTATCTGAAAACGAGTTGGATATTGTGTTGATTGGCTCTCCTGATCACTGGCATGCCCTTCAAACCATTGATGCATTAAAAGCAGGAGCTCATGTATATGTGCAAAAACCTACCAGTGTAGACGTGATGGAAGGTGAGGCAATGGTGGCGGCAGCCAGGAAGTACAAGAAAGTCGTTCAGGTGGGGACCCAGCGTAAAAGCACACCGCATCTCATTGAAGCTAAGCAGAATATCGTAGATGCCGGTTTGCTGGGGAAAATTTCGCATGTGGAAATGTGTTGCTACTTTCACATGCGAAATCAGAGTAATCCCCCGTTAGAACCAGTACCTGATTTCCTTGATTATGAAATGTGGACCGGACCAGCCCCACTCAGACCCTATGATGGTCTACCTCACATCAGATGGTGGCGTGCGTTTATGGAATATGGAAATGGAATTATGGGCGATATGTGCGTGCACATGCTGGACACTGTACGATGGATGCTCGATCTCGGTTGGCCTAATAAAATCACCTCTACAGGAGGAATTTATGTTCAGAAAGCAGCAAAGTCTAATATTGCAGATACTCAGTCGGCAATATTTGAATTTGATGAGTTAAACTGTGTTTGGCAACACAGATCCTGGGGAACTCCGGCTGACCCCGATTATCCTTGGTCATTCATTCTATATGGCGAAAAGGGAACATTGAAAGGCAGTACCATGCAGTACGATTTTATCCCTTACGGAGATGAAACTGCTGGTATTCATAAAGACGTAGTTTATGAGAGGGAACAGTACCCCGAGGATTTGACGGAAGACCGTATTGAACTCAATGCGGCTCCAGCTACTAGATTGCATATGCTGGATTTCTTAAATGCCATCGAAAATAATATCAAACCGATAGCTGATATTGAAGAAGGACATATTTCAAGTGCCAGCTGTATATTGGCAAATCTCTCAATGAAAACAGGTAGACCGTTAAGTTATGATCCTAAAAAACGTATAGTTGTTGGGGATCCTGAAGCCACCAAATTACTGCAACGTGCCTATCGTAAGCCATGGGTACACCCTGATCCTGACAATATCTGATATTATTTGTCAAATGATTGACACAGGCAATAGGATACTGTAGTCTTTGCCTTTGGTTTTGTGAAATGACTAATAAAGTAGCACTAATTACTGGTATCACCGGACAGGATGGAGCCTATTTGGCAGAGTTCCTTTTAGATAAAGGGTACATAGTCCATGGTATAAAAAGAAGAGCATCTCAATTCAACACCCAAAGAATTGATCATCTATATCAAGACCCACATGAAAAGAATTTGAAGTTTCACCTTCACTATGGAGATGTAACAGGTTCTGGCAACTTAATTAGGATCATACAGGAAACACGGCCACTGGAGATATATAATCTAGCGGCAATGAGTCATGTAAAGGTTAGTTTTGATACACCCGAATATACTGCCAACACCAATGGTCTTGGTGCACTAAGAATATTAGAAGCTATCAGATTATTAGGCTTAAGCGATAGGACAAAGTACTTTCAATCGTCTACTTCTGAGTTGTTTGGTAAGGCCCAGGAAACTCCACAATCTGAGCGAACTCCATTTTACCCCAGAAGTCCGTATGGAGTGGCAAAACTATATGCGTATTGGATAACCGTTAATTATAGGGAAGCCTATGGATTGTTTGCTTGCAATGGCATTTTGTTTAATCACGAAAGTCCGGTAAGAGGAGAGACCTTTGTTACCCGAAAAATTACCAGGGCGGCAGTGCGTATAGCTCTGGGAATGCAGAATAAACTATTTGTTGGACATTTGGAGGCAAAGCGGGATTGGGGTCATGCCAGAGATTTTGTGGAGGCAATGTGGCTAATTTTACAACAGGATACGCCCGATGATTTTGTGATAGCTACAGGGGTTAGTACCTCGATCCGTGAATTTATTAAAATGGCATTTAAAGAGTTGGGTATTATGGTTGAATTCAAAGGGAAGCTTTTAAAAGAAGTTGGGGTTGTTGTTGGCTGTCATAATAGTGATTATTCTCTACCAGATGGTAAAGAAGTAGTGTTTGTTGATCCAAATTATTTTCGCCCCACAGACATTGAAGAATTGGTGGGTGATGCTTCCAAAGCCAGAGGTATGCTGGGATGGAGACCAAAATACGACTTAAGCTCTTTAATTAAGGAGATGATAACTGCAGATTTACAGATTGCAAGGCAAGAGCTTGAGTCATCGAAATCAAATAGTGAATAGAAACTCGAAAGTTTATGTTGCCGGACATACCGGGCTAGTAGGTGGCGCACTAATCAGGAAACTAAAAGCGCTTCGGTATGAAAATCTATTGAGACGCACACATTCTCAGTTGGATTTGACCAGTCAAAGCAAGGTAGACCGGTTCTTTCAAAAAGAAAAGCCAGAATATGTATTTTTGGCGGCAGCAAAAGTGGGCGGAATCCTGGCAAACTACACAGACAGAGTTGCATTCCTTCTGGAAAACCTTAAAATCCAAAATAATGTAATCTCCTCTGCTTACAGAAATAATGTAAAGAAGCTGTTGTTTCTTGGCAGTAGCTGTATATACCCCAAAAACTGCCCGCAGCCCATAAAAGAGTCGTATTTACTAACAAGTCCTTTGGAATATACCAACGAGCCTTATGCAATCGCTAAGATAGCTGGTTTGAAACTGTGTGAAAGTTATAACCTTCAATACGGGACTGATTTCATAGCGGTAATGCCCGCAAACCTTTATGGGCCTGAGGATAATTATGATCTAAATAGGTCACATGTGATACCTGCATTAATTAAAAAATGTTTCATTGCGAAATTAATTTCTGGGAATAAGATTAAAAGAGCTATGCGAGTAGCTGGTGTTCTCGATCAAAAATCTTTAAATCAATTTTTGATGAATTATAAAATCTCTAAGGAGTACATCACTGTTTGGGGTACTGGAAAGCCACGCAGGGAGTTCCTGTACAGTGATGATTTGGCAGAAGCTTGTGTTTTCATAATGAAAAAATGGAATTTCAATGATTGCGTCGACCATCATGATGAAGTGCGTAATACCCACCTCAACATTGGCTACGGTACTGATATATCAATTAAAGAATTGGCACAAGTCATTAAAGACATTGTTGGATTCAAAGGTGAAATAAGGTTTGATACCAGTAAACCTGACGGCACTTTCCAGAAATTGCTGGACTCAAATAAATTAAGTAAGCTTGGATGGAAACCCAAGATAGAACTTGAGCAAGGAATTCGCCGCACCATAGCGGAAGAATATTTCTCGTAAAATTAGCAGTGATTTTATCATACGGGTTCCAAATATTCACACTTGGCTCGATCATTTCACTCATTCAGTCCCTCAACCTGCAGTCCCTCAATCCTTCAGTCCTTCATTTCAGCCAGTGGTCAAACCAATCAAAGGCATCTTTTTGCATTTCTGCATCGAACTTATGATCACCAGAGTAAAACCGTCCACTGTACCGGTCTCCAGCACCTGCTTTGTCAAAAACAGCAGCTAATATTTCATCAGCCCTTTTCATTTCGGGCAGTGTATATAGTCCGTCCTCATTGTTACTCATCACCATGGTAGGGAGCGGTACCCGGAGTCCCAGTATTTCTGGAAAGTCCAAATAGTTTGGCAATAATGGCGCGTAGGTCATCCAAGTGTGGGTATAACTCTTATTTAGCAAAAAATCCTTCCAGGTGGTCATAAATCCTACACTGATGGCACATTTAATTCTATGGTCCAATCCACCTAGGTAATCCGTTCGCAACCCTCCCCCGGAGAGTCCGCAGCAACCCACATTGTCGGCATTGACATCCGGTCGAGCACATAAAATATCAAGAGCTACCTGGTCTTCAATTAAAGTTACTCCTGGCCAGGTGGTTCCCCCACAGAATAGGGATTTCGACATAATGTGTTCATGCTCCGCTGCCCATTGGTTATAGATATTGATGTTTTCAGGGTCTTCCGGGTCTTTATCACTTTTATTATCCACCCGACAATGTCCCGAGGTGATACCTGATATATCCTGGTACAACACTCTTCTTGATCCGAAGGTAAAGGTGTCATGTACAAGAACTACATAGCCTTGCTTGGCCAGTTCGTTAGCCCAGGCAATACCGGTATAGGATTCTTCCTGATGTGCAACTATAGTTGGGTGCACCTGATCTGAAGTGCGGGTAATTTTGCGTTTCCCAAAGTACTTCTGGCCTCCATGGTCATGCAATCCCAGAACAGCAGGTAGTTTGCCATCTGCCCCAGCTGGTTTTAACAAGATTGCTTCAGTAGGACGACCGTAAGGTAATTGCCACTCTAGCTCTTCAATGGCTAAACCATCATATTCGTACTCGGCTGTAATGGTTACCTTTGGTTTCACACCATCAATTTTGGGTGCGGAGACTAGCTCCATAGCTTTTTCTTTAGCTTTCTCACGCCAATCTTTTAAGTCGCTCCATTTAGAGTTTCTGAAAGAAAGTGCCGGGGGGTCATTTAGATTACTTGCTGCCCAGTGCCCGTAGGAACCTATCACGCTTTGATCCTTTTTCATAAATGGATGTAGTATTATTTTTGGTGTTTTATTTGAATTGTTTATGACATTGTCAAGCCCTGGAGGTATGAATGGCATACTACTCAATGCAGCTGCTGATTTCAGAAAACGTCTTCTTGATTTCTGTGGATTCTTCATGTTTTATAATAATAGCAAAAAATCTAGATTTGAGACGGTAAGCCAATAACTTTCTCAGTAAATCAGCGCTGCCACCAGGTTTTTTGTAACCTTACATCTTGATATTGTATAAATCTAATCAGAATGCTGAGAGAATGGGATTTAATAGGTTTATTTTAAAATACTTTTTAAAAATGATCGTTAAGGTTAAAATATCTTACATCTGTTAGTTACACGAGAAACTTAACAAAGTATTATTTTTTGAATTTTGTATTTTGTTGTATAATTTCACTACAGTTACATGATTTTTGGCTCATTGCAATTTCAATCGATTTCTAAGATTAGAATTGATATTAAATGAATAGTCCAAATAGGAGAGGGTATTTACCTAACTATTACTCGGATAATGAAATTTTTTTTACTATACTTTATTTAGCACCACTAATTAAATAAATTTAATTAATTACATGGTTGTTTGTACTTTTTTTATAACTTGAGAACCCTTTTTACATTAGGATTGTTAGTTATATGCAATTACCTTAGTAATGTTGACCACTTATAATCAGATATCAAGAGAAGTAGGCTATGTCGGTTATATGCCCTTTCCGTCCATGGAAAAGATGGACAACTTACTGGGTAACTTATCTTTAAATTCCACAATTTCCAACTTTAAAGAAGCTTTGAGTCTATATCGTTTTGCACCTGAAGCTAAAACTGTTGAGGAGGAAAAAATGGTATATATGCTCCAGTTGGGTTTATCCATCGCCCAAAAGGACCTTTTCGTAGTGGAAGATAGACGTCCATTTGCGGAAGTAGCTGTTAACTACTTATTGAACCTCATCCCAAGTTTAACACTATTTTATCTGTTCCGAATTACCTTTACCAGCACGGAGCAGTTATTTCAATTCTAGCAAAATCTTTTCTACCCCTTTTGTCTGACTTTTTCCAGTAGCATCCTAAGGCTGGTCTTTACTATCTCACCCATATTAGCACACTGCAGAAAACGATCATCTGTATAATAATCAGCCATTTCAATTTTAAGGTTTTTAATATTTTGAGCTTTGGACAAAGTATCTTGGGTCATACAGTCCAAAAGATCTTTTAAGCGATATCTGGAAGAGGTGATTCGGGAGGCGATCAATGACTGCTCTTCTCGCTGGTATTGTCTTACCGTTTCGGGAGTCATTAGTTTGATGCCTAATTCAATTATTGGGTTGTTCTGTTTGAAGTACTGGGGCATATAAACCGTCCGCCTACCTTCAAATGATTGCTGGTCAAAATCAATTGCTCGGATGCGATAGTGGGTTTCTTCAAAGTCAGGAGTTATATCAATGACATAGTTACTGGAGTGCATATCGCCCAGGAGTCTCACAAAAGTCCTTTCATTGAATTTAACGAACTCTTTTGCCAGACGTATCTCATTGATATCAGGTCCTTTCATATGATATTCAATAAATTGGTCACCAGGTATTCCTGCGATATGTTCTTCCACCAGTGTTTTGCCAGACACCTGATAGTTGATGCGGTTAGGTGACAATATGTGTTCTAGCTCTAACCCATAAATTCGGCTAGCATCCGCATGTTTGAGGTAGAAATAATCGAAATTATCATTAATGCGATTCACGATGCGAATACGGAAAGGCCGGGTATTTCCATAGATACATACGTCAATTCTTTCCACAAATAGGTGTTCAATAACAGATAGGTCTCCTCCTGCTTTCAGTAGGGAATAAACTTCTTTTAGTGCCTGATGAATTTGTTGACTTTCGGACGCTGGATAGAGTGCAGTTTCCCATAGAGAATCTTTCCCACGCCTGTCATATAAAGTAAAACTACTTTCATAGCGAACCAGATCTTCATAAGTGATCTGAATTTGTTTTTCACGTTCCTGTTTACGGAGATATCCCCGTAAACAAGCACTTATTGGATAGGGTATTTTCTTTTTTTCGATTATTGCCATAAGCGAAACTTACTCATAAATATAGCCAATACTGACGGAAGAAGGGCTTATTGAGAATTGCTTTTCAAAGCAATTTTTTGACGGATGTATTCCACAGCTTGGTTAATTGTGACCAGACTTTCAGCATCATTGTCGGGTATCTTAAGATCAAATGCCTGCTCAAATTCCATTATCAGTTCGGCATAATCCAGGGAATCAATGCCAAGGTCCTTGATAAAGTTGGCATCAGTTGTTACTTCGGTTTCAGCCAAGCCTAGTTTATCAACTAAAATATCCGAAATGGTCTGGTGTATGTTCTCCATCAATTAAAAGATTAAGAATACAAAACTAGTGAATTTTCAGTGAATTTAAATAACTGATATCTTTTCTAGTTCCTGGTCCTCAAATCGCAGGGAGAACTCCGTTCCCTCATCCAAATTGGAGACCACTTTGATGGCCCCTTTATGCTGTCTCATAATTTGTTTTGACAGACTAAGTCCTATGCCACTTCCATTCTTCTTGGTAGTAAAAAACGGAATAAAAATCTTGCCCAAAGCTTCTTCATCAATACCCGCCCCGTTGTCTTTGATACGTATAGTCACATTATTCTTACTGTCTCGTCTAGCTGATAGTTTTATCTCTTTCTGAGGCTCCTCTTCTAGGGCCTGAATGGCGTTTTTGACGATATTGATCATTACTTGCTCGATAAGCTCTGGGTCTACTTTCAATACTAATTCTGCAGGTTTGATAGAGGTAAATACACTAATATTGTCTTGATCCAGATCGTGTTTAAGCAGGGTGATTACCCGTTGGAAGATTTCTTTAACCCTAACTTCCTTCAATTGAGGAATGGGTATTCGGGTTAGGTTTCGGAAATCACTAACAAATCGAATTAGTCCCTCACTACGCCGTTGTATAGTCTGAATTGCTTGGTGGATATCATCAAGATCGTCTTTGTCAATTTCATAGTGATCGTTGTTCTCTTCAATATTGTTGCTAAGGTCACCATCAACAGTTGCGGCCAATGAAGAAATGGGGGTAACGGAGTTCATAATCTCATGAGTAAGTACCTTGATTAAATTTTGCCAGGCTTCCATTTCCTTCTCTTCGAGCTCACTCTGAATGTTTTGCAGGGTGATTAATTTGAATGGTTCACCTTTCAAGGTTAACTCAATGGCATAAATAGAAAGTTGATAGGTATAACCTTCATGTTGTATCTTGATCAGGTCTTGGCCGCCAGTTTTGAGACTCTGAAAGCTATTTACTAATGGCTCACTAAACTCTGCTAACCCTGAAATATTTTTAAGGTGTTTTACCTTTAATAGTTTTTTTGCAGTAGTGTTGATGATCTGGATGTTACCGGTGCGATCAAAGGTCATTAGTCCAATTCCCAGGTGCTGTACTATTGTTTTTAGATATTGTGATTGTGCATCTTTCTCATTGCGCAGGTTTGACAGTTTTTGTTGTAATCGATTATATCGTTGAATTAATTCCTGGTCCTCCTCGCCAGTCCATGCCGGTGTATCGTTTTGTACCTGATTCTTCGATGACTCTTGTTTAATAAATTGTACGATTAGCTCACGATTGATATCCAGAAATTTCAACAAGCTGAACAACTGAAAAATAATCAGAGCACAGATTAACAATGTAGACAGTTGAAATAAACTGTCCTGAATGAACTCTGCCAAAAGGAACGCACTAAAAGAAATGGCAGCAATCCTCAATAAAAGATTAAACTTGAATTGATTATAGTCCATGTTTTTCCAGCCTCCTATAAAGACTAGCCCTAGTTAAGCCAAGTTCTTTGGCAGCTTTAGATATGTTGCCGGAGCTTTTTTGTATAGCCTTTTGGATTAACGTTTTTTCCACTTCCTCCAGATTGAAGGAGTCCATGGTGGTATCTTGGTCATCTCTCTGGGAGCCCAGGAAGAAAAAGTCATCGGGTGTCAGCATATTTGACTCACTCATAATTATTGCCCGTTCTATTGCATGTTGCAATTCCCTGATGTTTCCCGGCCAGGGGTAGTCCTGTAAGTTCTTTATGGTACTAGAAGTCAGTTTCACCTTTGGTTTTCGATACTTAGTGCAATAGATTTTTAAAAAGTGCTCTCCCAGCAGGGAGATATCTTCCGTTCGTTCCCTTAAGGCTGGGATATATATTTCTACAGTGTTGATCCGGTAAAGAAGATCCTGACGGAAACTATTTTCTTTTACCATATCGTAGAGTGGCATATTAGTAGCGCAAATCAACCGTATATCTATTGTCAATGTGTTATTTGATCCGATTCTTGTTATCTGACGGTTTTGAAGAGCTGTAAGTAGTTTGGATTGTAATGGGTGACTTAAATTTCCAATCTCATCAAGGAAAAGAGTGCCGTTATTTGCTAATTCAAATCGCCCGACACGATTTTCACTAGCATCTGTGAAGGCTCCCTTTTTATGACCAAACAACTCGCTTTCAAAAAGAGTTTCAGTGATTGCTCCCATATCTACACCGATAAAGACGTTGTCATGTCTGTGGGAGTGCTGATGTATAGCACGGGCTACCAATTCCTTTCCGGTACCGTTTTCACCAAGTATTAAAACATTGGCATCAGTTTGCGCTACTTTATCAATTATGGAAAAAACATTACGCATTGCCGTGCTCTCCCCAATCATTTCTTTGAATGGCTGGTTCATTCCTTCTACCAATTGCTTTTTCTCCTGTTTTAGTTTGTCAACCTCTTTGTAAGAACTCTTTAACCTTAATGCTGCTGATATGGTAGCGATGAGTTTTTCATTTTGCCAAGGCTTGAGAACAAAATCAGTAGCTCCCTGTTTTAATGCCTTTACCGCCATTTCCACGTCCCCAAAGGCTGTGATTAGTATCACTACCGCACCAGGATCTTTTTCTCTTATTTGGCTGAGCCAGTAAAAGCCCTCTTTTCCACTGGTAATGTCCTTGCTAAAGTTCATGTCAAGCAGTATTACGTCATAGCTGTCGTTGTTGAGTAAAAAGGGAATTTTTTTAGGGTTTTTTTCAATAAAGACTTCGTGCGCATGTCTTTTGAGAAGCAATTTGGCGGCTAATAATACATCCTCATCGTCATCTATTATCAGTATTTTTCCAAGTTCTTTTTCCGCAGACTCTAGCATATTTGTTTCGTTTTTTCTGAATTGATCTAATTCTGTGCCAAATTAGTGCATTCATGTTCAGTGAATAGCAACCAAGCATTTACAGGTAACTGCTGGATGACAAACAGAATTAAATGTACGATATCGCACATTTAATGTTTCGGAATCGAACACAAAAAGAGGAATTTTTAGATAATAAAAAAGGCTTTCCAATTTAATTGTAAGTGATTCCTGGTCTTACAACTTCTGGAAAGCCTTAAAAACAATCAAAAGCTTAGTCAAAAATATCTAATACTATGGTTCCAGGCTATCCCGAAGAATAGGGGATTTTCAACCTTTCCGACCATAATTTCGTATTTGAGTTATAGGACGCCGGAGTAGGGATAAATGGTTACCAGGAAATAGCTATTTGGATTTGGGCCGCAAAATACCCCAAAAGGAGGGATAACATCTTCAAGTAAATTTTATTAGCGTTAACAAATTAAGTTTAATGAAACTCTTATGAACAAGATTACAATTATTGAAGACAACGATGTGGTTCGTGAAGGGTTTGCTCTTTTGATTGATAGCGTAAGTGAATTCCAAGTAATTGGAGCTTATGGTACTTGTGAAGAAGCCATCAGGAAGTTAAAAGAGGATCGCCCTGATGTGATTCTCATGGATATTGATTTACCAGGCATTAGTGGTATTGAGGGCTGTAGTCGCATCAAGAAATTACAACCCGAAGTCAACATAATTGTGATTACCGTTCATGAGAACAGCGAGTTGGTTTTTGACGCGCTTTGCGCTGGAGCCTGTGGATATATTACCAAAAATACCGAGTACTCACGCCTTATTGACTCCATTAGGGAAGTCATGAATGGAGGAGCGCCCATGAGCAGCAATATTGCCCGTATGGTGGTGGAGTCTTTTCAAAAGAATCAGAATACTCCTTTGACCAACAGAGAGACTCAGGTATTGGAGTTATTATCGAAAGGAAAAAGTTATACAGTGATCGCTGATGAGTTGTTCATTCATAAAGAAACTGTTAAGTCCCATATCAAGAACATATACTTTAAACTTCAAGTCCACAGCAAGGCAGAGGCTATTGAAGTGGCCTTGAAAAATAAATACATTTAAGATTTTCAACATCGGATCCTTGCCAGTAGCCAAGCTTGCTCACGTCCCGGTGGTCATGTCTTCTTAAAGACAACTCCCCCAATTCTAGCGGTTGATAACGATCTAAGTTTGGGTCGCCCCAACGTGGCCAGTTCCATAATTACCACCACCTTGGAATGGATTGATAACGATTAACTAAAAAAACAAAATAATCACCCCCAAATGGGGTGATTATTGGCCAGAAAGGTGTAGGAGTCAGAATTGGTTGAAGATTTATTCGTAAATTGTTTTTTGACCATGAACGACAAACGATACCATATTCTGTATGTCGATGACGAAGAAAACAACCTGATAGTATTCAAGAATGCCTTCTTCAGGGACTATGAGGTACATACTGCGCTTTCGGCTGAAGATGGATTATCAATCCTGGATCAATATATAATCCACATCATCATTACAGACCAAAAGATGCCAGGAATGACCGGGGTGGAATTTCTTGAGAAGGTAGTTGAAACCCATCCTGATACTATGAGATTAATCCTGACTGCCTACAGTGATATTGACTTTATAATGAGAGCTGTAAATAAATGTGGGATCTACCGGTATATTCTTAAACCGTGGGATACCCGGGAATTAAAGATCATTATTGATAAGGCACTGCAGAATTTTCAGTTGGCTCAGGATAAAAAGCATTTACTGGATAATTTGGAAAAAGCCAACAAAGAGTTGGAAGATAAAGTACGTGCCCGAACTGAGGAATTGAACTTTAAGAATGAAGAGCTAACTAAGATCAATGCTGTGAAAGACAAACTTTTTACCATCATTTCACATGATCTACGGCAGCCACTGGTTTCATTGAGTGTGTTTTTCGAGATCCTGAAACAACTTCCAGAAGATGTTTCCAGATTGAAATTGGACCAGTTCTATTTAAAGCTACAGGCCAATCTTCAGGACGTTACCAGTCTGCTTGATAATCTTCTGTTCTGGTCACAATCACAGATGGGGCATAGTCATATTGATAGCAAACCTATTCATATCCTGGAGTTGGTCAAACGAAATATTGATCTTTACCGGATATCGGCCTTACAAAAGGGAATCGATATTGATTTAAAGTATTCCAATGGTGATCCAATCGTTTTGGCTGATGAGAATATCGTCAATCTGGTAATGCGCAACTTGCTTAATAATGCCATAAAGTATTCAAAGAAAAATAGCTCTATCACGGTAAATATCAATGCCAAAAATGACCACCTGGCAGTAAGCGTGAAAGACCGGGGAGTAGGTATGAGTAAAAAGCTGCAACAGCATATTTTCAAAAGTGAATACCACAACACTACCCGGGGAACATCCAATGAAAAGGGAACAGGGTTAGGATTAAAACTATGTAAGGAGTACCTGGAGAAACAAGCCGGAAATATTCGCCTGGAAAGCAAGAAGGGTAAAGGATCGGTGGTAACATTCACTATGCCATTGAAATAGATTAAAATGAATAAATTCAATATTATCATATTAACGTTTTTCCTTTTGGTCGCCACTCCTGTAATTAAGGGAAGTCCCGGAACTGACTTAAATGACAGTACCAGGGTAAACTTATTGAATCACAGAGCCATACTCATTCTGAACGAAGACCCCTCCAGGGCAGCTGAACTAGCTTCAGAGGCAAAGGTTCTAGCAGATCAGTTTTCTTATCAATACGGGATCATCGAAAGTTTAAAAATACTGGGCCGGGCACATAGGATACAAAAAGAATATCTTACCGCCCTGGAGCATTATTTGCAGGCATCCAAAACTTTGGAGAATCAGGGAGATGTCCAGTCATTATCCGAAATACAATTAGAGATTGGTTTATTTTTTAGAGATTGGGGAGTGCATGAAAAAGCCGTGGAGTACTTCAGAAGGTCTTATGAATCCAAAGTAGCTCTGGGTGATACCGTTGGACAAATCAATTTACTGAGACTTTTGGGTGATACTCATTATCAAATTAACAATAGGCGTGATGCTCAATCATACTATCGGTTATTGTTAAATCTACAAAAACACAAGAAGGAAAAAAATAAGTTGTTGGATGTTCTGGAACGTTTGGGAGAAATACACGATAACAGTGGTGAACCGGAGAAAGCGCTTGAGTATGAATTACAGGTGTTGTCTTTGAAAAAGGAAATGAATCTTGATAAAGGAATGGCTACTTCATATAACAAGATCGGCAATCTTTACAAAAATCTTAATAACAATGATCGAGCGCTCGAATATTATATGAAATCTTTAAATCTAAATCAAAAAATGGGTGAAGGTGAGGAAGGAAATCAAAATGATGATATTTTGATGAACATTGCTTTTATCTATCAGGCTAAGGGTGACTATAATGAAGCGTTAAAATATTTGTTTGACGCTTTGGAAATTCGCCGCTCTCGTGAGGATTTTGTAAGCTCGGCATTGGTCAATCATGAGATCTCTTACACCTATCAGGCGATTGGAAAGTTAAAATCGGCCAGGGAATACGCAGAAATGGCGGTATTCTGGACTGAACGTGAAAAGGCCTACGAGGTATTGGTCAAGAGCTATAAGATCCTATCAGATATTTATCTCAATGCCAATGATGATGAGAAGGCCTTAAAGTATTATAAGAAACATACTGAGATCATGCGTCAATTGTATATGGCTCAGAACGAACAAAAGCAACAGTTACTTGAAAAACAATTGGAAGTCGAGAGGAAAGAAAAAGATTTTCGATTGTTACAGGTAGAAAAGGAAATAAAAAATCTGGAATTAAAAGAGCTGCAATACATTTCAGATAAGAATGAAACCGACATCGCCTTGTTGAAAAAGGAGAAAGAACTTCATAATATTAGTTTGAAGCATCAGCAATCGGAGAAAGTGAAAGCCCAACAAGCCTTATTGCTTTCTCAACAGGCCTATGACGTAGAGAAAAATAATCGAGAAATGCGTATTCAAACACTGCGATTAAACCAAAAGGAGTTAGAGGAAAAAGAACGTCAAAAGACCATCGCTTTACTTGAGGAACGAAAAGCCTTGCAAGAGTCCCAATTAAGCATTTCACAAGCTATGCGCACTTTTTTCTTTGGACTCTCTGTTTTGTTTGCCATTATACTGTTCCTCATTTACCGAAGTTACCGATTGAAACACAAGGCAAATACCCGGTTGGCACTACAAAATATGGAGATACAACAACAAAAGGATCGATTGGAGCAAGCCATTAAAGAACTAAAAGCTGCACATTCACAAATAGTACAGTCCGAAAAAATGGCCAGCTTAGGCGAGCTTACTGCTGGGATCGCCCATGAAATCAACAATCCGATTAACTTCGTATACGCAGGTGTAGACGGCTTAAGGGTTTCATTGGAAGGTTTACTGAAGGTGTTGAACAAGTATGCAGAGCTAGACAAAGCAAACTCGGTAGAGGAGATTCGTAAGGTATTGGCTGATGTAAAGCAATTCAAGCACCAACTATATTTTAATGAAACCAAAGACAACGTATTTAAGGTGGTAAATGCTATTAAAGAAGGAGCTACCAGAACCGCTGAGATTGTGAAAGGTCTCAGGTCCTTTTCCAGATTGGATGAAACAGAATTGAAGCATGCTAATGTTCATGATGGAATTGATAGCACCTTGATACTTCTAAATTCAAAGTTCGACAGTGATCGTATTTCTATTGTTAAAGAATACGATCCTACTATGGCAGCAATCGAGTGTTTCCCGGGGCAACTGAATCAGGTATTCATGAATATCATTAGTAACGCCATAGATTCTATAACAGAAAACGGTACTATTACCATAAAGACCAGAAATCTGGAAAACCAGGTAGAAATAAAAATTGTTGATACGGGAAGAGGTATGTCTGAAGATATCAAATCAAAGATTTTCCAACCCTTCTTTACCACTAAGGGGCTAGGAAAGGGTACTGGATTGGGTTTATCAATCACCTTTGGAATAATTGATAAACACCAAGGCGTGTTGACTGTAGACAGTAAAAAGGGAAGAGGCACGGTATTTACTGTTGTTATTCCTAAGAAGCAACAGCAAGAAATGGCACCTGTGATTTCTTAGCAAAGACCCATAGATCTGCATAAATGGAGGTGTAGCTTCATATTCAGGAGACGTATATTAGAATTTTATAGAGGACTATAGCGAAAAAAGAACATCTGATTACCGGATATTAGCATAATTTTGCTACCCAAAAATAGCACATGCTGATAGCCTTGAACCCTAGCAGGAAGTTTAATGGATTGTTCCTGGTCGCTGTATAAGGAAAGAAAATGAAGGTGATGGCCCGTCAAATAGTAAAGTTGTTTTTCCCATAAATGAAATTGTGATGATTCAGGTTTTGGCAAGGTTCTAAGGAAATTTCCAAGGTTATCAAATACTAACACTCCAATGCTGTTGTCACCCAAATACACTCGATTTTGATATTCAACCAGTTGATAGGGGTGCAGGTCCAAGGTATCAGACAGTTGATTCAGAGATTGGCTGAAAGAGACCTCATTAAAAGTCATATCGAACTTAGTTAAACTTAAAGGTCTGAGGTCAAGTAGCCAGATTTGATTGTCGCTACTTGAAGCAGCCAACCTGACGAACCCGAATTTTTCAGCCGGGAATTCAGAGAATTCACTATCTGCTAGATACCGATCAAGAAATGTATATCTCTGTGTGTCTTCATAAAATAAAAATACTCTAAGTGAAGCCCATGTTTCCAGGGAGGTCAACATACCAAATTGTTGGGGGGCATATAATGCTAAAGGCCGTCCAAGAGAATCAAGTTTGCGAATATTTCCCTTAGTGTCATTAATATAAATATTATTTAATCGATCAGCGCTTACCATTCGAACCGGTAGCTCCAGATTTAGACTATCCAGCAGTTCCCACTGTTGTGCATCAGCGAATATACCGAACACCATGAAAACCAAGTGAATACCCCAGTTCTTAATCGAAAGTCTTAAGCTTGAAATCAGTGCCATCGTAAACGCCATATGTGAAGCCCTGTATCCATTCACCTACATTAAAGTACACGCTTTTATCGTTCACAGGCAATTCCAGGGTTAGGTGGCGGTGTCCATACACATAAAAATCATGATGGCTTTTCTGTTCAGCGTCCTGACAATGTTGAAAGATCTTTTCGGATTCCGGGGAAGTAAATGGCTGCGCTACTCCATTTTGGTTCCTGCTGCTACGGGACCATAAATTGGCAACTGCAAATCCAAAATTAGGGTGTAGCCACTTAAACAGCCATTGACTAAAAGGGTTGGAAAAAATGGCTTTGAGCATTTTATATGAAATCTGCCCGGGGCCCAAGCCATCTCCATGACCCACTTGTAAAGTGGCATTTTTCACTTTAAAGGTTTGCGGTTCCCGGAAAACTGAAATGTTTAGTTCTTTTAAAAAATAGTCGGACAACCACATATCGTGGTTTCCGGTAAAAAAGAATACTGGTATACCGCGGTCAGTAATTTCTGCTAATTTCCCCAGGAATCGAACGTACCCTTTTGGTACCACATGATTGTATTCAAACCAAAAATCAAATATATCGCCCAGTAAAAAGAAACCTGCAGCCTGGTCCTGAAAATGATTCAGCCAAGAAACCATTTTTTTCTCACGCTCCCGGCTGGTATGGTAGTCAGGCTCACCAAGATGGCAATCAGAGGCAAAAAACAGTCTTTTGCCTTCTCCAAGATGTAAATCATGTGTCATGGTGCAGGTAAAAGCACAAAATAGTCAAATAATTTCAAGATTATTCTTGATCCTTAGGTATACCCTGGGTTTTTTTGGAGGCATTCTCTTCAACCTTGGGATCCAAATCATTTGGGCTGGTTTCAACTTTTGAGCTGTCTTTTACTTTAGTCTCATCAGGGGATTCATCTTTCTTATCATCTTTCTTACCATTGGTGAAGGCCTGATAGGTGGTTAATCTTTCGAATGGACGTTTTCCGATCAAGTTTTCAAGGTCACTTTGGAAAATGACTTCCTTCTCCAGAAGTTTTTTGGCAACAACTTCTAACTCCTTTTTCTTACTTAGGAGCAATTTCTTGACTCTTTCAAACGAGCTACTTACAATTTTTCGTACCTCCTCATCAATGGTCTCGGCAGTTGCCTCTGAATAGGGTTTGTTAAAAGAGTATTCCGATTGTTTGGAATCATAAAACGAAACATTACCGATTTTATCATTCATTCCATAAATGGTGACTATGCTATATGCCATTTTCGTCACTCTTTCCAAATCAGTCAGAGCCCCCGTAGAGACCTTTCCAAAGGCTATTTCCTCCGCTGCTCTACCACCAAGCGTCATTGCCATTTCGTCTAATAATTGTTCTGTCTGATAAAGATATTGCTCTTTTGGTAAATATTGAGCATACCCCAATGCAGCTGTTCCTCTGGGAACGATACTCACTTTTACTAATGGGTCGGCATGTTCCAGGTACCATCCTGCCACGGCATGTCCAGCTTCATGATAGGCAACGATTTTCTTTTCTTCAGGTGAAATTATTTTACTTTTCTTCTCAAGACCTCCAATAACCCGGTCAATAGCATCCTGAAAGTCTATCATGCCAACCGCGTCTTTATCCTTACGAGCACCAATCAACGCCGCCTCATTACAAACATTGGCGATTTCAGCTCCGGCAAAGCCAGGCGTCTGCGCAGCAAGTTTCTTGGAATCCACTTCGGGGTCCAGCTTCAGGGGCTTTAAATGGACTTTAAAAATTGCATCACGACCTACAATATCGGGCTTGTCTATGCTAATTTGTCGATCGAATCTACCAGGACGTAATAATGCATGATCCAATACATCTGGACGGTTTGTAGCTGCAAGTATGATTACGCCACTATCCGTGGCGAATCCATCCATTTCAACCAGTAACGAATTGAGGGTGTTTTCACGTTCATCATTGGATCCAGGTACCTGCCCTCTACCTCTGGTTCGGCCTATGGCATCTATTTCATCAATAAAAACAATACAAGGAGCTTTCTCTTTGGCCTGTTTGAACAGATCTCTGACCCGCGCTGCACCTACACCTACAAACATCTCTACGAAATCTGAACCGGATAGTGAAAAGAATGGTACCGCTGCTTCACCTGCCACTGCCTTTGCCAACAAAGTTTTCCCTGTTCCGGGAGGTCCAATGAGCAAGGCCCCTTTTGGAATTTTTCCACCGAGCTTGGTAAACTTGCCAGGGCTTTTTAAAAAGTCAACGATCTCTTTTACCTCTTCTTTAGCTTCTTCCAGACCTGCGACGTCCTTAAAGCTGAGTTTTACCTTGTTCTCTGCATCGAACAGAGCTGCCCGCGATTTACCAATATTGAAAATCTGACCTCCTGGACCCGCTCCACCGGTCATTCGTCTCATTAAAAACCAAAATCCAAATAGTATTAGGATAAGAAACCCCCAAGTCCAAAAGAAACCCCAGGGATCGTTTCTTACTTCAGCGGAATAATGGAGCTCCCTTGCCTGATCATCGGGTAACTTTGAACGAAGTTCCTTGAATTCACTATCGAATATTTCGTCAGAAACAACTGTAAAGCTGTAATGTGGTCCACCCAAACCGCCCCAAGGTCTCTGGTTTTCCAGTTCTTGCTTGTACTTACTGTTGTTGAGGGCATCCTCTTTAAGAGTAATTTCAACTTTTTCTTTATTTTTAATGAACACGATCTCGTCAACATCATTGTCCACCACCATTTGCTCAAAACGGGATTGATTAATCTTGATGGTCTCCGTATTGTTGGTAAAGTATGATATACCTACAATAAGAGCCACCAAAGTGGCAATTATCCACACCTGATAATTATTCTTTGGGGACGGATTGATTGTTTTCTTATTGTTTGACATGTCAGTTTAAGCTATAACGGTATTTTAAAGGTCTGGTTTAGATTTCTACGTAAGTTGATTGGGCATCAGCCCATAGTTCTTCAATGGCGTAGTAATCCCTTCGGTCAGCACGGAAAACGTGTGCAACCACCTCTATGTAGTCCAGCAAAATCCATTCCTTATTTTGTTTGCCTTCCAGATGCCAGGGGTGAATATTGGTGTTCTTTTGTACCGTTTCCTCAATGGAGTCACAGATAGCGTCAATTTGAGTATCAGAGTTACCTGTACATATAATAAAATAATCGACAATTGCATTCTCTATGGCTCTTAAATCCATGGTTACGATGTCTAGAGCCATTTTTTCCTGCATCCCTTTAACCACACTTTTGCATAATTCCAGGGAACTCATTCAAACTTTCTCAAGTGCTTGTTATATACTAAATTGCAAGCAAAGCTACGAAAAAATAGTTGCATAAGGATCCAATACATTCTTTATTTAAAGGCTCAAAACAATTAAAACTGCCGTCTTGTCATTCCACAAATGCAGTTGCTTCTGACTTATTGTCAGAGAGCAGCACAGTGGAAGGGACTGTGATCATTACAGAAAATCAAACTGCAGGCAGGGGGCAACGGGGTAATGAATGGGAGTCACAGCCCGGAAAGAATTTGACTTTGTCGATAATACTAAAGCCTGGATTTCTTCCAATATCTCAGCAATTTGATCTAACGGTGATTTCCTCATTGGCATTGACCAATACACTTGCGGACATAGGAATGCCAAACGCCCTGATAAAATGGCCAAACGACATCTATTACAATGGTTCAAAGATAGCCGGAATTCTAATCGAAAATACCGTACGCTCAAATAGGTTGGAATGGGCGATTCTTGGTATTGGCCTGAATGTAAATCAAGACAAATTCAAAGCAGCAGGGGCCACCAGTATTAAACTAGAACTGAAAAAAGAAGTGCCCCTGGATCGGGTACTCCGCAATTTGCTCCGGCGGCTAAAAGAATATTATGGATTCCTGAAATCCGCTGGATACCAGGATCTACGAACTATGTATATGAAACGCCTGATGTGGCTACATGAGCAAAGGACCTTCCAAAATAGGGTGCTCAATACCACTTTTTCCGGAGTTATTCAAAAAGTCAGCGATGAAGGGAAGTTGATGGTAGCCATAGATAATCAACTGAAAGCGTTTGATTTCAAAGAAGTGACTTTTCTTCATTAGATTGAATAATATTACTGCTGTTTTAACATTACCGCATAAAACCCTAAATTTGTGTCAAAAAATAATAGTAAGAAAAATGATCGATACAAAACTGAACTATAAGGTAAAAGATGTAGAACTGGCTTCATGGGGGAGAAAGGAAATCACCCTGGCAGAAGCTGAAATGCCAGGTTTAATGGCAGTTAGAGAAGAGTTTGGTCGCTCCAAACCACTTAAGGGTGCCCGTATTGCCGGATGTCTGCATATGACAATACAAACAGCAGTGTTAATAGAAACACTGGTAGAACTGGGTGCAGAAGTTACTTGGTCTTCCTGTAATATATTTAGTACACAAGACCATGCGGCAGCAGCCATCGCTGTCACCGGTGTCCCTGTATTCGCATGGAAGGGAATGAATGAAGAGGAATTCGACTGGTGTATCGAGCAAACACTTTTTTTTGGCGATGACCGAAAGCCTCTGAATATGATTCTCGACGACGGAGGAGATTTAACTAATATGGTATTGGATCGGTTTCCAGAAATGATATCAGGAGTAAAGGGTATTTCAGAGGAAACCACCACCGGTGTTTTACGGTTGAAAGAAAGGGAAAAGAATGGAACCCTTGGATTGCCTGCAATAAACATCAACGACTCCGTTACCAAATCAAAATTTGACAATAAATATGGCTGCAAAGAATCTCTTGTGGATGCTATTCGAAGGGCTACCGATGTAATGATGGCTGGGAAAGTTGCCGTGGTGGCAGGTTATGGCGATGTTGGAAAGGGTTCGGCGGCATCTTTGCGAGGAGCAGGTGCCCGGGTAATTGTCACTGAGATCGATCCCATCTGCGCGCTACAGGCTTCAATGGACGGTTATCAGGTAAAACGGATGGATGAGGCAGTTCAGTCTGCGGATATTGTGGTAACGGCAACTGGAAATAAGGATATTCTTATTGACCGTCACTTCAGAAATATGAAGGATAAAGCCATCGTATGCAACATTGGACACTTCGATAATGAAATTGATGTGGCATGGTTAAACCATAATGCTCAAAAACAAACTATCAAACCACAGGTAGATCTTTACAATCTGGATGGTAAGGACATTATTTTATTGGCTGAAGGACGATTAGTTAATTTGGGATGTGCAACTGGACATCCGTCCTTTGTTATGTCCAATTCTTTTACCAATCAGGTACTGGCGCAAATCGAGCTTTGGAAATATGCTGATAAATACGAAAATAAGGTGTATACCTTACCTAAGCATCTGGATGAAAAAGTTGCAAACCTGCATTTGGCAAAAGTCGGGGTTGAATTGGAGATTTTAACGCCTGAGCAGGCCAAGTATATTGGTGTTACCATAGAAGGGCCGTACAAATCCGAATACTATCGGTACTAATTAAGCCTCCAGGTGAAACCTTATTCTACGCGATTTCTAAAATCTTGCGATGTTCCATATCTGCTGATTATGAGCTATAAGGATCTTACCAACCCATATGTTATCATTGGAATGCACCGATCCGGAACTTCCTTTTTAAGTCGCGTTCTTCATAATTCAGGAATTTTTATGGGAGTCAACCAGTCGGGAGTAAATGAAGCCCGATATTTTCTTAAAATGAATATAGAGATTTTAAAGGCTCACGGCCTTAGTTATGATCATCCGGGCCAAATAACCGATCTTGATTCCATTATATTTGATGAGAAAGCTTTTTTTAGAAAATTTTTTGGATTTTTTCCGAAACTGGGAAAAAGAAAAATGATAATCAACGGGAAAGGTGATTGGGGTTGGAAAGACCCAAGAAACACCATAACACTTCCATTTTGGTTGAAGTATTTCCCGGATATGAAGGTCATTCATATTTATCGAAATGGTATTGATGTGGTTCAGAGTTTTTATAAACGGAACATCAAATTAAATAAATATAGCTCCTATTATTCTGAAGTACTTAATTCAAAAATTGAAGCTTTGAAACTCTGGGAAAATTACTATACACGGTCAGAATCGTATAGAAGTAGTTTGACCGATCGGTTCCTTGACATAAAATACGAACTGTTAACCACCGGAAATGAAGCAGAAATTAAAAAACTGCAGAATTATATAGGACGAGATGTCCGAGATTTTCTTTTAAAGCATGCCAGGGGGAGCAGGGCAAATAGTACCGATTTGGAAAAGTTAAAAACAAATGATCAAGCATTCCATGATTTTGCCACTAACTCAACCCTAATGAAACAACTCGGATATTTTAAGTAATGGTAAATGATTGGGAAGGCGTATACTTTCAATCTTCAATCCTCACCATACCAGGTTTAAGAATCTTGTTAAATTGCCAACATGAACCCCATAGTAGTAACACCGGTGAAGAATTCATTGAAAACAGTCAAAAAAACATTGAGATCAGTTAGTGAATCAAGTATTCCTATTGAATACTATGTCTTTAATGATTTTAGCGGGCAAGATACCGAGGACTACCTACAATCAGCTGCTGATGAGTTCAATTATAACCTGGTCAATTTGAGAGACCATGTAACCACCCCTTCACCAAATTATCGCACAGTGCTAATTATGTCCCAGAAAATGGCACTGGAAGCTGGTTCCTCTTTAATTATTGTAGAATCTGATGTGATGGTGGAACCACATACCTTGCAATCCCTCATTCAGCTCCAAAATCAAAAGCAGCTAGCAGGAATGGTGGCCGCAGTTACTACTGACCAAAATGGAGAAATAAACTTCCCTTACAACCATATCTCTCGAACCGAACCGGATATCATCAATACTAAACGTAGTTTGAGCTTTTGCTGTACCCTGTTAAGTAACCAGTTTCTTGCCAGATTTGATTTTATGGAGCTTAAAGCGAATAAAGATTGGTACGACGTACATATCTCAAAGAAGTCCAGAACGTTAGGATTTGACAACTTGTTAGTAAAATCACTGCCGGTTATACATCTCCCGCATAGTAGCAGACCCTGGAAGATGGAAAAATATATGAACCCTATTAGCTACTATTTCAAAAAGTTTTTTTTAAAACGAGACCGGATATAATGGATTGGGTTGAAAAACTACTACTTTATTTACTTTTGGTAACTATCTTATTGGGTGTTTACTGGGGGTTTGGTGATCCCCAATTTTTTACTGAAAGGTATATGATGGAAGATGGTGAGATCGAATACGGAACAGTGATCCTCTTGTTGGCTTCCTGTGTGCTTATCTTGTATCGGTGGCTGAAATTAAGGAAAGTCCACAGTCTATATTTTAGCTTAATTTCATTATTGATTTTCATAGTGTTCTTTTTCGTAGCGGGAGAGGAGCTTTCTTGGGGACAGAGGATCATAGGAATAGAGACCACTGAATATTTTAAGGAAAACAATGCTCAGCAAGAACTAAACCTCCATAACCTGGTAATAAGCGGGATTAAGATAAACAAGCTGATCTTTGGTTTGATCTTAACAACCGTCATTTTGTTATACATTGTGCTGTTACCAATAATTTATAATCAAATGAAATCTTTTAGTAGTTTACTTGATCGCTGGTATATCCCAGTTCCAAGATTAAGGCACGCTGTGAGTTATTTAGTGCTGACCCTGATTATTTCAATAATTCCGGCTAGTAAAATCTGGGAGTTACTGGAATTTGGATCTGTATTGATATTTTTTCTTATACTTTGGACGCCAGTTAACCATTATTTGTTTAGAATTGCTGACGATTAGATGGCAAAATGTTAAAAAAATAGTACAACCTTTTAATTTCAGGTTAGTTTAATTAGAAAGGAACAATTTTTGCTGGGAATATATCAGCCATTATCCCAATCCAACTATGCCTGTAGAAAATGTAAAGCAAAACTATAGCAGCTTAGAAAAAGAGCGAATTTTCGAAAAAGAATTCTTGCCTCATATAGGCTCTATGTATAATTTTGCCTATCGTCTTACTTTTAATGAAGATGATGCTAAGGATCTGGTGCAGGAGACATACTTAAAAGCCTTTCGATTTTTAAATTCATTTCAGCAAGGAACTAATGCGAAAGCCTGGTTGTTTCGAATATTGAAAAACAGTTTCATCAACGACTTTAGGAAAAAGAGTAAGCAACCAGCTAAAGTTGACTACCAGGAGGTTGAATCGTTTTACAACTCTGATGACGTGGACGTATCAATGACCACAGATCTTCGGGTTGAGACGGTGCAACACATGATCGGTGATGAGGTGTCCAATGCACTTAATGTATTGGCAGTAGATTTTAGGACGGTGATCATTTTATGTGACTTGGAAGGGTTTACCTACGAGGAAATGTCGAAAATATTAGACATTCCTATAGGGACTGTGAGATCTAGATTGCACCGGGCAAGAAATCTGTTAAAGGAAAAGTTGCAAAAATATGCAAAATCAATGGGTTACAATAAATAAAAAAGAATGGCTACTAACCTCTTCAGCTGGCTGAAGCAAAGCATTCGCAGCCGGACTTCCTGCAAGGGATGCATGGAACTACTGGAGTTAATCACAGATGATGAAGCGTCCTCAGTAGAAGTAAAGCACTTCCAAAGTCATATCAATGACTGTTTGCCCTGCTATGAAGCGTATAATCTGGAGAAATCCATAAAAGAGATGCTTCAGACAAAGTTGGAGAAAAAACAGGTTCCGGAAGACTTGATTAATTTGATTAAACATAAAATCAAGAACAACGCCTAAACCTATGCAAGGGGGTAAGGCAATTATTTTTTCGGCACCTTCAGGCTCCGGGAAAACATCCATTGTGAAGATGTTGGTGCAACAGAATCCTGACCTGGATTTCTCAATATCAGCATGTACTCGCGACCGTCGCGGTCGGCAGGAAGAAAATGGTAAGGATTACTACTTCCTGGCGCCGAAAGATTTCAAAAGTAAAATTGACAACCAGGAATTTGTTGAATGGCAGGAAGTTTATGCAGGGAATTTTTACGGGACCCTCAAATCGGAGATAGAGCGGGTTTGGGCATCCGGTAAGAATGTAGTATTTGATGTCGATGTAAAAGGAGGTTTGAATCTCAAAAAATATTTTGGAGATAGCGCTTTAGCAGTATTTGTGAAAGTGCCATCATTAGAAGTACTGACCCAGCGGCTCCGAAGCCGTAATACCGAATCGGAAGACAGTATTTCCAGAAGGCTCTTTAAGGCCAA
>PVMK01128753.1_pt1 | contig 38051 bp, 32 predicted proteins | sample 1853481 | NCBI WGS metagenome assembly PVMK01 (sample SAMN08533507, study PRJNA380276) | Marine sediment metagenome, whole genome shotgun sequencing project.
TCCGCAAATTCAGATTCTATCCCGAGTGCCTGCCAATTTTCAATGTCCATACCCGCTGGATTCAATGTGGTCAGGACGCGTGCCCTTCCACCTCCCTCTTCCATCTCGGTAAGGAAATGCAATCCCGCTTCGCCGAGATTATCATAGCTCACCCCGGCGATCTGTACGGAAGTGACCGGCAGCATGTATTCAGCATCATAAATCGTGCCCAACGCTGCCAGTATCTCCATCGCCTTTTGGGTAGCCTTGCCCTGCTCCCCTGCCAGCATGGCTTGTTCTTCAGCCGTTAATTTCATCCCATCTCCTGTAGAGGCGAAACATTCACAATAATTTCCAAATTGCGATCCTCACATCCGTAGGGGCGAAGCATTCTCAGTCCTCAAGTCATCCGGTTATGTGGTTATATCTGAGAATGCTTTCCCCTTACCATCAATTATTCGTAGGATTTTCTAAATCCCTAACCCAATTCAGTGGGTTGTCATGAATATATTGTCGGATAGCATTCAACTCACGATCATTCCGTATGATTCTCTCATAGTAATTCCTTTGCCAAATCTTATTTCCCGGCTTGAAATATCTCCTGTTCACCATTCTTGTGCTTACCGACTTGAAATTCTGGATGACCGCACTAAGTGAACCCGATTGTGTTCCTCGCGGTCGTAGGGGCGAAGCATTCTCAGAACTCCGTACACCCCGGAAATTATTCACCTCTGAGAATGCTTCGCCCTTACCATCAGCTTCGTGAATAAATACAATTCCATGCAAATGATTCGGCATCAACACGAACTCATCTAATTCAGTATTAGAAAACTTTCCAGGAATACTACACCAACTCTCATGGATCGATTGACCTACTTTGCTGTATAAAATATCACCCTTTTTGATATCTCCAAAGAGACAGATTCTGCTTTGAGATATTATCGTCACGAAGTAGGCGCCAGGCAATGTGTAATCATAACCCTTCATGCGGGTCGATTGGCGATTGTCATGTTCTGCATCAAATACTGGTTTCATCATCCAATCCAACCGATCCTTACAATCCAAACCTCCCCACGTCCACCTTCGGATACGCAACCTTCTCGAACGGCTTTCCCGCCTCTCCTATTGGCTTGGTAAGGTCGAAGCCGATCTTGGTCGTCAGGTGGGTGCCCAGCTCGGAGCTCGGATCCAAACTCGATCCACGCTCCTTTTCCTTGACATACATATCCGCATCCCCCTGGAAGCGCGTCGCCATCGCCCACTCCACCTCCAATGGATCGTAGATATCAATGTCCTCATCCACGACGAATACGTGCTTGCAGGAGCTGTGACCATTAAATGCGGCCTGGATCGCCCGTTGACCATCCCCGGGTGACCGCTTATCGATCTTCACGATTGCGTGCAGCCAGGATGCTCCACCGGGATTGATATTCACATCTATACAGCGCACCACCTGGTTGACACTGTTATAGATGGTTGGTTCGCGAGGCATCCCCATCAGCAGTTTATGCTCCAAACCTCCCGGCAGCAGCGCCTGCCAGATGGCATCCCGCCGGTGAGTGATTGTCTTAACCTCGAAAACGGGTTCCTGGCGAACCACATCCTGGGTCTCTGTCAGGTCTACAAAGGGACCTTCTGCCTGTCTCTGGTCAGCATAAACTGTTCCCTCCAGCACAAATTCTACATCAGCTGGAATCAAGAGGTCGATGGTTTTTGCCCTGACCACCTCCAAGGGCTCAAGGGCATTTGCAATTTCCAGCTCATCAATACCAATCTCAACCGAGGTGGCCGCAGCTGCCAGCACGCTGGGTCCACAACCGACACATAAAGCAACATCTATCTGTCCCAGGTCATTAAGAAAGGTGTCGAAATGCCGACCCTTAACCACGCGCATGGTCATCTTGGTGTTTGTTATCTGCATGCAGCGGTGGAAATCCAGGTTTTGACCATGTTCAGGATGCCTGGCGACGATCACACCAGATGTTATGTAGCGACCACCATCACCCTCAAAGTGGCGCAAGATCGGCAGCTGGGCGAGGTCGGGTTGCTCGATAACCACCTCCTGGCAGGCACCTTCAGGCGCCAACTTGGGAGATGAGCGTTGCTCAATCGCTCTTGATAAGGCGGGGATGATCTCCTTGATCTCAAGGCCGAAATAACTGGCAAACGCTGTTTTAGTCGGAAATATGTTTCCCGCAGCTCTGAATTCCGAATCGTGAATACTCTCAAACATCACCGCTTGGGGTTCAAATTCTTTCAACACCCCGGATATCTCGCAGTCTGCTGAGATAGGTTCTGAGATTGTGATTAATTCCCCTTCTTCTGTTAAGCGTTCGATGAAACTTCTGAATGACATGTGTTTATCCAGGATAAGTTGATATTTTAGGGCGCTTTCCGAGCTGATCGACACCTTTGTGCAAATACTGCACACATAATTATCTCCTTGATCTTCTCCAGTAATTGGCCGCTCTACAAACTTCCCGCATTAGACTTATTCTGCGAGAAATTCATCTATGACATGGAAATATTCCTCCTGGTGAGTGATAGCGATGCCATGTTCACCACCTTCGAAGACCTTAACTTCTGCCTGCGGGTAGAGCTGCTGCATGGCCTCCCGCTTTGCAAGCGGTGTGGCCGGATCATCGGAGCCAAACACCAGCAGCATGCGGCCAGCCCAATCTTCCAGGTCTTCAGGGGAAAAAGAATAGTTCTCAGTCTGGTTTATCAGCCGCTGCATCATCGCCAGTATATCCGCTCTTCCCAGGCGGAAGTTAACCGCTTCCTTGACCAATGCCCACAATAATGCCATATCCGGGTTGCCAGATCTGTCACTCTCAAGACGAGCAAAGGATCTGTTTAACATCCCGCGCAGCATGAATGTGGGCGTGATGCGGAACCAACCCATTAACCTGGCGATTTCCTGGCTGTTTTTACTGTCCGGTGGGCCGACAGCAGATATGACCACCTTGCTGATGCGTTCAGGGAATTGGCGCACCAGTGATTGAGCCATCCAACCCCCATAAGAGCCGCCCAGCGTGTAGAACTGATCAATACCCAGGTAGTCAAGCAGCTCCACAAATCCTGAGAACAGCACATCTAACTCTTCGATTGGAGGATAATCCGGTGAGATAACCCTGAACTGCTCGGCAAAATGTTCCAGTGAAAAGAAAGACACCTCTGCAATCGATGTACCTCCGGCGGGTATAAAGAGCGGGGGTTTACCGATTCCGCTGTCGATGAAATTCCAATCAATGCCACTCAAGGAAATGGACTGGTATGGAAATCGTTCCCGGAAGGCCTGCAGGCGCTTCAGCGATTCGGCGGGTACTTCAGTATATAACTTGGATATCTTCGGGTTTGATTCCATCTTTATCACCTGCTAACCATCAGGCATTCCGCCTTGCAGTTTGATCCTCCACAGCTGTTCCAGTGTATCCTGGAGACGTTGTTCCAGGGCAGCACCTCCAGCTGTGGTGACATCATCCTCGTTTTCGAAAACGACATATGGGACTCTCTGGTTGCGGATGGTCAGATATTCGCCAGAATCAGATTGCGAGACCAATTCCTTCCAATCATCATGCCGGTAGAGTGTTTCTAACTTCTTATCGTCCACGGCGTGCTCCAGAATGCTATCCGGTCGTTCAGGATTAAAGCGTTTCCGGTTTTTTCGCTGGGATTCTTCAAATGGAACTTGCACGTAGAGGATTCCTGCTCGGGATAAGATCTGCTCCGAAAGATGCTCAAATGCCTGCTCGTAGCCGCCATGTTCAGTTCCCCTGGCGAATTCCACAACCGTGGTGTTATGCTGGTGGTAATTTTCAATATCCCGAATCCTCTTTTGATATTCAAGGCTGATCCGCTCTATGAGTAGATTCCAAAGATATTGGTATTTAAAATACCTCATCTCATCAGAGTGCAGCCGAGGTTTACCAAATTTTTCGCTGAGGATCGTGTCTTCCTCAAACCATGCCCACAGCATTGGGAAGTCATCAATTACATCCGGTTTTCCAAGATGGTATTGGTCAATCCGCACTTTATCGTTAACATTGTTTAAGAACTCTAGAATCTCGCTTTTGCCAGCTGCTGGACGTCCGAGCAGTAAAATGACTTCGAAAAAGGACTCATTTGGCATTGTTGGCTCCAATGGTTTAGTGATGTATTCGACCTGATTATGCCAGAAAATGTGCACATACACCAATCCTTTCCGACTTTCATTTTGAAAGTGAAGAGCAACCCTGGCAGTTAAAATAAATCACCCCGCACATTATTGTACGGGGTGACTCGTTCCTAATTTCGAAGATGCTTATTCTATTGGCATCACATTGGCGGCTTGTAGACCTTTGGGGCCTTCTTCAATCGAGAATTCCACTTTCTGGCCTTCAAACAAATTGCGAAAACCTTCAGCATCGATGGCAGTGTAGTGGACAAACACATCCGGTCCTTCTTCCTGGGAAATGAAGCCATATCCCTTGCTGCCGTTGAACCAATTGACGGTACCGACGATACGATCTGACATTTACTTACTCCTTGACTCTTACATATTTTTGTTGGAGGCATTCGCGATCCCTCTGGAACAGTCAACAAAAAATGACCCAGGACTTGCGCCTTGGGCCATCGTCCTACCAATCCATTGGTTACTCTCTTGCATCCTAACTCGGCGATCATACCAGCATCTGGCTTAAATGTCAAATTTAGTTCTTGACCCAGATTTCCCCACGATTACGCCTCAAATGCGTATGCGAACCTTAACAATTCATCATCATTCCAATCACCTTTCCGGCTTATAATAATCAATATATGATCAGGCGTCTATTTTTAATTGGCTGGTTGGTGATAATATTGCTCCCGCTGAGCGCAGTACCAGGATCTGCGCAGGGGGTTTCTTCACCAGTCCTGGTGCTCACTGCTGAAGGTCCAATAACCCCCTCGATGTTAGGCTATTTAGAACGTGGAATCAGCAGCGCCGAACTGCAAGATGCGGAAGCTTTAATATTCATGCTCGACACCCCTGGCGGCAGTGTTGATCTGATGAACGAATTCGTCCAATCGATTCGCGCCAGCAGTACTCCAGTGGTGGTTTATGTCGCCCCGCAGGGCGCTATTGCAGGCAGTGCTGGCACGGTCATCACCCTGGCTGGACATGCCTCCGCAATGGCGCCAGAGACTGCCATCGGTGCTGCCAGCCCGGTCGGTGCTGAAGGACAGGACCTCGGTGAAACCATCGAAGCCAAAGAAAAGAATATTATCAAAGCCCTGGTGCGCTCCCTTGCAGAAGGCCGCAGCGAAGAAGCCATCCGCATCGCCGAGGAGACCATTGAAACCGCTCTTGCGATTACATCCAGCGAAGCTCTGGAAATTGGCTTGATCGACTTCATCGCTGATAATGTGCCCGATTTGCTGGAGCAGCTGGATGGTTTCCAGGTCACCACCATCGATGGACCGCTGACTCTAGAAACTAAGAACTCCCAGATAATTCCCTTCGATCCTTCTTTCATTGAGACCCTGTTGGGGGTACTCACCAATCCCAATATCGTTTTTCTCCTGTTAACCGTTGGCGTGCAGGCCATCCTGATCGAACTCTCAAGTCCTGGGGGCTGGATCGCCGGTTTCATAGGCGCAGTCTGCCTGGCACTGGCAGCTTACGGGTTGGGAGTGCTGCCGGTCAACTGGTTTGGCTTGATCTTCCTGGTGATCGCCTTTGTGCTGTTCGTGCTCGATATTAAGGCACCCACCCATGGAGCCTTGACCACAGCCGGGGTGGCATCCCTGATCGTCGGTTCTCTGGTGCTGTTCAATTCTCCTGGCACTCCTTCCTTCTTACGGGTTTCTGTACCCCTGGTAATCGGGGTTTCTCTGGCCACCGCAGGGATTTTCTTCGTTATCCTGACCATCGCTCTGAGAGCGCAGAGAGCACCTATTCTTACCGGCCAGGAATCCTTCGTTGGGCGTAGCGGTTCCGCGCGCACAAAGATTGCTCCCTTTGGCACAGTCCAGATGGGTGGCGAGCTGTGGAGCGGCGAGTTAGCCCCAGGAGAAGACACCATCCTTGAAGGAGAAAGCGTAGAGGTGCTGGAGGTCAAAGGGGTGCGGGTGGTTGTGCGCAAGTCTGACCAATCTGGGTAACCCTTCAAGTCGACAGAAGCAACTCCCGGAAGCTCTTCATTACTAAGATTTTCATAGACAATCGAAAACAACTGGAAGCCACTTGTTTTGTCCACGAATTTACTTGCTTCTAAGAGATTGAAACTCATTCTGAGGTAGAATTAATCGGATTTTGAACCTATAGCAGCTATTATTGGTAATATCCAGGAAAAATATGCCCCATACCCCAACCCGTGACCGGATAAAAACGGAGGGCGAGAGCCCAACCCCATTACGCCGCCCAGACTGGATTAAAGTGCGCGCACCTTCAGGAGAAACTTACGAATGGCTCCAGGACCTGATGCGTTCCAAGGAACTGCACACCGTATGTGAAGAAGCCATGTGCCCCAACCTGGGAGAGTGCTGGGGCGCGGGCACCGCAACCTTCCTCATGCTGGGTGACGTCTGCACCCGCACCTGTGGATTCTGCGATATCAAGCGCGGCCAACCCTCCCCCCTCGATTGGCTGGAACCGGAACGCATCGCCCAGGCGGTTAAATCGATGGATCTCAAGCACGCGGTTATCACCAGCGTCAATCGTGATGACCGCAAAGATGGCGGTGCACCGATCTTCGCCATGGTGATTAAACGCATCCGCCAGCTGCACCCTGGCTGCTCGATCGAGGTCTTGATCCCCGATTTCAAAGGCAGCCTGGAAGCGCTGCAGATCGTGATGAAAGCCAGGCCGGAGATACTCAACCACAACGTGGAGACCGTGCCGCGGTTGTTTAAGAAAGTACAGCCACAGGACCGCTACGAATGGGCTGCAGAGACGCTTTCAAACGCCAAACGACTTGATCCCGAGGTGCTCACCAAGTCTGGGATCATGGTCGGTCTGGGTGAAACCATGGATGAAGTTAAGCATGTCATGCGCGATCAGCGCAGCTGGGGGGTGGATATCCTCACCTTAGGACAATATCTGCAGCCCAGCAAAAAACACCTGCCCATTGAGCGCTACTACACGCTGGAAGAGTTCCAGGAGCTGCGCGAGTTTGGTCGAGAGATCGGTTTTCGCTGGGTTGAGAGCGGGCCGCTGGTGCGTTCCTCCTACCACGCGGCCGATCAGGTGCGTGCCCTGAGCATCGTACACCGTATGCTATATGGGAAACAATAACTGAGATACAAGTTTCTTTCCAGGAATCTGAAAACCTCCAGAGCTGCTATCCCTGGAGGTTTTAGTTTAACGAATTGCAAAAAATTCAGGACATTCTGTATGAGGAGGGCCCGGTACTCCTGGCAAACGAAAAAATAATAATTTCAGAGAATATCCTCCCTGTTGTAGGGTTACCTATTAAGCCTCGCTTCTCTTATCGCTGCCAACAATACCCTGTGGTCCGGAAAGTCTTCACAGTAATTGTAGCGATAGGTTAGTCTTACCATCCCCTGAGTGTCAATCACGAATTCCCCAGGCAGGATCCAGGAGTTATCCACCAGAGGTCGGTCAGCTTCCTTACGAGATTTGACCAGCTCTTCACCGGCTTCCAAATCCCGATCCAGAAACTTTTCAGGTGCATCAAATAAGATCTGGGATTCCTTTCCTTCCAGCAGTCCGAAGGCTTCATAAACCTTATATTCAGGATCACACAGAACCGGCACCGGAGGCAGGTTGTACTTCTCGGCATAGGATGCACCGCGCTCTGGTTCACCTTGACCAATAATGACTACATTTGCGCCTGCAGTAAGGTAATCCGGGTATTCATCCTGCAATCTCGCAGCCCGATCTATCCCACATCCACAACCATAATGGCGCCAAAATAAGATCAACGCTGGTTTTTCACGCCAAAAACTTTTCAGCCTGACCAATTCACCCTTTGAATTAAGCATCTCGAATTCTGGAGCCTTGTCCTCGACCTGCAGTGGGAGCTCAGTCCACCGTGTTCGCTGGGGACCAATTTTCCAACCTTCCATCCATTCCTGTTCAGCTGCTTTCAATTGATCATCTATTGACTGCATCATTAATTCCTCCTTCTTGAGATTCCATAGAACAAATCTGGAATTGATAGTGATCAACTCAGATTACTTCATAGTTGAATAATTTTACCAAATTAGGAGGATTAATGAGCTACCAACAGAAAGAACCAGGTTGACTTCAGAAAGCGGATAGTGCGGCCTGGTAAGCCCAATTAAGCAGCGGCAGAGAGAAGATGCCCAATACGATCATCCCTACGCCAGTCACAGCTGCTGTCAGGTAAACCCAGTTGTCGCGGTGTACGCTCGGTTCCCCATCCTGCATATACATGTAAATCACCACGCGCAGATAATAGTAGGCTGAGACCAGGGAGGTGAGCACACCGATGATCGCCAATCCCACGAAGCCACCATCGATCACACTGCGGAACAGGTAGAACTTACCGATAAAGCCCAGTGTGGGTGGTATCCCCGTGAATGACAGCATTGATACCGCCATGATCGCCGCCAGGACGGGATATTTTCGACCCAGACCCGCGTAATCCTGGATCTCTAATCCCTTGCCCTCTGCTTTCTCCAATGTAATCACGATCGCCCAGGCTGCGAAGTTCATCACCGCGTAGGCTACTAAATAAAGCAATGCGGACGCGATCGCATCATCCATAATATCTTTTTGCCCGAAAGGAACGAGCGCCATCATGATATATCCCGCCTGGGCGATGCTCGAGTAAGCCAGCATGCGCTTGATATTCTTCTGGGCAATTGCGACGATGTTCCCCAGGATCATCGTCAGGGCGGCTAAACCCCAAAGCACTGCCGTGAAATCAATCGCCAGCACCCCCAAATAGACAAAAATGCGCATCAAGGCCGCAAAACCACCCACCTTGGCACCCACTGCCATGAAAGCCGTCACAGAGGAAGGAGCTCCCTGGTACACATCCGGGGTCCACATGTGGAATGGGACTGCAGCAACTTTAAAGCTCAAACCAACCAGGATCAGGGCTGCTCCCACTGCCAGCAATGTAAGATTTGCTGCGCCGCTTTCAACAGTTTGCAGTACATCGGTCAATCCCGTGTAACCGGTTGCTCCAAATACGATTGCCACACCATACACGAGGAAGCCGCTGGCAAAAGCGCCCAGCAGGAAATACTTGACTGCAGCTTCTTCCGAATCTGTCCTGGGTCTGGCAAATCCCGCCAGCACATACAGCGGTATGGAAAGTAATTCTAAAGCCAGGAAGATCACGATCAGGTCAGCTGCCATGGCCATCAGCATCATGCCGCTGATCGAGAACATCAAGAGCACATAGTACTCACCGCGCTGGATTCCAAGGCGGGTCAAATAATTGTAGGACAGCATCACCGCCACCAACCCGCTGCCCAGCACCAGTATGGTCAGGAATTGGGAAAAACCATCCACTTTGAGCATACCGCCGAAGGCTTCAGTATCAACACCCGTCTGCGAGATGGAAAAGCCCATGGCTACCAGCATTCCCACTGCTGCAAGGGCAGCAATCCACGGTTTGCGATCTTTTGGAATAAATAGATCCACCAACAAGAGCGCACAAGCCCAGAGAATCACGATGCTCAGGGGCAGTACTTTGATCAGGTTAGCGGTTAAATCTCCCAGGGTCATTTGAACCTTCTTTCAGTGCTCACGGCAGTCCAGCCATCGCTGCAACCTCTATCGATTCCACCAGCTTGGTCACAGTCGCTTCCATCAAATTGAAGAACGGTGACGGATACAAACCGATCCAGAATATCAGGATTATCAGGGGGACCAGGGTCACGATCTCCCGTGCGTTCATGTCCAGCAGTTTACGATTTTCTTCTTTATCAACCTCACCTAAGAAAAGTTTCTGGAACATATTCAGCAGGTAAACTGCTGCCAAAATCACGCCAATCGCTGCCAGGACTGCAAACCAGGGGCTGTTAAGCACCTTCGATCCGAAAGCACCCAACAATATGGTGAATTCGCCAACAAAGCCATTCAACCCGGGTAACCCCATCGATGATAAGACCACGATTAAGGTCAGCACCGCATAAACTGGCAGCACTTTCCACAATCCACCAAAGGCATCCATGTCCCGGGTGTGCCGCCTCTCATAGATAATGCCCACCAGGAGGAACAATGCTCCCGTGCTGATACCGTGGTTGATCATCTGCAGGATGCCGCCTTCAATCCCCTGCAAGTTGATGGCAAATAAACCAAGCATCACAAATCCGAGGTGGCTCACAGATGAGTAAGCGACCAATTTCTTGACATCTTTCTGGGCATAGGAGACCATCGCCCCGTAAATGATGCCTATTACTGCGAGCACTGCTATCCAAGGCGCTAATCTTACCGAAGCTGCCGGGAACATCGAAATGTTGAAGCGCAGGAAACCGTAAGTCCCCATCTTCAGCAAGACGCCGGCCAGGATCACCGAGCCAGCGGTCGGAGCTTCTACATGTGCATCTGGCAACCAGGAGTGCAGCGGCCACATGGGCACTTTGATCGCAAAGGCTGCCGCAAAGGCCAGGAACAGCCAGATTTGAAAATTAGGTGGGATTGATGCGTTGGCAATTATCTCCGGTACTGAGAATGTTCCTTGTGAAATACCTAGCCAAAGGATTGCTAAAAGCATCAGGAGCGATCCAGCCATGGTATAGAGGAAGAATTTCACCGCTGCATACATTCGGTTCGGGCCACCCCAAACTCCGATCAAGAAGTACATCGGAACCAGGGTGAATTCCCAGAACACATAGAACAAGAAGAGATCGAGGGACAAGAATACGCCCACCATGCCAACTTCCAGCATCAGGAAGAAGATCATGAATTCCTTGACCCTTTCTTCTATCGCAGTCCATGTAGATAAGATCGAAATCGGGGTCAGGAAAGTGGTTAACAGCACCAGCAAGATGCTGATCCCATCGATGCCCATCAGAAAGGAGATTTCCCATCCTGCAACTTCGATCCAGGGAATATCAATCACCATTTGCAAATCTGGATCTGCCGGTTTGAAAAGCACCAGCACCCACAGGGATATCCCGAATGTTATCAGCGAGGTGATCAAAGCCACCCAGCGGATGACGGTTTTGTTCTCCCGGTTGATGAACAGGATCACCAATACACCCAGCAATGGGAAGAACGTGACCAATGTAAGGGGGTTAAGCAAGAAGTCCATAGCTTGTCCTCGTTCTAAAGTTAGTAACAGCCCCTTTGCTTAGCTTCTAAACCCAATCAGGATCTGATTGGAGAAGCAGGAGTTGCTCAGCGCAAAATCAGATACCCAATAATTACAATCACACCCAGGAATACCGACAGCGCATAATTACGTACATAGCCAGTTTGAATCTTGCTCAGGCTGCCGGCAAAACGAACCGTGATGCTAGCCAGGCCATTTGCAAATCCATCAATAACGCCTAAATCAAATGCTTCAGCCAAGAATTTTGCCGATCCCCTGAAACTGCGGGCGATGACCGTATCGTGAAACCAATCATGCCAGAAGCGCCAATCGATCACCTCGGCCAGGAAGCGGGACAGGCTGATATAGGGGCTCAAGATCACTGCCCAATATAGCTCATCCACCCACCACTTATTTTCCATACCCGTGAAGATCGGTCCCAACCAGTTGCGTAAAGGATCATCGGGTATCTTAGCAGGAGCTAGATCCTGCAGTTTGTTATAGTGCCTGTAGTAGATCAACCAGGCGATCACGAGTCCGGATAGCGCGATCAGCGAAGCGATAACGGCAGTTGTTAAGCTGAACTCGACCGGGTGGATCACCTTGACAGTGTGTTCCAACCATTCCGCAAAGGAATGTAAACGCGGCAGGTTAAGGATGCCGCCAATGGCCGAGAAGAAAGCCAGGATGATCAACGGAACAGTGATCAGGGCTCGGTTTTCTTTGGCGTGCTCGATAACCTTTGAACGCGGTTTCCCAAAGAAGACCAGCAGCACCTGACGGCCCATATAAAATGCTGTCAGGAAGGCTGCGATCACCAATATCCAATATACCGCTGGAAAGAGCAGCTGCTCCTCCAACAAGATCTCATCCTTGGACCAGAATCCCGCAAAAGGAAATATGCCCACCAGGGCCAGGGAGCCGATGATATAAACCCAGAAAGTGGTTTTCATGCGCGTGCGCAGTCCACCCATGTTGCGGATATCCTGGGGATCGAAATGCTCACCGCCTTTTTCACCCTCCCCTTCATGTTCAAGATGGTGGTGACCGTGCTCCACTCCCAGGATGACCGAACCGGCGCCCAAAAAGAGCAGCGCCTTGAAGAAGGCGTGCGTGACCAGGTGGAACATACCGGCAGTATAGGCACCGATACCCACCGCGGCAACCATGAATCCCAGCTGGCTGATCGTCGAGTATGCCAGGATTTTCTTAATATCAAATTGTCCAACTGCGATGGTGGCTGCAAAGAGAGCAGTTATGCCCCCAACCAGGGCTACAACATTCTGGGCTTGTTGGCTGGCTTCAAACAGCGGGTATGAGCGGGTGATTAGATACACACCCGCGGTAACCATGGTAGCAGCATGGATCAATGCTGAGACGGGTGTCGGGCCTGCCATCGCATCCGGCAGCCACACGTAAAGCGGGATCTGGGCTGACTTTCCCGCCACACCGATCAACATCAGCAAGGTTATCGCCAGGATGACTGTTTCGGCAGCCTGTGCGGATTGGGCGAAGACCTCGTCGAAATTCAATGAGCCAAATGCCCAGAACATGATGAAGATGGCGATCAACAAACCAAGATCACCCACCCGGTTGGTGACAAATGCCTTTTTAGCTGCCAGGGCATTGCCAATATTATCTTTGCCTTTCTCGAACCAGAAGCCGATCAGCAAGAACGAACACAAGCCGACTCCTTCCCATCCCACAAACAACATCAGGTAGGAATTTGCGCTGACCAGGACCATCATGGCCGCGATGAACAAATTCAGGTAAACAAAAAACCTGCGGAAGCGTCCCGGGTCACCGTTGAAACGCACATCCTCGTGCATGTAACCAATCGAATAAATATGGATCAGGGTCCCCACCCCTGCCACCACCAGCATCATGGTCACCGAGAGAGTGTCAACCTGGAAAGCCCACGCGACCTGCAGCTCCCCGACGCTGATCCATTCCACAAGGGGAACAATCACCTGTTCAGGATGGTTAAGCAAGGAGGTACCCAGCAGAACAGCAACCAGGAACGCTAATCCAGAAGCTAAACTGGCGATCCACCCGATGGCTTTCTCACCCATCCACTTGCCGAAGAGGATATTAATCAAAAAGCCAGCCAGCGGAATGAAAACGACTAATGGGACCAGGTAAAAATATGTTCGTCCTGATGCAGCTGCTTCGCTTAGAAACATGGATCAGCTCTCCAGGTCAGCAATTTTGTTGAGCTCCAAAGTGACATATCAACACATCATCCTAATGTTTAAGCTCATTTAATTCATCGACATTAATGCTTTGCTTTGATTTGAAGATCGCTACAATAAGAGCCAGGCCAACCGCGACCTCCGCAGCAGCTACGGTGATCACAAAGAACACCATCACCTGCCCGCTCAGAGTATCGTGGAGCTGGGAAAATGCTACGAACGCCAGGTTGGCTGCATTCAGCATCAATTCGACCGACATAAAAATAATAATCGCGTTTCGACGGATTAATACCCCAAGCGCGCCTAGTGTGAATAAAATTGCTGAAAGCACGAAATAGTATGATACTGGCATAGCTTGCTGCTCCCGTCGATTAAATAAATCCCTGTACACAAACTACCGATAAAACTATTCTGCTTTCTGCTTCCTGGTAAGTACGATTGCGCCGATCATCGCCACCAATAGTAGAACCGAGGTGATCTCAAATGGCAGCAGGTAATCGCTGAACAGCAGTTCGCCGATATCTGCTGGGCTGGCATAGTCTGCCGAAAATGATGTGAAACTCGGCAGCAGGCCTTCCTGGAAGCCAAGCGAAAATACAATAATGCCGGTTTCGACCAGTAAAACAACGCCCAGGATTATCGCGACAGGACGCTGCCAGGGTAAGTCCCCTTCCTGGTTCAGCTGTTCAGCACCTAGCAGCATGATCACGAACAAAAACAGCACCATGATGGCACCCGCATAAACAGTCACCTGTACCATCGCTAGAAATGGCGATCCGAGCAACAAGAAAAAGACGGCGATCGTAGCGAAGTTAATGACCAAGAACAAAGCTGAGTAGACCGCATTGCGGCTGACCAACATGCTCACCGCAGATGCGATTGCCACCACCGCCAGTACAATGAACAGCAGAAAATCAGAAGTCATCATTCACCCGAATTCGTATACTCTTCTTATCGTTACCCATCAATCTACCGGATCTTGCATCATTGGAATAGATCGATCAAATGTTCCCGGCTCAACCTTTTGGGGCGTGATTTTCCCATTTTCCGGTGTTGGGACAATCAGCCTTTCTTTCGTATAAATTGCGCTTGCACGGTCATGGAAGGACAATTCGTAGTTGTCTCCAAGGATGATCGCCTCCGTGGGGCAAGCATCCTCGCAGTAACCGCAGTAAATACAGCGCAGCATGTTGATTTCATACGTGCTGGCGTAACGCTCACCCGGTGAGAAACGTTCATCATCCGTGTTTTCGGATGATTCGACAAAAATCGCATCCGCTGGACAGGCGGCTGCACATAAGGCGCAGCCAATGCATTTCTCGAGTCCATTCTCATAACGGTCCAAAAAATGGCGTCCTTTAAAGCGGCGCGAGACCGGCAGCTTTTGCTCCGGATACTGGACCGTGATCGGTCTTCCAAACATTTCCTTGAGCGTAGTAAACAATCCACGCGCAAGTCCAACAACAGCATTCATCCCTAACCTCCAATCAATACCAATACAACAGCAGTCAGGAATACATTCGCCAGCGCAACCGGCAGCAAAAATTTCCAGCCAAAGGCCATCAGCCGGTCATAACGCAGGCGTGGAAAGGTGGCTCGCAGCCAGATCAAGAGGAACAGCAGTACCAGTATTTTGAAAAACAGATAAAACGGCCCAAGTATGGGCAGCTGGTCCACAAATGGTCCTCGAAAACCACCTAAGAACAGCGTTGCACCAATGGCGCTGATGGCGATCATTTTTACGTATTCGGCCATGAAGAACAGCGCAAACTTCATGCCGGAATATTCCGCATGGTAGCCACCAGTCAGCTCCTGCTCGGCCTCGGGCATATCGAATGGTGCCCGGTTTACCTCAGCGACGGAAGCGATGAAAAAGACAATCGCACCGATTGGTTGGTATACGATGAACCAGACTGGATCTTGAGCTTCAACAATGCCCATCAAGCTCATCGTGCCCGCGATCATGATTGGCCCAATCAATGCCAGGCCCAGTGCTAACTCGTAGCTGATCATTTGGGCAGTAGACCGTATCCCGCCCATCATGGCATACTTGTTGTTAGAAGACCAACCCGCCAAAACGATCCCGTACACGGATATGGATGCGATGGCGACCAGGTATAACACGCCAACGTTGATATCGGTCAGGTAAAGCGGGATTGTGCGGCCAAAAATCGTGATCGCCGTTCCCCATGGAATTACTGCCAGTATTACCAGCGCTGGGAAAACAGTGATCATGGGTGCCAAAATGAAGAGCACCTTGTAAGCCCTTGCCGGGATCACTTCTTCCTTGAAGATCAATTTGATGCCATCCGCTACGGGCTGCAGCCAACCCGAAGGACCAGCCCGGTTGGGGCCGATGCGGATTTGCATGCGTGCCAGCGCTCTGCGCTCATAGAAAGTGAGATACGCAAAACCTGTCACACAGAATAACAGTATGACAACCGCTTTAATGACCCACTCTAGAATTAGCAAGTAATCCATGCAAGCATCCCGTTATGTCATTACTTCTTGAACGAGCGATAAATTAACTGCAGTTGGCTCGTGGATTGGTACTCCCATACTGCGCGGTACCAGGACCACACCAGCGGGTATGGTTTCGTCCAGGCGTGCTGTAACTTCAATTTTACTGCCCGCGATCTCAATGCCTATCTTTGCTCCATCGCTGAATCCCAGCGCAGCAGTTGTCTCTGGATGTATCACAACATATGGCTCTGGAATCCGCTGGTGCAGCAGCTCAGCTGGAAGGACTGTCTGTCCCCGGTCATAAAGGATAGAAATCGGCACAGCCAGGTATTCACCTGCCACATTGAAAGCCAGATCATCTGAACTCAAGGCCTTTAATGCCACTGCTTCACCTTTCTGGGCAGCTGGCTGCAGCTGCTGGCCTAAACCCTGCGAGTTATCATAAGTCGTGCCGCCATAATACACATCTTCACGACCGATGATCGGCCATTGGTCCTCAACCGCAGAGATTTTTTTATAGCTCACAGCCTCATAATCCGGAATCTGGGCGGCGATCTGTTCCATCACCCGGAATGGGAGTTTATCTTCCAATTCAACGCCCAGCAATGCGCCGATTATGGCCGTGATCGTAAAATCTGGTTTTGTATCCGGTCGGGCGGGAACTGCGCTGTAAAAACGCTGCACGCGACGTTCGGCGTTCGTCAGGGTGCCTTCACGCTCGATGAAGGATTGGGCCGGCAGAACCACATCAGCGTTCTTCGCGGTCTCCGTCAGGTATAGCTCCTGAACTACTACGAAATCAGCAGACTTGATCGCCTCTAAACTCTCGGGATCATCCCCCACCGGATCCGCCGCGACCAGGTATAGCGCCTTCTTGGATTGCATCAATTCATTTAGATTATCGCTGGGCTGGAAACCCATGTCCCAGGCACCCTGGGTATTGGCGTTCTGCCATACCGCGAGCAATCCATTATTCTCTTTGCCAACATGGTTGGTGGCCACCAGTAGATTTGAGCAAGCCTGCGCAAGAGCCCGCGAAGATTTAAACCCTATGCCTTCATTGCCGTACAGGATGATCGCGTTTTCCGCCTCAGAAAAATCCTTGGCTGCTGATTGGATCTCTTCCGAACGGTCAAAATCCTTGAATGCCTCCGGCAGTACAACACGCTTCTTGGAGAGCGTGTTGATCATCGCCATCACCAAGGCAGCTTCCCCACCATAGGGATAGCGCAGTGAATGTGTTGCGTGGCGATCCGTCTTGGTATAGCGCGGGTTGGCAACGATCAGCTTTGCACCTCGCTCTGCAGCCTGCTTGACCCGCAGCCAGAATACAGGTGCTTCTTCTTCCAGGTCGCTGGCCACCACGAGTATCGTGCTGCCCTCGCCCAGGTCAGATAAGTTCGTACCCTGCCCAACACCTACCTGGGCGACCAGGTCACCACCCGCCATATTTGATAATAATGCTGTGCTTCCGCCTATATGCTCGCTGAGTGCGCGCAGGTTGAACAAATCCTCATTTGCGATTCGCCCGCTGGCGAGGGTCAGCACATCCGCTCCTGCAGCCTTGAAATTGTTAGCCACCACTTCAAGAGCCTGGTCCCACTCCACAGGCTTCAGTTCGCCGTTTTCCCGGACCAATGGTTGGGTCAGCCGATCCTGGCTGCTGGCATAATGGTGGGCGAAGCGACCCTTATCACAGATCCAGATTTCGTTAACCGCTTCATTCTGGCGCGGCAGCACTCGCTTCACCACGAAGTCTCCACCGGTTTTGTGTTCCCGGCGTACGTTTAATGCCAGGTTGCAGCCCACGGGACAGTGTGTGCAAACAGATGCAGCTGTTTTCATCTCCCATGGCCGCGCCCCGAAACGAAAATCGCTGGTTGTTAATGCACCCACCGGGCAGATATCGGTGGTATTGCCGGAGAAGTAAGAATCAAATCCGGGGTCTGAGTAAGTGACTATTTTTAGAGAACGACCGCGCTGCTCAAAACTGATCACCGCATCATCGACAATCTCATCCTGGAAGCGAACGCAGCGACCGCATTGGATGCAGCGTTCACGATCGAGGTAAATCAACTCACCCAGCGGGTAGCGCTTGGTAAAGTGTTTCTTTTCATCGTACAGGTAGCGGCTTTCTCCTGGTCCGAAATCCATCGTCAGGTTCTGCAGTGGGCACTCACCGCCCTTATCACACACCGGGCAGTCCAGCGGGTGAGAAGTGAGCAGGAATTCGATGATATCTTTTCGTGCCCGTGAGACTTCTTCGCTGAAGCCGCGCACCACCATTCCTTCGGACACTGTTACCGTGCAGCCCGTTTCCATTTTGGGACCAAATTGAATGGCAATGCTGCCATCCTCGTTGAGCGCATGTTCTCCTGTCGCCCGATCGATCTGCGGCCGCCCAATCTCAACCAGACACATGCGGCACATTCCCACCGGTTCCATTTTGGGGTGGTAGCAAAATACCGGGATATCCACTCCCACTTGCTTGGCAGCATCTACAACCAGCGTGCCGGCCGGCACCTGGGTTTCTATCCCATCAATCACTACATTTATCAGTTGACCCATCTTCGCTCCATCAAATTCGATCAAATCCTGGAGAGCGTGAAATTGATTCAACCAGCCTCAATTTGCTCAGCAATACCAATAAATCATTCTCCATCCGAAACACTCGCAGCTTTCGCTCGAAAATCTGCTTCAAAGCGCTCGATCCCGGATGTAACAGCTTCGATTGCAAATTCTCCCAAAGCACACAGGCACTTACCTTGAATCTGCAGCGCGACTTCATTCAGCAGCTCAACATCCTTCCACTGCGCCTCACCATCATGGATGCGATCGATGATATGGCGCATCCAGAAAGTACCTTCACGGCAAGGGGTGCACTTTCCACAAGACTCGTGGCTGAAGAAGTGCAATGTTTTCCGCAGCACCCAATCGATACTCACAGTTTCATCGATCACAATCACTGATGCTGAACCAAGCGCACCGCCCACGTTGGGGACACTCTCGTAATCCATGGGGGTATCGAGTGCCTCATCATTCGCAATGATCAGGGATGAGGACGCGCCGGCTGCCATGATGGCTTTAATTTCCTTACCATCTGGGATTCCGCCTCCATGCTCGAAAATCAATTCGCGGAAGGTAGTTCCCAGTGGCAGTTCGTAATTTCCAGGTTTATTGACTCGCCCTGATAGGCTGAAGATCTTCGGCCCCGTGCTTTTCTCAGTCCCAATTGTGGTGTACCACTCCGCACCGCGGCTGACGATGTAAGGCACGTTGGTCAGGGTTTCGACATTATTCACCACGGTAGGTTTCCCATAGAGACCATAGGAGGGTGGGAATGGGGGCCGGAGCCTGGGCTGACCCAGCTTGCCTTCCATCGATTCAAGCAGCGCCGTCTCCTCGCCGCAGATGTAAGCGCCCGCTCCCAGGTGCGTGTAGATGCGCAGGGAATAATCCGTGTCGAAGAGATTATCACCCAGCAATCCCGCCGCCTCTAGCTCGGCGATCTGCCGATCCAGGACCTCGGCGATCTGCCAGAATTCGCCTCTAAGGTAGACATAAGCCTCTTTGGCTTCGACTGCAAATGATGCCAGTGCAACTCCCTCAAGGAATTGGAAAGGATTGCCTTCCATGATTTCGCGGTCTTTGAAAGTGCCTGGTTCGGATTCATCCGCATTGGCTACCACGTAATGCGGCCAATTCTCATAATCGACGAAGGTCCATTTCAAACCAGTGGGAAACCCTGCTCCGCCCCTGCCACGCAAGCCAGAGTTTTTCACTTGATCGGTGACATCATAAGGGTTCATGCTTGTCACCGCGTTCTGGAAAGCTTCAAAACCACCATGTTGGCGATAAACATCCAGCTGGTTGATATCAGGTATTTCGCGATGTCGCAGGAGGATTAACTCGCTCATGATGGGGTGTCCTGTTTCTGCAGCGCCCGGATCACTTCCAGCGCGCTGCTTACATTTTGTTCTTCATAATAAGCCAGTCCTTGAGAAGTCTGCACCTGGAACATGGGTGCCTTGTCACAGGCAGCCAGGCACATCACAGCTTCAACGGTCACCGAGCCATCGGGCGTCGTTTCACCGACCTGGATGCCCAGGTTTTCACATATTTGATCCAGGAATTCGTCCGCACCCCGCAGCGCGCATGGCAAGTCATTGCAGACTTGAATGCGAGCCGTCCCCTCCGGGTGATCATAATAAAGGGTATAAAACCCGACTATCGATGCAACTTCAGTCGGCGTGATATCCAGCAGCTCACCAATCTCAATCATTTCACCTTTGGTTACGTAACCACCATCCCGCTGGGCAAGATACAACAGCGGCATCACCGCCGATCGCTTTTGATCGGACGGGTATTTGGCGAGGATCGCCTGGATTTCTGCTGCGTATTTTTCAGCTATCATGATCCCTCAAACCTAGCATCATCGGTCAATATCTCCTAATACGAAGTCTGTTGTGCCTACCAGAGCGACCAGGTCAGCCACAAGATGCCCTTTCGCCAGCAACGGCAGTACCTGCAAATTGTCGAAAGAAGGAGTGCGCCAATGAACGCGGTATGGATTCGGACCCCCATCGCTCTCCAGGTAAACCCCCAGCACGCCACGTGGAGATTCCGTTGCCGCGTAAACCGAGCCCTTCGGCATGTCGAAGCCTTCCGTCCAAAGTTTGAAATGGTGGATCACCGCTTCCATGCTGGTGCCAAGCTCTGATCGTGGAGGGGGAACAAATTTGCGGTTGTTGCTGCGCACCGGTCCATAGGGGAGTTTGTCCAGAGCTTGCTCGACGATCCGCAAGGACTGGCGCATTTCTTCCATCCTCACGAGGTAGCGCGCATAGGTGTCACCATCTGTATGGGTGGGAACATCAAAATCATATTGCTCATAACCCATGTAGGGCTCAACCTTGCGTAAATCGTGTTCAACTCCTGCGGAACGCAATTGCGGTCCGGTGACTCCCCAATTTACCGCCTCTTCACCTGTGAGAACACCAATGCCTTTTGTGCGTTCAATAAAGATCGGATTCTCACTGAGCATGGCTTCATATTCTTCAATTTGCTTGGGAAATCTCTGGATGAAATCCCGCACCGCGGCTTCAAATTCGACCGGCACGTCCCGCCATAATCCACCTGGTCGAAAATATGTGGTCATCATTCGCTGGCCAGAGACCATCTCGTTGATATCCAGGATCAATTCCCGCTCGCGGAAGGTATACCAGAAGACCGAGATGGCAGCTAAATCCAGGGTGTGTGTTCCGAGCCACACCAGGTGGGAGGAGATGCGCTGCAGTTCGGTGAGGATTACCCGGATGGCCTGCGCCCGCACGGGTACATCCAATTCTGCCAGCTTCTCGATCGCCATGCAGTAAACCAGGTTGTTGCCCAGGTTGTTGAGGTAATCCAGGCGATCGGTCATCACCGCCACTTTCTCGTAAGATTTGGCCTCCATGTTTTTCTCAATGCCGGAGTGCAGGAAACCAATATCTGGGATGCAGTTGACCACAATTTCGCCGTCCAGCTCGAGCAGTAAGCGCAAAACGCCATGCGTGCTGGGATGCTGCGGACCCATGTTTAACAGCATGGTCTCGCCTTTAATCGCCCTCTCTGAGACTAAGTGGCGCAGCTCGTTAAACGCAAATTCTGATTGATCTAGCATAAGATTGTCTCATTCTTTTGCATAGGGCTTATCCCGGTCGATTTCTTCAGCATTGAAGCTGAATTGGACCTCTTCATACCCGAGTGGATAATCTTTTCGCAGTGGATGACCCTGCCAATCATGCGGCATGAGGATGCGGCGCGGGTCGGGGTGACCCTCAAAACGAATCCCGAACATATCCCAGAGCTCCCGCTCCCGCCAATTGGCATTGGAAAATAGTTCAACCAGGGTTGGCAGGCTGGGTTCTATGCCCGGAACGGGTACTCTTAAACCGATCCGCAGGCTCTTTTCAATTGAATACAGTATGTAAATCACGTGAAAACGGGGATCTTGCTCTGGCCAATAATCAACTGCGGTTAATACTTCCAAAAATTTGAAATCAAACTCATCCCGCAGCACCTGGCAAACTTCGACCAGCTGCTCGCCAGATACAGTTAAATTGGTTTCGCCGCGAAACTCTTCTTTTTCAACGCTAAATTTTTCTTCAAGAGCAGAAACGGCAATTTGCAGTTCGTCAATCATAGTAGCATCCCACGAAGAGATAAGAGCGGTTAAGCCCAGGTTTTGAACGTTTCTCCACGGACTTTTTCGTGCAGCGTCAATATGCCATGCACTAACGCTTCTGGTCGCGGCGGGCAGCCTGCAACATAAACATCCACCGGCATGATTTCATCCACACCCTGTACGATGGCGTAATTATTGAAGATTCCACCGCAGGAAGCGCAGTCACCCATGGATAACACCCACTTGGGTTCCGGCATCTGATCATAGAGCAAGCGTAAAACAGGTGCCATCTTGCGCGTCACCCGACCCGAGATGATCATCAAATCGGATTGGCGTGGGGTTGCGCGCATCAATTCCATGCCAAAGCGGCTCATGTCATACTTGGCTCCCTGGCCGGCCATCATTTCGATCGCACAGCAAGCCAATCCGAACAGCATCGGCCACATCGCATATGTGCGCGCCCAGTTTACCGCTTGTTCAAGGCGCATCGTGACCGAGCCTAAATCTCCTGCTTTCTGTTCTATTCCCATTCCAATGCTCCTTTCTTCCAAGCATAAACGTATCCAACCAATAAAATCAAAATGAAGATGAGCATTTCAATTAAACCAAATAAACCCAGCTGGCGGAAGGTGACCGCCCAGGGATAAAGGAAAATGACCTCAATATCGAAAAGGATAAACAGCACAGCCACCAGGTAAAACCTCACCGGGAGACGACGGGTGCCCGGACCGATCGGTGTCATCCCGGATTCGTAAGGCTGCGATTTACGCTCAGTCGGTTTGTGAGGTCCAAATGCATGTCCCAGGACCACAACAAACCCCGCCAGAATAATTGCGAGTAAAAATAAAATAAATAGTGGTAAATAATCGTAGAACATAAAGCAGCCCCAGCAGTTTTAAATAGAAAGGGGTGAACCCTGCCCCAAACTATCCTGGTACCCTTTGGTTAAGGGCCGATAATTTTAAGGAACGCCTCACCCGAGCTGTACTTCACTAAAACTCACCTATCTTATCATAGGGTCAAAGCGGTGTCAAATTTCACAATATATGACAATGGTCAATCTGAGTCTGGCTTAATTATAATCTCAATCCGGTATAAAAACACTGTCTCATTATGATAGATCAATTCCACCCCGGGACAATCCACGAATTGATTTGGCTGCATGGAACCCCTGTTTGCAGCTATATAGATATGAGTCAACTCCTCTGCCTGCACGGTCTCCCAGAACTCTGCTGAGCAGCCCGTTAATTGGCTGAACTGCCCGGCTAATGCATTCACCCCTTCAGCATAATCTCTCGCCCCCATCACATAGAGTACATTAGGATGGGAAGTCATGCGACCCGTCCGGGGAGTGATCCACCAGCCTCCATCCACGCCTCGGTAGCTGCCGTACTGCCAATGGGTGACATTGATGCCGAAGCGAGAATCAGGTGGCGTGTTTTCATCGATCCAATTCAACGCCTGCAGGTCATCCCGGGTGGCAAGGATCGTCGCAGAGTTAATCACGCTGCGTGTCTCGTATAACCCCCATCCCACCAGAGATACAAAAATGACTAGGACGGCAACTATTTTTATCGTCGTCATTTTCTCAATCGGGGTCCAATCGATAATGCTGACCAGCAGCTCGGCGATCAACAGTGCGGTCGGCAGGAACAAAACTATGGCCGCGTGGTCCGGCCTGAAAGGAGCCACGTAAAAACCGACCGGCAAGCTGAGCAACACAAGGACGATCGTCCAAACCCCGAAAGCTCGCGTTCGCCTGCGGAACAATGTAATGACCAACCCGGGCAGGGCTGCAAACAACATGGCCTGGTTCCGGGCTGGACCCAACAGCCGCCACAGGTATGTCAAATACTCTGGAAAATACAGCGCATCAATGGATTCCAGGTTTGGCTGGATAGCAACAATCTCGACGCCTCGTTGGGCATATCCCCACATGCGGAACAACCAGGGGCCTGCAGCCAGCAATCCAAGTAACGCTGCGATCAGCAAGGGCAGCCAAGTGCTCCACAGCGGCCTGGTTTTGCTGCGAACATTACGAACCAGCACATGGATTGCAAGAATAACCAGGAAAATCGCTAGAAGTGCTGCAGCGAAATAATGGGTTAGTAGAATCCCGGCAATCAATAAACCAAATGTAAACAATCGGGATTTCTTGACGCCTTTATTAACGATGTCCAGGGCAGCTGCCATGGTTAATGGGAGCAGCAGCATACCGGTCAACAATGTATAGCGCCCCCAGGTAACATAATATGCCGGCATCTGGGTCACAAAGGCCACCATCAGGGCACTTAATACAGCCCGCCGCCAATCTCCCCATAAGGCTTTCCCCAGGCGATAAACACCCAATGCTACCGCTGCGTTGATCACCTGCCCCAGGTAAAGAACCGCATCTGTTGGGCTGAGTCGAGTGAAAAATGCGAAAACAGCTGCCAGCGCATGAAATGCGTAATGATAATAAAAAGGCACCGGCATTTGTGGTTCTAAGGTCTCAGGGATTCCGCCGTTTTCCAGGAATGAGACCACGATCTGGACATGGTGGACCGAATCAACCCATAAGGGCAGTACGACTTCTCGGATTTGATAAAAGCGCCAAACCAACACAACCAGGAAAACCAGGCTCAAGGTCAGGTAAACCAGCTTTCCTTGGCCTTGATAAGAGGTTTGTTCATCCTTACCAGGCTGCACGTAGAGATTTGTGATTTCTCCACCTGGTTGATCAACATCCCCTTGCCCCCAAGTCCTTTCTCGCCACCAGCGCCTGAGTGCCCAGGCAGCTGGAATAGCCAACAGCCCATAGACAATGATTACTGGCGTTGATGTCAGGCGAAGTCCAAGCAGATATGCCAGGAGCGCAATGACTGCGATCAATGCAGCACTCAGTCCAAGCACCTCGGCCAGCCGCTCGAAAGTGTCCTGCTCAGGATCCCAAAAGAAAGCCTGCCAGGCTAAGCCTGGCAGGAACAGCACCATCGCCCCGGCGATCAGGGTCCATGCTGCGGTAATGAAAGGGGTCATTTAACCGAAATATTCGCGCAAATTGCGGCTGCGGGTTGGGTGACGCAGCTTGCGCAGGGCTTTTGCTTCTATCTGGCGAACTCTTTCTCGGGTTACGCCAAAGTGCTGTCCCACCTCTTCCAGGGTATGGTCTTTCCCATCGATCAAGCCAAAACGCAGTTCCAATACCTCGCGTTCTCGATCGGACAAAACAGCCAGCGCATTCTTGACCTGCTCGCGCAGCATTTCTCGTGCCGCGGCGTCCATCGGTTCAAGTGCTTCCCGGTCCTCGATAAAATCGCCCAGCTGGCTGCTGTCTTCAGTCCCAACAGGGCTTTCCAGCGACATGGGTTCTTCTGCGGCACGCATGATCTGGCTGACCTTATTCGCAGCCCGCATCCACCGTCGGCGCACGTCCATGGGTATTTGGGTCCCGTCCTTCCGCGCCTTCTTGATGATCTCGACATCAGTTTCTTCCACAAATCCTGCTTCTAAGGCTAATTCATCGCTGTTCGGGTCCCGGCCAAGCTCTTGGACCAGCTTGCGTTGGGCGCGCATTAAACGGTTGATCGATTCAAATACGTGCACAGGAATGCGGATCGTGCGTGCCTGGTCCGCGATCGAACGGCTGATGGATTGCCGGATCCACCAGGTGGCGTATGTGCTGAACTTATAGCCGCGCGTGGAATCGAATTTTGTTACCGCTCTCAACAGACCGATATTGCCTTCCTGGATCAGGTCCAGGAATGTGCTGCCCCTGCCAATATATCTTTTTGCGACGCTGACAACCAAGCGCAGGTTTGCCCTGATAATTGCATCGTGGGCTTCCTGGGCTCTATAACGGGCATCCTCGATTTCATCTTGTAAGACCTGATCTTCCGGAAGATGGCGAAAGAAGGTTCTGTTCGGTAATTTATCGCGTTTCTGCAGGTAATCATCCAGGTATTCAGCCAAGGGATCAGGCAGGAGATAAAGGCAGATAAAAACCGTAAACGCATTTCGAGCGACACCATCCCACAATGGATCTTTGCCCCACAAGCCATTATCCAGATACGCGTGCAGGTAGGAAGGAGTATCCGACGCCCAGGTTTGGCGCAGCATTTGCGCTTCCTTGAGGATCAATCTCGAATCTGGAAGATCGAATCCCAGGCGCTGGGTATCTTCCACAACCCGCATCCAGGAGGTCAATAATTCCTCGTAAAGCGCCCTGTAGATTCCTTGTGGTATCGAGTTATCACTGCGGATCAAAGGATGCTGGCGAGTTAACGAATCCACCCGGCGGGAGGCCTCCATTTGCGTTGACAGCCAAAATTCCTGGTCAGGAACGAGCAGATCGATGCTGCCAATTTCCTTCAGGTACAGGCGTACAGGATCATCGCTTACTTCACCAGCCATGCTGGGATCTTCTAAGATATCGGTTGGTTTTTCCTTTTTTAGATCACCCAGATCTTTTTCTTCGCGTAAAATGGCGACCTCATCCGGTTCGCCCGCTGCTTCCAACTCGGATTCGGAAAGTGCCTCTTTGACCTGCTCAATAGGAAAAGTAGCCTCCACAATGTCTTGCGTCTTTTGTGGTGCCTCCCCCTTATCGACAGCTACTTCTTCATTATTATCTTGCGATTTCTTACGCGCCAAGTAGCGCCTCCATCTTTTATTGAATCATATGACTCGTGTAAAAACCCAATGCCTGGTCAAGCCGGCTGCGGGCAGCTATGTATTCCATCATCGTCTTTTGGATATCGGCCACATTCTGGTCTTCCACCAGCTGGGCTTCTTCCAGCAGAAACTGGATATGTTCGATCTCCTGGTATAAGCGGCGTTGTCGCAGGGCCAGCAGGGTGCGCACCAGATCTTCCAGCACCTTATCTTCATTTGGATCCAGCTGGTCTGTCTTGACTAACAAGCGATCCACCAAGTCCATGAGCGGCAGGGACAGGCTGTTTTGAACGAACAGCTGTGGTTCAGCGCGATCTTGTTGTAAAGATTCGTCAACCAATTGCAGCAAGGCCTGGTGGTCACCAGTTTGGAAATCATCAACTGCGAGACGGTTGAGGCTGTTTTCCTGCAAAGCCCGGTCAACCCGGAACACCAGGTCTGGCCTGCGCAGCAGAACGCTCAGGATATGTTCTTCCAGCAGTTCTGGTGTGGCATGTATCGCCAGGTCTCCGACCACTGATCCTTCGACACGGGTCGCAGTGGGACTCTGGCGGAAACTCGGCCGGCGTCTCCTGCCTGCAGGTTTCGAAATCTCGGTAAAAGCCCTTTCGTCAACTTTCAGCAAGCGGGCTAAACGCTGGCGGTACGCCTCCCGCTCAACCGCATCAGGAATATCTTCGATCAAAGGCAGCACCTGGCTCGCGATGCGCGACTTGACCTTGGCATCCTCAATATCCTCTTCCTCTGCAAGGGTCTCCATCACATGTACCACTATCGGGCGCGCCTCAGCCACGATCTCTCGCCATCGGTCGGCGTCCTGAAAGACAACTTCATCCGGATCAAGTCCTTCAGGCAAGGTCGTAACCCGGATATCTGCCTTCAAGCGCCCTTCGCTGCCCAACAAACCACGCGCGTCAAAAACCGGGTCCGCTTCCCTATCCAATACCTGGCGAGCAACTTCTAAACCGCGCATGGTAGCTTTATCCCCGGCCGCGTCCGCATCCAGGGCCAGCACGATGCGCTTTGAAAAACGCTTCAGCATGCGCAGTTGGTATTCGCTCAACGCGGTTCCCATCGGTGAGACTGCATTTGCAAAACCCTCCTGGTGCAGGGCAATCACATCCAGGTAGCCTTCCACAATCACTGATTGGTCCTGGGCGCGAATTTCCTTTCTGGCCCGGTCCAACCCGTACAGGATGTGCCCCTTATCGAACAGCACAGTCTGGGGAGAATTCAGGAATTTGGGCACGTCATCTGGATTAATGATGCGTGCACCAAAGCCTGCCATCCGGCTGCGTTCATCGCGAATTGGAATCATGATCCGGTTGCGGAAGCGGTCATAAATCGAAGCCGCATCAGAATCACCTTTCGCTTCCCGTTCAGTCACCAAACCGCAGGCGATCAAATCAACCTGGTCATGGCCCTTGGTTGTGAAATGCTTGAGAGCTGCGTCCCATGCGTTGGGTGCGTAACCCAGCCCAAACGCCTCGATTGTTGTATCATTCAGGCCGCGTTTTTCATGCAGGTATTCCAGGACGGGTTTTCCGGCTGGAGTATTCATTAAATTGTGGCGATAAAAAGTGACCGCATCCTCGAGCAGGGTTCTCAAGTTATCATGCTCTTCAATGGCTTCCTGCTCATCGGGGGTTAGCGGTTTTAGCTCTACACCCGCTCTCTCAGCCAGGACCGACAACGCCTCACTGAAATCCCAACCTTCCTTCTTCATCATGTAACCAAAAATATCCCCACCTTCGTTGCACTGGCCAAAACAGCGCCAGGTGCCCGTTTCAGGGAAAACAACAAAGGCTGGAGTGCGCGTGTTGCTGTGGAAGGGGCAAAAACCGGTATAGTTTTTCCCCGACCGGCGCAGTTGCACGGTCTCCGAAATCAGGTCAACGATATCGATCCGATTTTTAATCTCATCAATCGTAGACATTTTCAACCCGGACTTTGACTTCAGCAGCGTAAAATTTTAAACACCCCTGGGGGATAATTCGTTGCGCATCACACATCTTTTTGTACCATCAATGATCAGCGGGGCTAAATTATACCAGTTGTACCCCGTTGCAAGCCTTCCAAGGGAAGGCATATCCTTTATCTGCAGGGGAGTAAAGCCCGATCTTTCAGGATTGAAAGCAATTATAATGTTTCAATGTCCACCATAACCTTTGACGAAACCTATATTTCCGTTGATGTCGAAACTGCTGGGCCAAATCCCAGCCAGTTTTCATTGTTGTCCATCGGGGCATGTTCAGTTTCGGAGCCGGAGAGCAATTTCTATATTGAACTGCAGCCGGTAAACGAAAAGATGCTGCCTGAAGCATATGCAATCCACAATCTCTCATTGGATGATCTAAAATCCAGAGGGATTCCCCCGCTGGAAGCGATGGCCAGGTTTGACTCCTGGTTAAGTGGGATTGTTCCTGCTGGAAGAAAACCTGTCTTTGTGGCTTTCAATGCACCTTTCGATTGGATGTTTGTCAGCGATTACTTTCACCGCTTCCTGGGACGCAATCCCTTTGGTCATGCCGCGCTCGATATGAAGGCTTTTTATATGGGCTTGCACGGTTCACCCTGGAATGCAACCGCCATGAAGAACGTGGCGATTGAATACCTGGAGGGCAGAGAGATCAGTCACAACGCTCTTGATGATGCCCGCGACCAGGCGCAGATCTTTTCCCGCCTGTACACCCAGGCCAGATTTCGCGCTTAGTGTAACAAAAGTGTTGCCCTGACGTATTTTTATAAACAGGGTATTTTAATAACTCCAAGGAGAAACCACCATGGACGACAAGTCACCCTCCCCGGCAAATATGGAATTAAAGCTGATCATCGAGTCAGCCAAAGAGCTCGGTGTTGAAATCAGCGAGACCGAAGCATTGCAGTGGCTGTCCGCGATGGCAGCTGAATCTGACGCTGAGATTTCGATGGATCTCGAAACAGGTGTCTTCGGGCACAAAGTTGTCATGCTGGATTTCAGCCCCAACGAACTGGCGCGTTTTAGAGAAATTGGGCGCCTGGTTGAGTTCTATGATGAGCCGGGAGTGGTAGAGACTGCCCTGGCGCTCTCTGGTTCGTCTGCGCAGTCGAAAATCCAAACCTACCCGGGTGATTGCGACTACTTCGAACGCGTCAACATCATCGCCGATACTCGCCAGGAGGCCTGCCAGATATTGGCCAGGATCATGCGCGAGAAAGCACTATCAACCCAAAAGGGACCTACCTTCCAGCTGATCGAAGTGAAATTCGGTTCTTACCCCCACAACATGGTTATCGGTGAGCACCTGAGCAAGAAGGATTCTCCCATTTCATGGACCCCACCAGATATCCAGGCTGGAAAAATTGAAGGTTTTCGCCAGGATGGCACCCGTGCAACCATCCTATGGGAAGAAGCTGCCAACGATTCAGGCTGGTGCAAGCTGGATTGGGTGATAGCTGATCCAGCACGTGGAAAGCTGGCCAATGCCAGCAACATGCTGGATGTCACCTGGGAAGCGCCAGACGGCGACATAATCCCGCTCGACAACTACCTGGACGCCTATTTCCAGGAGGTATATCTAGAAGCCGAGTCGGTGCCCATCTTTTCCAAGCTGATGAAACATGTCTCACCGGACGCAATGGATGATTATGTGGTGCAGCTTGAAAAAGAGGTCAACAAGTACCTGACCAAGGATATCAACTACGGAAAAGCCGCCAAGCGCATGTACAACGTCTTCCGCTTAACCGGGCGCTATGAAGAGGCCGCTTATCTGCGCGAGCTGTTCGACGAACCGACCACCATGCTGTACCAGGTATGGTCATTGATCCGCACAATTGACGACAGTTTCTCCCATGGCTCTTCAATCTCCCTGGATCACATCAGCGCCCAGGCGGATGAACTGATCTTCTCTGTCATCGATACCCTGGAAGGCGACCAGGAAACGGAAATCGTGCGCCACCTGCTGAAACTGCGCGATGCCTTGAACCGCCAGGATTCTTCTGAGCACATATCCGCCGAAGCTGAAGCTGCCCGTGAGCATGTGATTAATATCGTCAACAATTTCTTCTATAAGAACCTGACCTCTATACCATCCATCAAAGCATACATGGATGATTTCGAAGATAAACCCGCCTGATAATTTAGGCGGGTTTGGATTGAATTACATTTCGTTTTATCTGGTCTGCTACCCTAAAAACCTTCCAGCCTGGACATATCCACCACCCCATCCGCGAGGGCGGAAATGCGCTGCAGGAGGCCGAGGCGGTTCTCGCGCACCCGTTCATCTTCTACCATCACCAGCACCTGGTCAAAAAATTCGTCGATCTGCGGCATCAAGGGGGTAAACGCATTCAGGAAATCATCAACGGAACCTGCTTGCCTTTCCTGGTCTTCTGCCGCTAATAAAGTTTTATATAAGACGGTTTCGGCTTCTTCATCAAAAATTCCCTCATCCACGTTATAAACCTCGTCCAGGTCACGCGTAATGCGCACACAGCGGGAATAAGTCGGGAGGATCTGGCTCCAATCCCCTCGCGACACCCAGGCGCTTAAATCTCCCACCGCCTGTGAAGCCAGGCTGGGATTATGCCCCTGGGCAGACAAAACCGCATCGATCACATCAAACGGCTGTCCTTGTTCAAGCAGCAGGTTTCGCTGCCGCTCAATGATGAACCGCAGGCAGTCCTCCAAGTCTTCCGGGGCCATTTCGCGGGGTAAGTGCCTGGCTGCAGCCTGCAGTGCTTCCCGCAGGTCGAAGTCCAGCTTCAATTCCATTAGATTTCCCACCACGCCCAGGGCTGCCCGGCGCTGTCCAAATGGATCTTTCGTTCCACTGGGTGCCAGCCCAACTGCGAACAATCCAGCCAGTGAATCCAGGCGGTCCGCCAGGCCAACCACCAATCCGGGCATTGACCCAGGAGTCGTGTCCCCTGCGAACCGCGGCAGGTAATGTTCATAAATCGCATCTGCTACTTCAGCTGGCTCACCTGAATTCAGTGCGTAATATCTCCCCATGGTGCCCTGCAGCGAGGTCATCTCAACCACCATCTGGGTTACAAGATCTGCTTTACATAGCTCTGCAGCTCGCTGGCCAATTTGTATTTGTTCTGCGTTCAATCCCAGTTGGGGTGCGATATCAGCGACCAGCTTCCGAATGCGCTGCGTTTTGTCAAGCACCGAACCCAGATCTTTCTGGAACATCAAGGTGCCCAGTTTGGGCAGGCAATCTTCCAATGGCTGCCGGGTATCCTCATTCACAAAGAATGCCGCATCCGCAAAGCGGGCCTGGATCACGTGCTCGTTGCCCTCAATGATCAGGGCAAAATCCTGGGACCGTTCAGTTTCACCCCGGTTGGTGACCGCGATGAAATTAGGCAGCAGCTGCCCATCCTTCTCCACGGGGAAATAGCGCTGGTGCTTCTTCATCACCGAGATCAAGACTTCCCGGGGCAGCTCCAGGTGTTCCGGTTCGAACGAGCCTCGTAACCCCAGGGGGGCTTCCACCAGGTTCGTTACCTCTGCCAATAAGTCTGCTTCGATCACTGCCTGGCCCCCTACCTCTTCAGCGAGCATTTCAACTTGGGCGCGTATCCGCTGCGTTCGCTGATCCTGATCGAGTATGATCCCCTGTTCTTCAAGCGCTGATAAGAATTCTGCGGGAGTCTTCACCCCGATACTTTCTGGCTGCTGGAAGCGCAGTCCCCTGGTGGTATCTCCCGAGCTGATGCCAGCATAAGAAAATGGGATTACCTGGTCACCGAAAATGGCCAGCAGCCAGCGTATGGGTCTCGAAAAAGCGATATTGCTGCTGTTCCAGCGCATCGATTTGCCAAAACGCAGTCCAGCCAACAGGCCCGGTAGTTCTTCCGATAGGACCTCAGATGCCGGTCTGCCCTGTGATCTCACAGTGGCTACTACATATTTACCCCCTTCCATCTCACGCGCCTGCAGGTCGCTGACATGTACACCCTTGCTGCGCGCGAATCCCTGGGCAGCAGGTGTCGGCTGCCCCTGGTCATCGAAGGCTCTCTCCGCCGGGGGACCTTTGACCAGCTGTACTTCATCTGGCTGCGCGGGAACTAAGTCATCCACGCTCACCACAAGCCGGCGGGGTGTGCCCATAACTTTGACTTCCCCGTGCGCCAACCGGCTGTCTGCCAGTAAGCGAACCATTATTGTTCCCAGCTGCTCGAGTGCCCGCGACAACTCACCTGCCGGCAGCTCTTCCGTGCCGATCTCCAGCAAGAATGGTCCGGGCTTTAACATCCTTAAATCAGTTGCAGCAGCTGAACTCTGAACAGCTGCTTGATCAGTCTCTCCAACTGAAGCCTCTTTTTCTTCATCCAGCCAGGGAAACTCCAGGCGCTGACGCTCGTCCAGGTAACCCGCAGAAATCCGGCGTGCGACATCGCGCATGCGGCCGAAGAAGGCCTGGCGCTCAGTCACCCCGATCGCACCGCGTGTATCCAGCACGTTGAAGGTATGTGAGCATTTCAGCAGGTAGTCATAGGCTGGCAGGATCAGACCCTGCTCCAGTGCCAGGTTGGCCTCTGCTTCATACAGCTCGTACATTTCGCGCAACCGGGGGATATCCGCCACCTCGAAATAATAGCGGCTGTGTTCTCTTTCAGCCTGCAAATTGACATCACCAGCAGACAAATTTTTCTGCGCCAGGATGGCTTCCTGTGGCACGCTGTTCCACTGGATATCCTGGAACCCGCCCACGCGCTGCAGGGAAATCGCTATTCGATCGAGACCATAAGTCAGCTCCACCGAAACCGGGTCAATATTGATGCCCCCGGCTTGCTGGAAGTAGGTGAATTGGGTGATCTCCTGCCCGTCCAGCCACACCTCCCAACCCAGCCCCCAGGCTCCGATCGCCGGCTGCTCCCAGTTATCCTCCACGAAGCGGATATCGTGCTTGAGCGGATCTATCCCTAAAGCTTTTAAGGAATTCAGGTATATCTCTTGTGGGTTGCCTGGATCCGGCTTTAGTATCACCTGGAATTGGTAATGCTGCTGCATACGGTTGGGATTATCCCCATAGCGCCCATCGTCAGGGCGGATGCTGGGCTCTACATAGGCCACATTCCACGGCTCAGGTCCTAAAACCCGCAGGAAGGTAGCTGGATTCATGGTCCCTGCCCCCACCTGCGTGTAGTAAGGCTGCCAGATCAAGCAGCCGAGGTCGGCCCAGTAATTCTGCAGGGTGATAATTATGGATTGGAAATCAAGCGCTTCTTTCATATTTATCGATTAACTCATCAACGGGATTTTTTGCTTCGTTCAATTCAGAATTATAACCTCTCAATCGATTGAAAGTTCAAAACATGCCCCTGATCCCCATGTTTATGAGACAGATTTTGGATTGAGGATAAGTAGATTTAGGCAGCTGGTTATCAGTCAGTCCGCAGCCGCGACAGCCTCAACGTGAGAAGTTTCTTCGTGGGTCTGGGAGGTCAGGTAGATCAACCCGAAGCCGATTAATCCTGCCAGCAGCGAGCCAGCCAGGATGCCGAACTTGGATTGATCCAGCAGCTCGGCGTCGCCCCGGAATGCGTTACCGGCGATGAAGAGCGACATGGTGAATCCGATCCCCGCCAACCAGCTGGCGCTGAACAGCTCGCGCAGCGAAACGTTGCGCGGCATATCCGCCAGGCGCAGGCGTACCGCAAGCCAGGCAAAGAATGTGATCCCGATCGCCTTGCCAAACACGAGACCCAGAACAATCCCGATGCTCACCAGGCTCAGTAGGCTCTGGTCAAATCGGATCTCCACTCCCGCGTTAGCTAATGCAAACAAGGGCAGCACCAGGTAAGTGGTCCATGGCAGCAGTCCGTGCTCCAGGCGTTGGGCAGGCGACTGCATGCGGTCAGCCACGGTTTCAAGCGTTTGCGCGGCTACCTGGGCCCGGTTGGATTGAACAACGCTGGGCATGTCAAACTCCTCAAGCACCGAGACACACTGCGCCAGCAGGGCGCGAGTATCGGGAGCCCCCCAGGTCGGGATGGTGGCCGCCAACAGCACACCGGCGATGGTCGGGTGGATGCCTGATTCGATGAACGCCAGCCACAGGCCGATCCCCAAAATTGCATAAGGCCAGGGCGAATAGATGCGGATGCGGTTCAGGATAATTAATACCGCCAGGATCACTGCCGCGATCAGCAGGCTGATCCAATGGATTTCCGAGGAGTAAAAGATTGCCAACACCAGGATCGCGCCCAGGTCATCGGCGATCGCCAGGGCAGTGAAGAATATCTTCAGTGAAAGCGGGGCCCGGCTGCCTAACAGCGCCAGAACTCCCAGGGTAAAAGCAATATCTGTCGCCATGGGAATGCCCCAACCCTGTTCTCCTGGACCGCCTGCATTAAATATCAGGTAGATAGCTGCCGGAACCAGCATACCGCCTATGGCTGCCGCCAAGGGTAGAACGGCCTTGCGCGGCCTCGAGAGTTCGCCCGTGGTCAGCTGTCGTTTGATCTCCAGGCCAACTACAAAGAAGAACAACACCATCAGGGCATCGTTGATCCACTCGATTAGCGGCAGGCTGATAACTGACTCCCCGAATCCGATCGCAAATTCAATCTCCCAGAAATGGAAATAAGATTCAGAGATCGCAGAATTGGCCCATACCAGTGCAATCACGGCACATATTAATAGAAGAATGCCGCCCGAAGCTTCGATGCGCACAAAATCCTGGGCCAGCAGGCGCACCTGCACACCCAGGGGTTTCTCGACCGCATCGATCAGCGATTCAAGATCCCAGGCGCCATCATAACGTGTGCCGTTGATGAAAAAGCTCGGGGTTCCATTGACACCGCTGTGCACGCCACCCTGGAAATCCTCTCTCACCCGGTCGGCGTAGGTACGCTGATCAAGATCACGCTTGAGCTGTTCAAGATCAAGATCAAGCTGAACTGCGTATTCCAGGATGTGTGACAGTTCCAGGGCTTCCTGGTGTTCCAGTAAAGATTCCTGCATTTCCCAGAATTTCCCCTGGGCTCCGGCAGCCTCCGCGGCTTCTGCGGCCAGCTGGGCATGCAAATGTGCAGACCTGATTGGAAAATGGCGGAAAACATAGCGCACCCGGCCGCCCAGGCGGCGGCGCAGTTCGCGGATCACTGGACTGACCTGCCGGCAGTATGGACACTCCAGGTCACCGTACTCGACCAGCGTGACAGGCGCGTCCTCTGGGCCCAGGATATGATCTCGTTCGCTTACCTGTACAGCCAGTTTGGGGGCTTTTGAACTCTCTGTGGCCATCTCGCTTCCCCTTTCAAATCTCCAATGATTCCAGGGCGGACAAAATCCCATCGGCTCCCGGGTTGACACCGCTTGGAGAGAGATAACTCCATTGGATCATCCCTTGCACATCAACCAAAAAAAGCGCTCTCTCACTGAGTCCAGCCTGTGCATCGTACACGCCAAATTTCTTAGCCACCTGGCCTTTTGGTTCAAAATCGGATAACAAGGGGAAATCTAAATTTCGATCCTGTGCATACGCCTGGTGGCTCCAATGGTTGTCTACTGAGATACCCAGCAGCTGGGCATTGTAATCGTTAAACATCGGCAGTACTTCATTGTATAAAGCCAGCTGGTCCCCACAAACAGGGCTCCAATCAGCGGGATAGAATGCCAGGATCACGGGCTTGCCCCGCAGATCGGCCAGTGCGATCTTCTCGCCGTTATTGCTCACCAGGGAAAAATCAGGGGCGGCTGTTCCGGCTGGCAAGATCACATCAGGGTGATCCCTTCCGTTGTCCTGGGGAATGATGCTTTCAAGCGAATCTGGTTTCTTTTTCTTTTTAAACAAGTTCACGTACCTTGCTCCTGTTTGATTTTATTGGTCGAATTTCGATTTGGATGGAGATAATCTTACCATCTCTCATGCCTGATAATATGGATCAATTGGTAGTTGGGTTCAGCTTCAAAGGTCAAGTGTTAGTAAAAGAGCTGCCCAATATGGACAGCTCCAGGTAGCTATCATTTTTCAAGTTCTGAGTTATTTTAGGGGATTTCTCCCGCCAGCTCACGTTCGATCACCTGCTGGAATACATCAAAGGGCTGCGCACCCACCACCGCGATACCGTTGATAAAGAAAGTGGGCGTCGAGCGCACTCCCAATCCGGCTGCGAATTCGAAATCTGCCTGCACCTCTGCCTGGTAGCGGTCGCTGTCGAGGCATTCCTGGAATGCCGCCTGGTCCACTTCCAGCTGGCTGGCGTAATTAAGGTAAGCTTCACTGCCAAGCCCCTGCTCCATGCTGAAAAGCATGTCATGGTAATCCCAGAAAACGCCCTGCTCGTGCGCGCAGTTGGCTGCCTGGGCCGCAGAATTGGCATTAGGATGAATGCTCTCCAACGGAAAATCACGGTAGACGAACCGGATCTGGTCGCCGTAGGTCTCAATCAGCTGTGAATACACTTCTGAGTGCCACTGGCGGCAGTACGGACACTCGTAATCGCTGAATTCAACGATCGTGATCGGCGCATCTTCCGCTCCCAGGATTGGATCATCATCCACCGGTACATCATAGCGTATCACCTGCTGGCTTGCGCTTGAAGTTTCAGCCTCGGCTTGCGGCACTTCTACCGAATCTTCCTGGCTGGAGGCCGACTCAGCTAGTGCAGACGTGGGTCCTTGCAAAGGAACCCAGCCACGCAGCAGAAAACCGAAACCCAATCCGATCACGAAGATTAACGGCATCACCAGCGCATACAGCTGCCAGCGGTGCAGGGTGATAGTCAGTTCACCAGGTCGCTCTTTTGATTCTGATATGGATTGGTTTTCGTCGTTTTCGGGTTCGTTTTTCCCGGGTTGCTCAATTTGGTTTTCTTCAGTCATATTAGTCCAAATTATATCACCGGGGAATTCTTCTGCATTAGGACCATATTAGAATTACGGGTAGGACTCTGCCAGCAAGCTCTGGATCACGGCTTCGGTCTGCTCTTCATCCCCCTCCCCGATATGCACGTAGCGGATCTCCCCGCCTTTATCGATCAGGTATTGGGTCGGCCAGTAGCGATTGCGGTAAGCCCGCCACACTTTTCCATCGTTATCCTGCGCCACCGGGTATGTGACAGTCAAATCCTGGACTGCCTGCTTAAGGCGGTCCAGCTCGGCTTCGTATGCAAATTCCGGGTAGTGGTTGGCGATCACCACCAAGCCCTGTGGCCCATAACCCTCGTGCCAGCCCCTCAACGAGGGGATCATGTTGCGGCAGTTAATTCAACCAAAGGTCCACATCTCCAGCAAGACAACCTTGCCGCGCAGGCCAGCCAGGCGCAGCGGTTCATCGCTGTTCAGCCACACCTCGTTGGTCAGCTCTGGTGCCTGCCCCAGGTTGGTCAATGTGGACCTTTGGTTGAATCAACTGCCGCAACATGATCCCCTCGTTGAGGGGC
>PVMK01168522.1_pt1 | contig 38045 bp, 28 predicted proteins | sample 1853481 | NCBI WGS metagenome assembly PVMK01 (sample SAMN08533507, study PRJNA380276) | Marine sediment metagenome, whole genome shotgun sequencing project.
TTTAAAAATCATGATCTCGCGGCCTCAAATATTATGGATCGGCTTTCATCATCATACAATTGGGAAACGCCTGAGGATGGATTGCACCACATACGCTTAAATCTGGATTGAAATACCAAATAGGGTTGAAATTTCTGAGTTTTACGAATATTGTGCAATGAGTATGCCAGAAAGGCTCAACAGCGGATGCCCCATAAAAACATAGTGTTACCGGATACTAAACTACTTTATTTTATTAAATAAATGGTAGCAATCTGGTGAAATCACCAGGTCAAACAGGTGATTTCACCAGGTGCCGGATGGCTTCATTAGCTATTTATTGCTTCTGCGTCTGCCTTCTGAATTCTGCTAAAAAAACTTGGGCCTGCGCTGATAACGCTTCTTATTGATAAAACAACGGAATTAAACGATCACGGCCTGAAAAGCCGTCCGGTAGAACGCGCTTTGGTATGGTAATTGCCTATTTATGATGTAGGGTGTTAAATCGAAGATATCATATAGCCTGGAGAATCGGCCTGAATTGTCCTTTCCGGTGGTCAGATTGACCGCACCATCTGGTAAAAAAATGAAAAAATATCCTTTCTTAATTTGGGGAATATTTTGGGGCTGCTTATTCACAGGGGGCGTCCCAGATTGTCTGGCACTCGATGAGGGCGGTTGCCTTACCTGCCATCAGTATCCAGGACTGGTGAGGCTTGAAAAGAATGACGGATTCAGAGTGCTGCATATCGATGAAGCCAAATACGCGGCCTCCGCCCATGGCAAAATTGACTGCCGCAAATGTCATACCCAAATCCACAAAGTCCCCCACACCGGCGTGACCGCAGTTGACTGCACCACCCACTGTCACCTGAAAGGCAAAGAAAAAGAACAGGTTAAAAACGTTTCGCTGAAATTTTTTCACGATCGGGAGCAATCATTTATAATGCACCTGGATGACGAAACCTCGTGCCGGGTTTGCCACCCGCTATATCCCCATAGCGAAAATAAATGGGTCCGGGCCCTTCTGAACATGCACACGGGGTTTATGCTCTGTGAGGTTTGCCATATTAAAAAAGAAAACTTCCCTGAATTCGCCTATGATTGGAAAGGAACTGAAAACGCGTTTTTTAGCGGTGAACCTTTTGGTAGGTATTACAATCCCAAAACGAAAACAGCCCATAAATCAAATCACTTCATATCCAGAATAGCGATTTTTGTAAAAAATAACGGGCAAAAACAACTGACCATTAATTCCGGAGACACTCGCAAAGCGAATGAGTATCTTTTGAAGGAAAAAAATCTTACGGCCGATCAGAAAGCCAAGAGCATGGATTATTTTCACAGGCATATTGCTAAAAAACAAATCAGCGTGGCCTGTGACGAATGCCATTCGGCCCACAGTATCCTGGATTTTAAGCAGCTGGGCTTCGATGAAATAAAGATCGACCACCTTATCACATTGGATATTAAAGGCCTGGTCACTAAATATAAAACCTTTTATTTTCCGGAACTGCTTGGCGAATAGCTCTCAGGCTGCAAGGATTAAGTTTATCTTTACCATGGCAAAACGAATATGGATTCTGCGCGCAACGCGCGCGATGGCCTTTTTGGGGCTGCTGATCATACCCTTGCTGATATATGTACCACCGGTCCAGGGGATACGCCTTATCGACGCCAAGTTGCTTTTTGAGATCAGCGATCAGCTCAGCCAGCCCAGCGATGTGGCCGTATCAGCTGATGGCAGGATATATGTTGTCGACGGTGTCAACAGCAAAATTCGAATTTTCAACCAAAGCGGCCAGGCTTTAGCCTCCTTTGGAACTGCGGGATCCGGCAACGGAGAATTTAGAAATCCGCTGGGAATCGACATCGATCGCTCCGGCCGGGTTTATATCGCCGACTCCGGAAACCACCGTGTCCAGATATTTGATCCCGACGGCAATTTCATCGCTGTCATCGCGATGCACTCAAATCAGAAGCATCCGTCGGACCCGACCGATGTTGCCGTCGATGAGTCGCGCAACAGATGCTACGTGGTTGACAACGACAACCACCAGATCCTGGTCTATGACCTTGCAACCCTGAAACTGATAAGCACTTACGGCGGCCCCGGGTCAGGAAAACGCGCCTTCCGCTATCCTTTTCTGCTGGCCCTGGATAAGGCCCGGTACCTCTATATTGTCGATGTCATTAACACCCGGGTCCAGGTGCTCAATCCTGAGGGACTGTTCGTAAATTTTATTGGTGCCTGGGGGGTTAAAAAAGGGCAGTTTTATCGGCCCAAGGGCGTTGCCCTTGATAAAAAGGATCGCATCTATGTCAGTGACAGTTATATGGGGGTCATACAGATCTTCGATTCAACCGGCGAGTTTTACGCCGCGGTCGGTGAGTCGGCCAAAGGCGTCGTAAAAAAGTTTAAAACCCCGATGGGCTTATTCCTGGATCATCGGGACCGGCTCTATGTCGTCGAAATGTTTGCCAACAAAGTCAGCGTGTATCATTTGGCAGGTATATCTAAATCAAATTAAGGATGAAAAAAGTCATTTACCGGATCCTGTTTATCGTTGCGCTGGTCATCCCATTCAATCTGTCTTACGCCGAGACGACGGTTACGCCGCCTAAAAACCCTAACTCAGCCAAGGCCTGTGCCATATGTCATTACCGGTGGGTCGACACCTTTTTTATTGAAGGCCGGGGCTCCGATTTTGTTCCTTATACTTCGCAAAAAGTGGTGGCAACATCTGAGATGTGCTTTTCCTGTCATGATGGCAGTGTGAAGGATTCCAGAGCCAGGGCTTATAAAACGCCCCAGCACAAAGTAAACGTGCCGCCGCCGGCACATATGAAGATTCCGGGTATCTTCCCACTGGACGAGCAGGGCAACGTGCAATGCTCAACCTGCCATACCGCCCATGGTGTGCCCAGCGGACCGGACAGCAAGGAGACCATCTTCATGCGAACCTCAAACCGCAATTCCGCCATGTGCCGCATGTGTCATCCTGATAGGGGCGGCAAACTTAACGCGATTAATCATCCGCTGGATGTCTCCACCCTGGAAATCCCCCCGGATCTGATGGACCTCGGTGCTTTGGCCGGAGATAAAAAAAACCAGATCATATGCGAATCCTGCCACAGCGCCCACGGTTCCCAACATGAACGATATTTAATCAAAAGCGGCAGGGATTCCAGCCTTTGCCTTGATTGCCACAAGGACCAAAATGTGTTTACTCCCGACGGCCAAAAAAGGCCCGTTCACGTGGTCAATGTAAAACCTAAAACCGCCAAAATACCCGCAGACCTGGTTCATAAGGGGGCCCGATTCGGTGACAACGGGGAACTCATCTGCCAGACCTGTCATAAGGTTCACAACAACAAATTAGGGCCTCAGCTGTTGCTCATCAAAAAAGATGAGACATCCGCCTTCTGCCTGACCTGTCATCCCGATAAAAAATATATTGCCGATACCAAACACAACCTGCGGCTCTCGGCGCCTAACGAAAAAAACCTGGAGGGCCAAACCGTGGCCCAGGCCGGTGTGTGCTCAGCCTGCCACCTGCCGCACAAGGCCGCCCGACAACTTTCCGGCAACTCCGATTTTACGACCCGCCTGTGCATGAGCTGTCACAGCAAGGGCAAGGTGGCCGAAAAAGACCATCTGTTCGGTACCACTCACCCCTTAAGTGTCTATCCCTTTGCAAACAGTATGAAAGATTCGGCGTTGACAACGATTAGCGTAAAACAGGACGAGCTGACCCTGCCCCTGTATGACAAATACGGCGTCCGGGATCGAAGCGGCAAAATGACGTGCTCAACCTGCCATGAAACCCATCGCCTGCCCCAGGATTCGGCCGCCGCAAAATCAAAAGGCAAGGCAACCCCGGGCAAATCGCTTTTAAGAAAACGGTCCCCAGCACTCTGTGCGGAGTGTCACCGGGACAAATTTGCCATCGAAAATTCAAAACACAATCTGAGCAAATCGGCGCCCACCACGCGAAATATCTTAAACCAGCTACCATCCGAATCCGGACTGTGCGGCAGTTGCCATATGGTGCATGGCTCCCACAGAGGCTTTTTATGGGCCCGAAAAATTAATTCCAGGGATGATGACGCGGTGGCACAGGGATTGTGCATCACCTGCCACAATGCCACCGGCATGGCCAAGAAGAAAGTGAACAAGGGCTATTCTCATCCCATAAACATTGCACCGGTTGAAAAGGGACTGTCCACCTTGCTGCCGCTTTTTGATAAAAGCGGCCAACTTTCTAAAAAAGGCGCCATGAGATGCCACACCTGCCACGATCCCCATCGCTGGCAGGCCGATTCAACAAAGAGCGCAAAAGACAAGATCCCTGAAGAGGACAGCACGAACGGCACCGCCTTTTTGAGAAAATCTGCGCCTCAAATCTGCGGCGACTGCCACCATGACAAATTTTACATTGCCAACTCCAAACATGATCTGAGCAAGGTTGCTCCGCAGGCTAAAAATCTCAGGAACCAGACGCCGGCGCAAGCAGGCCTTTGCGGCAGTTGCCATCTGGCGCACAATGCCCAGAAAGATTTTTTGTGGGCCCGCAAAATAACCACCCAAAACGATAACGTGGTCCAGGGTTTGTGTGTCGACTGCCATAATGAAAACGGCCTGGCAAAGGCAAGCCTGATTCAAGGAAATTCCCATCCGATGCAAATTCCCCTTTCTGAAAAGGATATGAGGACAACCTTGCCGCTGTATGACCCAAACGGGAAGATCATAGAAAACGGCGTCATTGCCTGCCACACCTGCCATGATCCTCATCGCTGGGATCCGCTTAAAGCAGCAGATGTTGGTCATTTCAAGTTGGAAGGAACATCCCAGAACAGCTTTTTAAGATTGGAAAACTCGCCCGCATCCAGGCTGTGTGAAAACTGTCATGCCGAGCAGGCCTATATTCAAAAAACCGACCACGATCTTATGATCAGCGCACCTGATTCTAAAAATATAATCGGACAAACACCTCTTGAATCAGGCACCTGCGGCGTTTGTCATCTGGCCCATAACAGTCGGAACCCGATCAAGCTCTGGGCCCAGGCTTTGGCCGGAGGCGGCAGCATCACGGAAATGATGTGCTATTCCTGCCATTCAACAAAGGGTTCCGCCCATAATAAAATCCCGGCAATTGCCTCTCACCCCGAGGACAAGCTGATCATCAACCTGGCAAGAAATACCGAAAGAAAATTCAGGGAGATACCACGTATGGATGAAACAAAGGCCGGGACCGGGACGGTAGGCAATATTTCCTGCCCATCATGCCACAATACCCATCAATGGAATCGGGAACAGCGTTCCAGGGGTGCCGGCGTTGAGATCGAAGGCTCGGCCGACAACAGCTTTCTCAGGGCCCGGTCCAGCGATCTGCTGTGCAAGGACTGCCACGGACCCGAGGCGTTGTTAAAATATTTATTTTTTCACGACCCCCTCAAACGTACCGGAAAAAATGAGTAAGTGCCGATATAGGATTATCAACCCTAATTGTGGGTGGCATCAGATGGGTGGTACTCAGTACTGGACACTCGATGCTGGATACTGGATACTCGATAAAAGAAATTGAGTCCCGGATGTCGTCTAGATTCGAGTATCGAACATTATGTATTTATTGGTTTTTGAATACTATGGCATCTTTTACCACTATGTGGTATTTTGCAGGGCTGTCTGAATCCTAAACTAAACCCTGAAACAAAAAAAGCAGAAAAAAATGAAGAAAAAATTATTCATAGCTTCCGGCCTCGTCTGTCTGATTTTTCTGGCAGGCGGCATTTATATCATCACGACCATTGAAGCCTCTACCTCAGAGCTGGACAATCTGATCCGACTTCACCAGGTCGAGATCCTGCGAGAGCATCTGCTCATCCAGATTAAAAACGTTCAGTCCGATCTCTACCTCATGGGCTCACGGTATGAAAAGAGCCCGCAAACCGTTATGGCCAATGTAAACATGCTATCCCGGGTTGGGGTTACCTGTTTTGACTGCCACCATCGGGCCAGTGTGGTGCAACGGCTTAAGAATATGAACGGTGATATTGAGTTTTACAAAGGCTCGATCGGCAAAATTCTTGCAATGCCAGGCGACCGCGCCGGACTCGCGAAAGAAGGCGACACGGCCTTTCAGACCACGCAAAAGTTGTTTGCCCAGGTCAAAGACATGGTCCACATCGCCAACAACAAGCTGGCTGGCAAAACCGAAGCGTCGCTTAAAAATATCTACGGGTCCAAAACCATTCTGTACGCTCTGGTGATTTTGACCCCTTTTGTGGCCGCCGGTTTCTGCTTCTTCTATGTCCGCGAATTTGTCAAGCCGATTAAATTACTTTTGACGGCCACGCGAAAATTGGAAAGCGGTGATTTGGATTACAAAATAGAAGGCTTAAAAGACGAATTTGGCGAAGTGGCCACATCATTCAATGAGATGGCGGCTTCCCTCAAACAAAATATGCTCAAGATGCAGGAAAGCGAGAAGCGTTACCGGACCCTGTTCGAAAGTGCCGGTGACGCCATTTTCATTATTGAAGCCGAAGGCGAAAAATCAGGCGATATTGTGGACACCAACCGGGCTGCCGCAGACATGCACGGATACACCCTCGATGAGATGTTGAACCTCAACCTGATAAAAGATCTCGATGTGCCCGAGGAGTCTGCCAAGGCTCCGGACCGTCTTGAACGCATCATGAACGGGGAATGGATTAAAGCTGAACTAAACCACCGCAAAAAAGACGGCACCATATTTGCGGTCGAAATCAGTGCCGGCCTGCTGGAATACATGGGCCATAAATACATCCTGGCCTTTGATCGCGATATCTCCAAGCGCAAGAAAATGGAAAAAATGATCCTGCAGTCCAAGCTGGAATGGGAAGATACCTTTAACACCATCACCGACATGATTACGATTCATGACAAAGATTTCAGAATTATTCGGGCCAACAAAACAGCCGAAAAAATCCTGGGCTTGCCTTTTCTGGAAGTCACCGAAGCCAAATGCTATCAATATTATCATGGTCAGGACCGTCCGCCGGAATATTGCGCCAGCTGTGCCTGTCTTGAAACCGGAAGGCCGGCTTCGGTTGAAATGTATGAACCGCATTTGGATCGGTTTCTTGAGATAAGAGCCATGCCCCGACTTGATCATAAAAACCGCATTATCGGACTAATCCATGTGATCAGGGATATTACCGCTAAAAAGCAGGCCGAAGAGGCCCTGCAAAGGACCGAACAGCTGAAACTGGTCGGTGAATGGGCGGCCGAACTGGCCCATGAAATTAAAAACCCCCTGGCCGGCATCAAGGGCACGGTGGAAATGCTCCTTTCCGAGCCAAACATCGCCGCAGAAGACAAGGCCCTTATCGGAAAAGCAGTCGATGAGATCAGACGAATCGAACTGCTGCTAAAAAGCCTGCTCAATTTTGCCAAACCGCCGCAACTCCAATTGCTGCAGACAGATGTAAACGACCTCCTGGAGAAGACCATCGCCTTTTCACTGCAACACCCCTCCCTGGCCGGGAAGGGTTCCTTACCGATAAAAATCCTAAAAGATTTCGATCAGGATCTTCCGGAGACAATGGCCGATCCCATGCAGCTGCAGCAGGTATTTTTGAATTTGATGCTCAATGCCATCGAGGCCATGCCCGATGGCGGCGCCCTGGCGGTTAAGACCGCCTATGATGCGGTGCTGGATTCCATTAATATCGCCATTGCAGACACCGGCCAAGGCATCGAGCAGTCAATGCTGGATCAAATTTTCCAGCCCTTTTTCACAACCAAGCGCAAGGGTTCCGGGTTGGGGCTGGCAGTTAGCAGACGGCTGATCGAACAGCACGGGGGAGATGTTTATGTCGAAAGTACGCCGGACAAGGGAACTGTATTCAATATTTCCCTTCGAGTGCAGCCGGAGCAAAAGGAAAAGCCCGCATGAAAACCAAAAGCAAAGTATTTCTGTTGGATGATGAAGAACTGATTGTCTCGGTACTCGCCAAATCCCTGAAAAGAGAAGGTTACGAGGTTTATCCCGAAACCGAAACCAATGGTGTGATTGATAAAATAAAGTCCTGGGATCCCGATGTGCTGATGATGGACATCCGAATGCCCGATCGCAACGGCATCGATATCCTTGAGGAGATCAAGGACCGCAAAATAGATACCCAGGTGGTCATGCTGACGGCCGATGATACCGTCGAGACGGCGGTTAAAGCCATGAAGCTGGGCGCCGCCGATTATCTAACCAAGCCTTTTAACAACGATGAAGTCAAGATTGTCATCGGCAATATCATTAAAAACCAAAACCTGCGGCAGGAAGTAAACTACCTTCGCAAGGCCTATTCCGAGGTCTTTGAAAAAGACATGCTCGGAGAATCGGCTGCCATGAAAGATCTGGAGGAAAATATCCGCAAGATCGCCCAGGCTCAGGTTTCCAATATTTTGGTCACCGGCGAAAGCGGGGTCGGCAAGGAACTTGTGGCCCGCCATATCCATAAATTAATGTTCAGCACGGATTCGTCATGGAATACCCCCTTTATCTCGGTAAATTGTGCGGCCATGCCGGAGTCTTTGCTGGAAAGTCAACTCTTCGGGTATGAAAAAGGATCCTTCACAGATGCCAAGTCGGATAAAAAGGGACTGTTTGAGCTGGCCAGGGACGGTTCCATCCTGCTCGATGAGATCGGTGATATGAAACCGGAGCTTCAAAGCAAACTGCTAAGAGTTTTAGAGGAGCGTAAAGTAAGACGAATCGGGGGAAAAGGAGAAATCGAAGTCAATGTAACCGTTATTGCCACCACCAACCGCAATCTGTCCGCGGCTGTCAACGACGGTTCTTTTCGCCGGGATTTATTTTTCCGGCTAAGCACCTTTTATTTGCATATCGTGCCGCTTAGAGAAAGAACAGATGACATACCGCTGCTGGCCGGGCATTTCCAAACCCATTTTGCCACCAAGTATAAGAAGAAAAATATAAAAGGGTTTTCCCCCGAAGCGGAACAGGCGCTGGTTTCCTATGCCTGGCCGGGGAATGTGAGGGAACTGAAAAATCTGGTGGAGCGCTTTGTCGTGCTTGAAAGCGAAGATGTCATCCAGCCCAAACACCTGCCCAAATGGATATACAGTGAGTCTATAACCACCGCCGGTCATGCCGCCGGAAAATTTATCCTGCCTGACACAGGCATTTCCCTGGAAGATGTCGAAAAAGACTTAATTATTCAAGCCCTCGAAAAAGCAAACAACAACAAAACCCGGGCCGCCAAACTTCTGAACATCAGTTACGACACCCTGCGCTATCAGGTAAAGAAATACGGGCTGGAATAGAGATTAATTTTACTCAGTCCGGCTCAACCATATCTTCAACCGCCAGCTGCACCATCTGGGTGGCCATTACATAGGCGGTATTGATCCTTCCCCAGTCGAAGAAAAAGACGCCGTCGTCCCCCCGGTTATAGCTCTGGACGACCCAGACCACCTCCCGGCTTTTTTTTTCGAAAATTTCAGCCGCAAAATCGACTTTCGGCTTGGCGGCCGGACCCTGGAAATCCTGATAATTCATGGTCTTGCCGCTAAGGATGAGATCGACCGCCAGAAGACCTGAAATCAGATCGGCATCGGCCAGAGATATTCCGTCACGCATGATCACTCGCCCCCTGAGCAGTGCGTGTCTGACGACACCGGGCTCAATGACGTTGAAATTTTCAATCATCATCAGCTGTCTGACAAAATGAAGTGCCATGATCTCTCCGGCAAAGTTTCTCTCACTGAGATTGAAAAACGGCATGACAGCCACCGAGTATGGCATGGCCGGATCCAGCACCGGAGACCGGAAAATCACTTTGGGCTGATGCTTTCTTCTGGGAGTTGGGGAATCAACCGCTTTTTGGCCGGTTGCCAGGAAATCTGAAAAAGATGTCAGGATCTGTTGCAGCGCCATTTCCAAAAGGGCATCGGGATTTTCGATGAGTCCCAGTTCGAGTAATCCCGGTGAATCGTCACCGGCCAGTCCGATGCCGTCGATCCACAAAATTTGGATCCGATGACCGGTGGTGACCAACCTGGACGTTAACGCAATTTTGGGCGGCACCACATCACTGTAGTGCTCTAAAGACGTGATAAACGCAGCGTCGGCCCCGGCCTCCTGCCTGATCGCTGATGCTGCCGGCGGATCGAGGCCGCCGACATAACGGATCCGGTGTTTGACAAAAACATCCTCAAGGACTTGTTCATCAATGACGGTTGCGCCCCGGGCCTTAAGATTGTCGGTCAGCAGCCGGCCGATATGTTTGAGAGGTGCAGGGGTTGCGCTGAGGTTAAAAACCGGAAAGACAGCGATTTTAAGTCTTTGTTTGCCGGTTTGGGACCCATCGCCCCCCTCCGCATTAATCGGCGCCGCACCGACGGAAAGGCCGATGAGAACTGTAAAAAGAATACAAACAGTTCTAATAGAAAAGCTTGTTGATAAGATCATTGATTGCCGCTTTGGTAACATTTTCCATGGGCCTGCCGCCGCCGCCAAAAAGCCGGTCCCAGGCGCTGATCCCGCCTTTGGTGGTGGCGGCCGTCCAAACGACTTTGCGTGATTCTTTCTCAATCATTTGCAGGCTGACGGATATAACATTGGCCGTGGTCGTACCTGACCTTACCTGCCCATATTCATTGACAGCCCCGGTGATGACTGCATCCGCTTTGATAATAGCCGCCAATTTGGCGATGTCATCACCCGAAGGAATCGTCGGATTCTCAATCGCGGCTCTTTTAATTCCACGCACGACCTCCCCGGAAGGAATCACATACACCACACCGGTGGCAAATAGGCTCGTCATAAAGGTATTCCTCACCCTGGCAGCTGCCAGTCTGTCCGTGGTCAGATTGTCAAAGGGCATTACCGCGATGGTACGCAGGAGCGAAAAATCCATATCCGGGTCATGGTAATTCTCAGAAATATTGGATCCACCGCTGCAGGCGACTAACCAGACAAACATAAAGGATAAGATACAGGTTCGGCAATTTATACGTTGTGGCCCTTTAACCATAATGTTTTCCTCTGATATTCTTTCAAGAAATTTAGGCTCGATCAGAATTATATACCCTCTTTTATCTTTGGGATCAACTGGCTATTAGAAAATTAACTTTAACTCCGCGTTGAATATATTGGATTCTATTCTCTGTATATCGGAGTCGTCTTCCGTCCAATTGTAGGCCATATCCAAATTAATGTGCCTGCCAATCCGCCACTGCAGCCCCGGCCCGACAACGGTTTGTCTCCGATTGTTTTCAGACATCAGAACCTCGTTATAGACCAAAAAAAATTGCAGGTCGCCGTCCGGAAAAGGCGACCAGTTTAGGGTATATTGCTGAAAAACATCCCTCTCACCGTCCCGGTGGAGACCGCTTAACTTGCCAAAAAACGACAGTGTGCTAAACGGTGTATAAAAAGCCTGTACGTCCCATTTGGTTTCATCCGTAGGCCCAATATCCCCTCCTGACTGTTCATTCCTTTTAAATTGAAAATTCAAATTCAGGTCCAGCGTACGATGGGGTTGCATGCTGGTCCCCGGCCTTATAACGCTGCTGTTTATTCGCTCGCCTGTTGGAATCTTCTCCCAGGAATAGCCCAGATCTAAAAAGGCACTCCATCCTCTATACAGGATGGTATTGCTGCGCAGAAATAACGAATTTTGATAAGCCGTTCCAAGGTCACCGTCTTCGTAGCGGCCGGTGTAAGTCAGTGACTGATCAAAGGTTCTTAACCAGGCCGCTTTTAACGAAGCCCCGTAGTTGTAATTGGTCCGGTCATCATCCATAACCGAGGTGTCGCCCCGTTGCCCGTTGACGTTGGCCGAAAACACATTGTTAAACGCATGGTTAAGATAGACACTGTTGGATAATTGGGTTCTTTCGTCATTATCGGGGTCGGAATTCTGTTGACTGTATAAAAGATTATAGTTGACGATGGTTCTGTCGCTGAGCCGCCCTCTGAGGTTGAGGGTATAATTGTGATCGGTAACACTGGTTTCGGTCGTATCCGAGGTTCCGGTTTGGGTAATAAAAGCCTGCATCTCGGTCACAAATATATTTGTGAAATCTACAGCACCGGGAACTGTTGGAGACAGTGGTCGGGTGACGACTTTGATAAAACGGGTATTAACGGTCGGGAAGAATATATCAAATCGATTTTCAAAGGTTGCATAAATTGCCGGTGATACCGTCGCCACCAGGGACCAGGTGCTTAAGTCGGTATTATCCGGGCTGGTGTAGACCCCCCATGAGAAAGAGTCGGCAACAATCGCGCTGAGTCGTCGATCAACCCAGATACGTATGTGATCGATGGCCTGGGGAAACCCTAAATCAACCCCAATGTTGACCAGCTGGGTTTGATCGCCGGCCGTTCCAATATCCAGGCCGGCGTTGGCTATAAGATTCCCGTCGATGAGCGCATCATTGACACTCAGCGCCGGTCCGTCTTCCGGGGTGTTATCCAGCGCGGAAAGACCGGCGCTGCGCAGCAATGGATTTTCCACAAATCCAGTTTCTGACGAAAACTCAAACTTGTTGTAATTTATGGTATAAGCGGTATTCAGTGACAGGCGCCTGTCCCAGAAATTCTGGGAATAGGCGATTTTGCCGTAGTGGGTTTGCTGCAGGGTGTCAAAATCCAGTGACCTTTCTTCGCTGTCGATGCGGGTATAGGTATAGTCGAAATTGAGGTTTTCCCACGGCCGCCATGAGGAATCCAGCAGGAGTGTCTCCCGAATCTGATCGATGGTTTCGGGATCATCATAGGTGTGGACATGGGTGTAGCGTAGATTCCAAACCGGAAACAGTTCTGCAGGCGTCATCCCCACCGTTCCGGTAAATTCATCCCGGTCGGCCTGGGTTGTCGGAAGGTCTGTTATCTTTTCCTTGCGCCGGCGCTTGCGGACCACCAGCCCGGCATTGTATAACGGGTTGTCCAATTTGAGCCCGACATAGGGGCGCAGGATTTCCTCATCGATGTCAACTCTGTTGCCTTCGGTCTTGGACCATAACTGGTTGAATTCATATATAGCTCCGGTTTCAAAACTCAGGTAGGGAAAAAACCGCCTGGAAACATTGAGGTTATAGCGCTGGTCCAATCGCTCAAAATCCGAATCGATTGATTCTCCGGTCGTTTTTAATTTGGTGGTGGTGTTGGATTTTGTATACAAAAGATCACTGTTAAACCTTACCCCATCAGCCCGGGCCGTCGACAGCAAAAGGGCCTCGAAAAAGAAGATAATCAGTAGCAAGCAAATATTAGGGAAAACGGCCCGGTGCATATTCTATCTCTCGCCCATGACAGTTACTGCATACGCCCCCCCACCCATTTCTATTTCAGCCATAAGCTCTTTGCTGATGAGATTAAACTTCTGCAGCACGCTTCGGTCTGAAAGTGCCGCCCACAACGTTCGCTCCTGGCCGTCGATGGTCATGAATCCTGCCTGGCCGCCGGCCTGAAATGTGTCTACGAACTGGCCTGAAAAAGCGTCGATGACTGAGATCTCAGCGCCAATCTTTTTACCGACATAAATCAGACCGGTCTGATGATCTACTCTGATGGAAACGGCCCCCGTGCCGATGAATATTTTTTGGGTGATGGTGAACCGTGAACGATCGATTACCGTGATAAACGGCCAATCACCGCCGACGACATAGAGTTTGTCGCCTTCCCGATTAAATGCGCCCCTCAGTGGACCGCCTTCAACGGCGATAGTAAGTGACAGCCGCCTTTGGGTCAGATCCACCACCGAAATGCTGTTCGACCGTGTGTTCATGACATAGGCTTTCAGACCGGAGGGGTCGATCACCGCCGAGGACGGCTTTTCACCGACCTTGACGCGATCAATCTGAATCAGAGACAGGGCATCAATGATACTTACCGTATTGGAGTCCCGGTTGACAGCCACCAGGGTCTTGCCGTCGGGCGTCAGGTCAAGCCAAACCGGATGGTCTTTGAAATTCAGTTTCAACCGATTGATGATCCGCATATCGAAGACATCGATGACGGCCACAGAATCATCTTTCGCAGCCGCCACATAGGCCCTGGTGCGCAATTGATCAAGGACAAGCCCGGAGGGGCCCGGATCGGTGGCGATTGCATTCACAACCTGCATGGTCTTTTTGTTAAAAACCAAAATCCTATTTGAGTCCGGATTGCTGACGAAACCGATAAGGTTGATGAGCGGCCGGCCGGCGAACCCCAGGGATAAAACAGGGGTGAATCTGACCCCGGCCGTTATCAGCCCGGACGGATTAAGGGTCAGAAACAGCGCTGAAGTCTTGCCGCGGGTGACGTCGAACGACTGATCAACGTTATACGGTTCCTCCGGGACGAGAAGGGCCATCTCGCCTTCATCGGTCTGAACCCATGCCTTTTGGATCTGAATCGATATTCCGGTGTACGAACTCGGCGGCAGGATCGCCGATGCCAGCAGTTTTTGACGTCCGCTATGCTCCGCCCCTTTTATCTCATTAAAAGCAAGCGCAAGGGGAATTTCCGGTCCGCCATCGCGGATGGCCGAAATCCCGCCGATGATGAAGCGCAGCCGGTTGCTCTCCTGGGGCAAAGGCTGGAGGTATAAAATGACTTCGCCCTCTTCTATCAACGGCATTTTATAGCCGGACCCACGATAAACAGATCCCTCAGGAAAACAGCTGCCGATAAAAAGAAGCAACCCAAAAAGAAAACAAAGTTTGATTCGTGACATCATTTGAGACCTCTACCGGTTTGGGCTGAAATTTGGGCTGAAAAAAGATCGGCACAATTAAAAACTTTCAAAAGACCCGATAAGGAAAAAATGAATCGTGCTTCGTCACCCCGCAAAAACTAACAGGAGTCAATCTAAAGCCTAAAGACTGCTTCCTTAAGAAATGTATTGATTGTGGGAGCGGCTTTCCAGCCGCGATGTGCCATTTGTCATTGCGCATTTGATCGCGGCTGGAAAGCCGCTCCCACATACCACCAAGAAGTGACATATCATCATATGCCCGGTTTAGTCAAAAAAATGGCTGACGGCAAGAAGCCGTCAGCCAGATGATTAAGCACCAATACAGTTTAGATTAGTCCTGTATATGGCATTTGTTGCACAAACTCCTCTGCCCCGGGTTATAGCGAGTGGCTATCACCTCTCCGTAGTAGCTGGCCAATTCGTCGCCGGCGACTGCACCGGCATCGCTGTCCTTCGGATGGGAGTCCACCAGGAACTCTGTTTCGAAATCCCATCGTCCGGCATTCGGAAAGGCCGATACATGGGCCCGGTGGCACGACAGACACATAACGCTTGAACTGGAATCCGCACCCATGGCGGTTTTTTCGTCCAGATCCGCCGTACTGGCCACTTGCCTTTCAAACGGCACCATAAAGTCGAAGGCACTATCTACTGTGCCGCTCAGGTCACCCGTGGAAACATAGGCGTTGTAATTCGTAGAAATATTGCCCTGTCCCAGAGTGGCCGTATTTGAGGCCGGATGCTTGTGCTCGCCCTTACCACCGGCTAAAAATTTCGTGTGGCAGGTCGCACACCACTCGGACATGCCCTTACCGAAGTCGGTGTGAGCAGCGTCCGATTCGGGAACGAATCTTCCCGTTCGGGCAATTGGCGGACTGCCGGTATACTGAACGCCGGGACCCGGCATGTATCCGTCATCGGCCAGGAGCCTGTAGTTGCCCACATCGGTGGTGGCCGTGGGCTGGGCACCGTAGGAGCCGGATTCGGTAATCGGACCGACCTTGCCGACCTTTTTGCCGTGCGGATCGTGACAGCTGCTGCAGGCCAGCCAGGCCGACTGGAACTCGCCACCGGGGGCCTTATCCAAAACAGTGTCTTGAACCAGCCCGAAGTCGGCCGCAATCACGTTGTGGCCAAAACTTTCACCCTTTCTGGTAACCGGGTTGCCCCGCACCATCCAGGTAAACGTCTTTTTCAACCACTGGAAGTCACCGCCCGGGGTCAGATTGGTGATCGTGGCCGTCTCGCTGAGAACGTGATAGCTGCCGGCTCCTTCGTGGCAGACCAGACAGGTGGAGCTGGGGTCGGTGCCAATGGTCAGACTGTCACCGGTGACTCCGGGAGTACCCCCCTCGATAATGGATTCTCCGCCCTCCGAGTTGTGCATGGTATGGCAGCCGTCACAGTGCGCCACACCACCATCGTGGAACGCCTGCGCCGTAACGCCGAATCCAAGGCACAGCAGGACTGCTGCCAGCAATCCCAGAAATAACTTAATTTTTTTCATCCAATTTCCTCCTTCTTCTCTCCGGCAGCCCGGCCATCCTTTATCAATTAGGACCCGTTGGCTTTGTGACGCCACTTCTCAATGGGTTTACTTTTTTCGGAGGAATGGTTTGGGGTTATACATTTATCATCTATAATCAACAACACTCCCCAATGCATAACTTCTTTTTCATCACCTCCTTTCTTTTCGGTTCAACACGCTTTGTGCTGCAAGCAGTTATTTGTAAGTAATTTTAAATACGCTAACCCCGCGGCTGCTGAGCTGGGACACATAAAGCCAACCTTTAGCATCCAGGCTCAGGTCCCGGGGGCTTATCAGGTTGTGAGGTTTGCGGCCGCGATAGCCGAACTCTTTTACAAACTTAAAATTCTTATCAAAAATCAGGACCGCAGACTTCAGGCGGTCGGACACATAATAGTAGCCCCTGTCATCGGCTACGATTCCCGCCGCGTTATTAAAGCGCCCGGGAGCGCTCCCCGGACGGCCGAAGCCGGATAATTTTCCTTCCGGTGTAAGCCTGAAAGCCGAAAAAAGCACCGGGATGGTAAAAAGGATGTTGCCTTCACGATCGACACTGAAGCCGCCGATGGCAGTTTGACTCCGCTTTTTTTCCTCAATCTCTGTCAGAGACGCGAGATCATAACCGATCAGGGAAACGCCATTTGAGTCTGTCACCAACAGTCGCATGGCGTTATTGTCCAGCAGGTAAAGCTTTTCGTGCCGATAAACCATACCGCTCGGTGAAAACCCCTCAAAATCAGTCGGCAGGCTTTTTAGCGCAAGCTCGGATATAGCCTCTCCCCTGAAATTACAAAGGTAGATGGTATTTTTTGAGATCGTCTGGTTGAGGACAAGAATGTTGCCATCCTTTTTAACCGCCGCCGCATTGATCGAGCCCCGGTTCCAATCATCACCGAACCGATAGATTTCCATGCCCTGGGCATTAAATATCCGCACGCCGCCATTGCCACTGTCGGTGACATACATTTCCTGGCGGTCTTCATCAAAATGGATACGGCCCAGGTCCAAGGGTACGGTGCCGGAAAAGTTGGATAGCGTGTACAGAAAGTCTGTTTGAACCTCCGCCCTGCTGTCCACCGGTCCTATCCCCATCAACATGACTGTCAACAAAAAGGCACCTGCTGTTCGCTTGACAGTGGTTGCTGTTTGAAATTTGTGTTTGCCTGGCATGGGAATCATTATCCTAAAGATTTATATTCAGGTATTCGGAGAAAAAGGCTGCAATGAGCATGCCAGGGTGCGGCATGGTTTGATTATACTTAATAATCAGCAAGTTACACAGCACTCCCTGCTGCAGACAATGAGATTCTTCTCCCAATCTGGTGAAATCGCCATGTCCGTCCGGTGATTTCACCAGATAGCGGCTAGCGTGGCATCCAGCCGGGTTGTTGCCTTTGAATTCTTGGCGGAGGCCTCTGCCATCAGGAATCCATAGCGGTGTGGCAGTGATAGGATATCGTTTTCCCTGGCAGGTTTTCGGAAACCTGCGGTGCAAGGTGTTTGGTATGGTAATTGCTGTCCATATTAACTCTGTGACATCGGGCGGTATTACGGGAAGCCGCCAAAATTGAACTTGTAAACACGGTTAAAATATGAGAAATCTTGGTCCCCGTGTTTGTTTGTAATCAAATACACATCAAAAAAGGTATCAGATGAAAAAATTAAATAATTTTTCAGCAATTATTTTAATACTGTCCTTCTTTATACTTTTCGCAGCACCGGGGTTGGCATCGGACGAAAATCTGCCTGTAATTGATGGGAAAAAAGCGGTGGCAACCGTTAATGAAGAGCCGATCAGCCTGGAGGAATTAAACAAGGCCATCGCCACTTCACATGCAACCCGGCCCAGGGGTGAGAAGGCCGGCCGGATTGATTATTCCGATATTATGGAACGTCTGATAAACACGCGGCTGATTTTGCTGGAAGCCAGAAATATGGGGCTTGATGAGCTGCCGGAAGTAAAAGATATGGTGGCTAAATTCTCCCGCGAAACCCTGATCGAGCTTTTGCTTATTTTTTATGTCAAGGATATCAAGGCCGATGAAGAAGACGTCGAGCGGCTTTATAAGTCCATCGTTAAAGAGTGGAAGCTTAAATCAATCCGGTTCAAAAAAGAAAAGGATGCCAAAGAGGTCGAATCCCAGCTTAAGGCCGGCGGCGATTTTGATGGGGTTGTAAATAAAGCCGTTGAATGGGGCACCGCCGAAGCAGATGTGGACGGCGTATACTTAAAAACAAAGGATCTGGCGGTACCGGTAGCCGCTATCGTTTCAGAAATGGAGGTCGGCGCCATCAGCCCGCTCCTTACGATCGGTAAAAAGGGATTTATCATTTTTAAACTCGAAGACATACGCTATCCTGAAGCGGAGGATCCCGCTGCCAGGCAGCAGGCACGACGCCAGGCCCTCGATCAAAAAAAGGTTGAAGCCGCCCGAAATTATTACGAAAAATTAAAGCAACGCTACGCCAAGGTGGATCAGTCCCTCTTAGAAGGGCTGGACTATGAATCCAAGGAACCGGGATTTGAAAAATTATTGCAGGACCAAAGAATTCTGGTCGAAATCAAAGACGAAAAGCCGATCACGGTTGGCGATTTAACCACAGCCGTAAAAAATGAATTCTACCACGGTATCGAGTTGGCGATTGAAGCTAAAAGAATTAACAAAAAAAAGGGCACCATCCTGGAAGACAGGCTTCAAAGAACGCTGCTGCTGCAAGAGGCTTTACGACAGGGTATCGACCAAACTGATACCTACAAACAAAAAGTGAAGGGATATGAAAATTCGGTCATCTTCGGCATGTTCATCAAAAAGGCGGTTGCACCTGATATCAAACTGACCCGGGAGGAGCTGAAAACATATTATAAAGAACACGCGCAAGAATACACCGACCCTGAGATGATGAGGATTAAAAGCCTCGTTTTCGGCCAAAGAAGCGACGCCGTGGCAACCATCGATAAACTTAAAAAGGGTACCGACTTTAACTGGTTGGGCGCCAATGCCGAAGGTCAGCTGGACCCCAATACCAAGGGGCTGCTGAAGCTGGAAGGCAAGCCAATCACGGTAAGAAGTTTACCTGAAAAGGTTAAAAAAGCCCTGTCGAGAAGCCGGGCCGGGGATTTCAGGCTGTATGAGAGTCCGGAGAACCATTTTTATGTCCTGTACGTATTTGATATCCTCCCTGCCAGACAGAAACCCTTTGAAGCGGTCAGTCAGGAAATTGCAAAAGCCGTTTATAAGGAAAAAACCAGACAAATGGTGGAACTCTGGGCCGCTCAACTCAGAGATTATTACCCGGTAGAAATTTATCGGGCTGATCTAAAAAAGTAAAACATTCAGGCCAGATGAGTTTGCTCTAATCGAAACATTGATAGCGTTTGCTTAACATAAACGGTTTTCTGGAGCAGTGGCGTGGTGTCGTATTGGAGAATAGAAAAACCCTGTCGAATTGAAAGGGTATCGGAAATGGAGCAGTGAGAAGGCACGTGACCAAAAAACCGGTATTTCATAAGTATATAACCCTGGGAACCCTTTTCCTGTTCGCAGCCGGACTGTTTTACTTTATTTCCTGTGCACCGACTCCCTCACCCAAGCGCCGGGTGGGTAAGTTTGTGCGTAAGCAATGCCTGGATTGTCACACCGAGTTTGCGGCCAAATATCTTTCAATGCAAGATGTTCACGCGCCCGTCAAAGAAAAAAAGTGCGAGGATTGCCACCTGCGACACGGCATCGTTCCCAAGCTGCTGTTAAAAAAAGAAGGCAATCAGACCTGCTTTAAATGCCACGACAGCCAGAAAATCGGTATGGAAAAAGCCGTGGTGCATACAGCGCTAAAAAAGAATCAATGCATCAGCTGCCACAACCCGCATGCCTCCCAGGCCAATCCCCTTTTAAAGGTCCCCGGCCGGGAACTTTGTTACCAGTGCCATCAAAAACAAAACTTCGATAAAAAAGTGGTGCACAAGCCTCTGAAAACTGAAACCTGTGCATCCTGCCACCTCGCTCACAGTTCAGATCAGCCGGATCTTCTAAAAACAAAAGATGTGCCGCTGTGCCTTTCCTGTCATGACGGTAAACAGGCCGCCTTCAAAACCGCCCATCGGGATTATCCGGTGCAATCAGCGGCCTGCAACAGCTGCCATAATCCCCACTCGTCACTGCAGCCCAAACTCCTGAAAACAAGTACCCACGAACCGGTGGCCAAGACGGATTGCGCAAAATGCCACAACGCCTCCGAATCTCAAAAACCCTTTGATGTCACCCAAAAGGGCAGCCTCCTCTGCCTGGAATGCCACAAGACATCCGATCTGAAAGCCGGTGGTCATATTGAGCATCCGCCGTTTAAAGAAGGCAAGTGTAATACCTGTCACAATCCCCATACCTCCGAGAGTCCGACGCTGCTGGCCCGGCCTGGCAATACCCTGTGTTTTGTTTGCCATACGGATAAAAACATGCCGCAGGAAAGCCCGCACAAAGCGGTAACAGATGATCGCGGATGTCTTGCATGCCACAAAAGACACGCCGCCGACAACAATAAACTGCTGCTGGCCCGAGAAGAAAAATTGTGCTTCTCATGTCATGCGAAAACCAAAGCGGCTCAAACAACCCACATCCGCCATCAGCCTTTTGCCGAGGGCACCTGCAGCGCCTGCCACAACTCCCACGGGTCGAATTTCTACGGTATGTTGAAAAACAGAACGGACACGATTTGTTATTCCTGTCATTTTGACGCCGAAGTAAAGTTTTTAAAGACCAATACCCACATACCGGTAGTTGACGGCAAGTGTAATACCTGCCACCGACCCCATGGCGCGGCCAACAAAAATCTGCTGGCGGCCGAAAGGGACGACCCTAAGCTGTGCGTCAGTTGCCATGCGGACCTGATGAAACCGGCTGTGGGGGGCTCCAACCACGAGTTTTTTAAAAAAGGAAAATGTCTGCAATGCCATGAGGTCCACGGCAGCAATATCGCCGGGATGATTGTCTCCAAGCAGGGGTTTTTATGTTACTCCTGCCACGGCACGGATCCCGGAAAGGAAGTCAAGAACAAAAAAAGCAGCCACGACCCGGTTGTGGAAGGCGAATGCACCAAGTGCCACAGCCCCCATAAAGCCAACCTGGGTGATCTTCTCCTGGCAGGTTATCCTGATCTGTGCCTGACCTGTCACACCGATCTGAAAGCCCGGATGTACCCGAAAACAGATGATAAAGCCCAGACCGGTGACGCGCAAAGTCCCCGGATGGGAACAACAAGGGAGCCAGGCGCTACAAAGATTTACGTGCATGCGCCCTCGGATCTTAAAAATTGTCAGACCTGTCACAAGCCCCATTTTTCAGCGGAACTGGATCTGATTGTTAAGCCGATTCAGCGCTTATGCGGCAAATGCCATGATTACAAAACGGCTTCTTTTAGAGGGGCCCATCTGAATATCGAGGCCGGTGTGATGGATTGCAGAAAATGCCATGACTCCCATACCTCTAGTGACCCTAAATTTTTCAAAGCTACGATACACAAGCCGTTTGCGGATAGAGCATGCAAGGATTGTCATATAATAGAAAAACCATGATAATAATTTATAAAAAATTGCGCGCTGCGATCGTCATCGCCTTTTGCCTGATGGGTTCTCTTGTTATGGCTGCACCGGCAATCCCGGCCGTTAAATTCAAGCTAAAAGCCGGGGCCCAGGGTAAAATATGCCTGACGTGTCACGAGTCGTTTAAAAAAACCCTTAAAAGCCGTGCCGTTCACTCACCTATCAAAACCGGTAAATGTTCCGACTGCCACGATCCGCACACATCCTCCCACAAAATGCTGTTGTCCGCAGATATCACCGAGCTTTGCAAAAGTTGTCATAAAGAGGTGCTGCCTGAGAAAGCACGCAGTACCCATAAAATTGTGGCCGAAGGCGATTGTTTGAAATGCCATGATTCGCATGCCTCGGACAACAAATTTATTCTTAAAAAACCCGGGAACAAAATCTGTTTTGAATGCCATCAGGATATCACCCAAAACTCCGATAAAATGCGGTTTAAGCATCCGCCGATGATGACCGGCAAAGGCTGCATCAGCTGCCACGACCCGCATGCTTCGGTCAGAGCCGACAACTTATTAAAAAAGAGCGTACCGGCCCTGTGTAAAGGTTGCCATAAAACCAACCAGCCTTCTTTTAGAAGAAAGCACCTGAACTACCCGGTCGCCAATACGAAATGTGATTCCTGCCACAGCGCCCACGGGTCCAATACCCGGGGCATTTTATACGATCAGGTGCATGCCCCCGTGGCCGAAAATAAATGTGCAGACTGCCACCTGAAATCCACTTCACCAAATGCGATTAAAACCAAAAAACAGGGTACGGAGCTATGCAAGCAATGTCACCGGGATATGATCAGCGAAACATTCAACAAAAACCGGGTGCATGCACCGTTAACGGATAAGGTTGGCTGTTTGAATTGCCACAACCCCCATGGCTCGAAACAGAAAAAGCTTCTGGAAGCGTCCATGGTCGACACCTGCGGCAAGTGTCATCAGGACACCGTCCAACTGCAGGAATGGTCAATTAAAAATCCTAAAAACGAAGGGTTGTGTGAGCCGGTAAAAACAGGCAATTGCAGCAGCTGTCATGCCCCCCATTCCGCTGACAATGTCCTGCTGATTGCCCAGAAAAATATCTCCATCGACCTGTGCGGCAAATGCCACAAATGGGAATCCCATTCCACCCACCCGATTGGCGCTAAGGTTTTTGATCCCCGGGATAAAAACCTGACTGTCGAGTGTCTGAGCTGCCACAAAGCTTGCGGAACAGGAAACAAACCCGCGATGATGCCTTTTGAAGCCACCTATGACCTGTGTATCCAATGCCACCCGGATCGCAAGAGGTAAAATGGTATGAAGGCCTTTTTCAAAATATTTGCAATTATGACCGCTTTGTTGATTCCGGGGTTGTATCCCCTGGCGGCCTTCGGCGAAGAGGCGTTGAAGTTCAGGCATATAACATCCATATATGCCGATGACCAGGGACTGAGTTTAAAGCACCCGGAAGGGGTGGCCTGCAATCAAAATACCCTTTTAATCGTCGCGGACACAGGAAACGGCAGGCTCCTGCAGTTCACTTATAAGGATAAAGCCGTCGCACCGAAGACCCGGGAGATAAAACTGCCCCAGCTGATCTATCCGGTTCAGGTTAAATTGAGTTCACTGGGCGAAATGTTCGTTCTTGACCGCAAACAGCGCCGTATCCTCCGTATCACCGCCGCAGGAGAGTTTGGCGGCTATATTGATCTCCAGGGATCATCATCCCCGGCCGCAGCGGCGCCCAAAAGCTTTCATATCGATAAAAAAGACAACCTGTACATTTTGGATGTTTTTTCCAGGCGGGTAATCATGATGAACTCCCGGGGGAAATACCTCAAACATTTCAGATTCCCCCAAAAATACGGTTTTTTTACAGACCTGACGGTTGATTTTAAAGGTCATATCTTATTGGTCGACAGCGTTAACGCCAGGGTATTTTCCAACACCGGAAGTTCGGCCGCTTTTTTTCCCCTAACGGAAAGCCTGCAGCAGTACGTGCGGTTTCCGACCGCTATAACGACCGACAGAAGGGGGCGCATTTATCTGGTAGATCGCAACGGCGGCAGGGTAATCATTGTCGGACCGGATGGTTCTTATATCGGGCGTCTTTCAGCCATGGGCTGGAAAGAGGGGCTGCTGAATTATCCGTCTCAGATATGCCTCAACGACAACGGCGAGATTTTTGTGGCCGATACCAATAACAGCCGGGTTCAAATATTTTCGATAATCGAGTAGGGTCGGCCACGACTCGACTGAGCTCGCCGAAGTCCGTGCCGACCCATCTAACGGCAACCGTATAAATTGGTCCCTATCGTCTAGTCAGGCCCAGGATATCCCGCTCTCAGCGGGAAGACAGAGGTTCAAATCCTCTTGGGGACGCCATTTATAATTGTGTGAACCCACCCAGGAAATTCCGCACCGTCATGGTCTTATAACCCCATAGCTCTTTGACGTTTTTCAAACTTCCGCCTCTAATGAATCGTTCGCGATATGATCTGACCGTTCGGATCCAATGTCATTTCGACACCGTAGAGCCTCCCGTTGACGTAGTCGGCGAAGCGCTTCAGTTGGCCGTTTTCGTACCACTCCGTCCAGATTCCGTCGGCGATATAGCCTCCCGTCGTGTTGAGTCGTAGCTGAGCGATACTACGTGGAGCGCCCGATGGATGTCGCTTCAAATCGACCTTTGGCGGCGTTAAGTTTTGAGCGTCAGGTCCGAGTATATTACGTATCCGGGCGAGTAACGACACTGTTTCGGGATTGTCTGGGTTCAGACGTCGAGCTTCCAGAAGGTTGGAGAACGCCGCCGCGTAGCGTTTGCGTTGGGCCATGACGCGGCCAAGAATTTGATGAAGCATATCCCTGTGGCTTTCCGCCCAAAATACGCTGGCATAGAAGATGTGTGCTGCGGCTATCTCTAAATCCGGTCGGCTGTTTTTCAATATTTGCAGACCGATCTGGAAGTGCACTCCGGGGTTTCGGGGCTCCGCGTTCAGCGCCATACGAAAATACTTCTTTTCCTGAACGGTATCTCCCTGAAATCCATGATACATCGCCAGAACCATGGCGGAGTCACTGACGATTGTCGGGTCTTTCACATCGAAGCTGAGTGCCTGGGAAGCCGGCCAGCTGGCATCCTCGACTTTGCCGGCCCAGGACAATACCTTGGCGAGATTAGTCAGCGCGCGCGCGCGAAGTTGAGGATCTAAGCGATCTTCGATCCGTGAAGCTATGGCAGCGATTGTTTGGTCGTCCAAAGCACCCCCGGTCTGCACAACCCCACGTTCCATCAACACTTCTACCAGCTTGAACGCCAGCATTCGATTGCCTTCGATGGTAGGGTGGACGTGGTCCAGAAAGTACTCCTCGCCAAGAATGTTGTGACCTTTTTCGGCCAATAGGCGCTGCTCGAGCAGAGTGATGAAGTCGATTGCCGGGCTGCCTGTTGCCCGAGTCACCACAGCAAGCTTCTCGCGTATAGACGACAAGGCTCGCAAGGGACATATGTCTTCGTCCCGGGCACGTGTGAAAGCGACCTTTGCTTCCCCGTATCTGCCAAGAGCGAAAAGGGCTTTTCCTCTGCGATAATGCAGTTCTGCAAACCGCGGATCGATCTCTATGGCCGTCTTTAGAATCTCGGACGCCTCGGACCATCTGGCCTCTCTCATTTGCTCCAGGGCCCGCGTTAGTAAATTTTCAACGCGTACTCGATCCGGCTGGCTTATGCCATCGGTGTGCTGACTTTTAAAAGGAGAGCTGTCTTTCAGGTTTGAAGCCGGAACGACAAAGATGATATCCGCTTGCGCTGATTTGGCGATGTTAGCCATTCGCTTGAGGCTTGACTGGTAATGCAGCAGGATTTGATCCTGCAGGTTGTCGTCTCGTTCATATATATCGGGGCCGAATCTTCGGAGCATTGTGTCCACCTCCCCGGGCATGGTGGCTTGCCTTTCGGATTCCGCAGAGGATATCACACCCATGCGGTCCAGCAGCAGGCTCATCGCTGTCCAGGTTCGAGTTCGGGCAAGCAACGCCGCTATCGATTTAACCACAGACGGTGTGCTTCGCAATGCTCCGTAACTCCGTTCTTCGAGAAACTCGTTATGCCCCGAGTAGACGATAAAGAGGTCCGGTTTATATCGAGCCAGCTCCTTCATCAGGCGCACTACGCGGTAGCTGGCATAGCTGATACCTCCGGCGTTGATTACCTCCCAACGGCGTCGGGTGTCAACAACGGGCAGCAGTTCCCGTAACCAGCCGGCGAAAGAGGTTGTATCGTTGTAAGGGCGTCCATAGGTGGTCGATCCACCAACACAGAAGATGCGGTAGGTTCCCGGCAGTTTCTGCTGGGGAAATTGCTGGTGGTTGAAGAGATTCTTGTTAGAAGCTGTAACCAGGACCTGTCTGCCGTCTAAATCTGTCTCCAGCTGGTATAGCGGCACGTTTGAACTAAAACCTACGAAAGGGTCCTCGTTCAATAATTTGGGCTGCACACCGAAAAGGGCCAGAACCCCTTCAAGTACGCCGAAAAACAAACCGATAGCCGCAATCGATAATATAAGGTTTTTCCAGATAGGAAGTTTTCGAGATTCAGACAATTCTTTGCCGGGGGCGTTTAGCGATGTTTTGTGCGAGGAATTCTTCTTTTTCAATCTCTTTACCCCTGTGGAAGCTGTGATTTCTCCAACCAATCGCAGGTGAGCCTCAATTGCCGATAACTACTAGGGATCAAAGGTTTGGCAGGGACCACTAAATCTTTGATTAATTAAATGGGCTTTAATGATCGCCAAAGTAAAACTAGAATAATGTATAAATAAACGGCGCAATAACACTACTTTCGACAAAGACAATCAGAGCGCTGACAAGACCCAGCAAAATTAATATGGGAAGCAGCCAATATCGCTTTCTATATTTTATAAACTCCCAAAATTCTGCAATTAAAGACTGATTTGCCATGATTCACCTTTATTAAAAGCGTTTTGGAAACCGTTCTTTGGGCTGTGCAGGTTCCGACCGGGTCACCCAGTAAGTTTCAACATCCGGGTCGGGTTTGACCGGCAAAGGACGGCCGCCAAATATTCTCTTTAACAGGGCGGCCGGTGTAATCACAAAATAAAACATAATAGTAAGAATCAAAATCGTTACTTTAGAACCAATAAAATGGGCAATTTTAAGCCAGCCGGCATAGACAGGTTTCAACTGGTCGGGCATCAGGACAAAACCAATTGAAAGCACCGTTAAAAGGCCGAAAAAGAAAGCCACCGGTGTTTTATCTCGCCAGACTGCGACAGCAAAAATGGTTCCAAAAAATAGACTCCCTAGGGCACCAAACTTTCTTATTTCTCTAGGGTTAGTCAAGTTCGAGTTCATCTCTCCAGTTTTCACCTTCCTGCCAGGTCGGCTGCTCGGATTTATACAGGATACAATCCTCAATTACCAGCACATCGATCCCGGTTCGCATAAAACATCGATAGGCATCCTCCGGGGTGCAGATGATCGGCTCACCGCGAACATTGAAGCTGGTATTTACAATTACAGCACAGCCGGTTAATTTTTCAAATTCGGCGATGACATCATAATAATCCGGCTTGTCCTGTCGGTTGACCGACTGCAGCCGGGCAGAATAATCCAAATGGGTCACCGCCGGAATATCGCTTCGATTCACCTTAAGACGCTCTAACATTGAAAGCCCAGTCCTGGAGGGTTGGGGCAGGCGCCTTTCTTCTTTGACATCCGCCACCAGCAGCATATACGGGCTGGGCCTGTCGATATCAAAATACCGGTCGGCTTTGTCTTCTAACACCGTCGGTGCAAAGGGACGAAAAGATTCGCGATACTTTATTTTAAGATTCATTACGGTTTGGGTGTCCTTTTGGCGGGGATCACCCAGGATGCTCCTGGCGCCGAGGGCCCTTGGCCCAAACTCCATGCGCCCGGCCATGTATCCGACAATCTTTCCCCGGGCGATCTGTTCACCAATGGTTCGCGCCCTGAGATCCTTATCGAGCGCATGAAAAGGATAGCTGTTGCTTTCAAGAAAGGCGATTACATCATGGTTGGGGTAGGCAGGCCCAAGATAGGACCCTTTTTGGCGGTCCGCCCCGTTGGGATTTGGCCGTTGGTTACCCAGATATCGGTGCCAGACCGAAAGTGCCGCCCCCAGGGCGCCGCCTGCATCGCCGGCGGCCGGTTGGATCCAGACGTTTTTAAATGGCCCCTCCCGTATAATCCGGCCGTTGGCCACGCAGTTGAGGGCAACGCCACCGGCCAGGCACAGGTTGTCAAGTTTCGTCTCACTATAAACGTGTTTGACCATTTTAAGAATGACCTTTTCGGCCACCACCTGAATGCTGGCCGCGATGTCCATCTCCCTTTGGGTAATTTCGGTCTCGGGCTTGCGCGGCGGTCCGCCGAAACGTTTTGAAAAACGTCTATTTGTCATACGCAATCCGCCGATATAATCAAAGTACGACTGATTTAGACGGATGGAGCCGTCTTTTTTAAGGTCGATTAATTCTGATAAGATTAGATCGCTATACAGCGGCTGTCCATAAGGAGCCAATCCCATGAGCTTATATTCGCCGGAATTGACCCTGAAACCGGTGAAATATGTAAATGCGGAATAAAGCAATCCCAAAGAGTCGGGGAAATGAAGTTCTTTAAGCAAGGTAATTTCATTGCCCTGGCCATATCCATAGCTGGCCGTGGCCCACTCTCCGACCCCATCGACAGTCAAAATCGCCGCCTTATTATACGGTGACATGTAAAAGGCAGAGGCCGCATGTGCTTCATGGTGTTCGGTGAAAAGGACATCCCCTTCATAGCCGGTTTCTTTTTTAACCACCCGGGGTATGTGGAGCTTTTGTCCCAGCCATGAGGGCATGGCCTGCAGCCATGAGCGCAGACCTTTGGGAGCGGTCGTCAAATAACTCATCAACAGACGCTCAAAGGTCAACAGGGGTTTGTCATAATAAGCCAGGTGGTCGATGTCATTGATTGTAATGCCGGCTTCACCAAGACAATATTTAACCGCGTTATTAGGGAATCCGGGATCGTGCTTTTTACGAGTAAAACGCTCTTCCTGAGCCGCAGCCACGATATTGTCACCTCGCAACAGGCAGGCGGCACTGTCATGGTAAAAACAAGATATCCCCAATATTAAGGCGTCTTCTTTTCTGCCATTCATCGTAATACGTCCATTGTCCGCTTTCCGGGTTGAGGGTCAAGTCTATCTCATCATCCCATCCAGTAATCGCAATTTACATGCCAACCATCGTTGTTGCATTATTTTATGATTAAAAACAAACAGTTAAATAAGACAGGCCGTCTCCTGAGGCTTATCAAAACAGGAGAATTGTGGTTATATCACCAAGTCTGTCCGGCAATATTACAAGGAAAATAATTCTTTTTAGGGTATATAACCGGTTGGGTCAATTTTTATTGCGATCAAGGGCGCAAATGCTGGAACAGGCAATCGGGGATATCATTATTGGAAGAATACCACTAAAAGGTATGACATTCCAGGCAGCCATATGGTTTTTGGCGATGATCCCAACGCATGGCGTTGTCGTGCGGACTTGCGTGGGCGCGGTGGCATGACAGACAGAAAACCTGGGCGCCATAAATATCATCAGAATTTCCTGATGGATATTCCGCCTGAGTAACTTTGTTCGCCAGCCTGGACCAGTTATCGAGGTCGGCATGATCGGCACTGCTGATGGCAATTCCCACCGGATGACGCGTCCATCCCTTTGCCCCTCGGCCATTGCGCATGCTGTTGAAATCTTCGTGACAGGCACCGCAAAAGTCGTTGATACCGGAGATGTACACATTTTGTTGAAACTCCGGATCACCATCGGCCTTAACCGGGGTGGCGTAGCCATTGATTACTTTTTTCAGGTTGCGGTAATTGCCGTTGTCGTGGGCGTTGTGGCAGCTCAAACATTCAAACACTTCCAGGGAACCGCCGCCGGGGGGAGTTAACCCCAGGGTCCGATCTTTGTTTTGAATATTGTGTCCGGCACCATCGGAGATGAGGGTAGGCGTAAAGGATCCCCCGGCCAGATCTATACGACCGTTGAAAACATGTGGCGGATTAAGACCCGAAGCGTCCAGGTTGGCATCATGGCACGCACGGCAGAGCAAATCCCTGGGCTGCACAAGATCTTCTGCGGTATAGGGGGCCGACTCATCCGCGGACTTCGTATGACAGGCAGTACAAAGCACCTCATTGTGCTTGCCCCAGGCGTACGAAACGGATAAAAATATTACCAACACAAACACCAGAGGCTCTATAATTTTTGTGCTTATGCGTATGCATCGTGACATCATTCCTAATATCGGCAACCCTGGCCCGGACTTAAGGTATTTTCACTGAAAAATGCGGGTCTGCCGTCAGGGCTGCCGGGTCAGATTACAGCTGGAACAAAAAGGGGATGTAATTTTCTGGGAGGTTTTGTTAATGTTTAGAGTCCTTGTGTTTACACGTTATTGAAAAAATAGCTCATCAATACCTTTGAACTTACGTTTCGTCGTATCGTGGTAATACTTAAACTTCAGGGCGGCATCACCTGGATGACAGTCTGCACACAGCACACGAGAAGCTTGCGGTCTGAGAAAACTGTTGGCCATATCGCCTTCAATATTAACTCCTTTGCCCTTGTCTTTACTTCTTGGATCCCATTGATGTACATTATGGCATGTCGGGCAGGATATATTTCCCGAGGTCACCGGTTCCCCGGTTCTTCCGTGAAAAAGTGGAAAGTAATCCGGACGGTCGCTAATATTTTTTCCGGTGTTTTTAATCAGCTTCTCTCTAGGATGAAAGTAAATTGGAGGGATCTTATTTTTTGCCGGACCATTTTCTGAATGACAGAAGTTGCACATCATTTCCATTACATTGTTGCCTGCACCGATCCCCTGCGCCCAGAGCTGGATTTTATTTTCACTATTGTGAACCAGATGACAGACGCCGCAGATTCCGGATTCAAGTGGGGTTTGACCGATCCTGTTTATAGAAGAAGGCGCCGATGCAATCAGATCATGATCAGTTTTTTCTAGAAAGGCTTTATCGGGATGACAGCTTTCACAAAGCTTGGGGGAGGGTGAAGTTTCTAATCTTAAAAAGCTGTTTTGCGAATTTCCCTCGTTATCAAAGTGGTCTTTGGCAAACGTAATCGATGGGTTCCAACGATGAGGATCATGGCAGGTAATGCAGCTCATAATACCGTCTTTCGTTTTCTTTCCGTTGATGTCAAAAAGTGGCAGAAAAGTGGTAATTCCCTTTTCAGAAACTGAAATATTTACCGCATGAGAATAATCTTTGATCACTTTTTGCTTAGCCGCACCGTTTTCATTATGGCAGCCTGTACACAAATCCTGGATGACATTGTCACTTTTCGAAGGAAGTTTCCTGGCCCAGAGAAAAATATTCTGGGAATTGTGCACCAGATGGCAGCTTCCACAGAGACCCGATTGTGAGGGGGGTTGGTTTAATATATTTTTTGCTTCAGAGGCAACCTTATTTAAGTCATGTTTGGAGTTGGCAATATAAAATTTATTACGGTGACATTCGCCACAGATCTCCGGTGCCGGCTTTCTTAAAAAGGATGTTGTCCGGTCACCTCTAACATCTCTCCTAATTTCTCCTTTTGCCGAATCTGAGCGCCATCTGTGGGGGTCATGGCAAGTTGCACAGGTCATCTCTCCAGTTTTGTTTTGAATGCCGTATTCGTCAAAAAGTGGAAGTAATAAATTTTCTTTATCTTTTTTTGCTAAATTATTTATATTCTGAGGATGTTGCCTGCCTGTCAGGCTAAGGTCTTCTGCGATATTGCCTTTGCTGTGACAACTTAAACAAAGCTGGCTGGTAAAATCCGCTTCTATGGTGGTTTTTCTGGCAGGGTTATGCGGCAGATGGCAAGCAGAGCAGATTCCGGCTTCGGCCACTGTTTTGCCTTCCAGATTTCTTTCCCCCGGAGCAGAGTGAATGAGGTTGTGTTTGGTATCTGCAAGCAATCGCTTTTCCGAATGGCAGGCCAGGCACAACGTCGACCTATTGTCATTTTTAATTACTAACAATTGTCGTTTTGTTTGGCTGTTGTGTACTTTATGACAGCTCTGGCAGATAACACTCCCATGATCGCCTAATTTGGCCCCCAGCTGGATAAGCTTTTCGGGTATATTTGCGTTTACAGGTTCGACATTTATGACATGAAAAGGCTTTTTTTGACCCTGGGGTGTTAATGTGTTCTTATCCTTATGGCAATCCAGACATAAACCGGAGCGCATCACGCTCTGGATTAAATAGCTTTCATTCGGCGAACCGTGCGCGGTGTGGCAGGTTTCGCAGCCGATTTTATTTCCTGCTTTTCCGGCATGGGCACCAAAGGATATCAGATTTTGGGAAATTTCTAATTTCACGATCCCGTCCGGATGATTGCCTTTGTTCAAACCGCCATCTCGTTCGGGATGACACTGGCGGCACATGGCCGAATCCCGGTTTGAAGTTCGCAAAAAGATTGTATCTACCGCATCAGATCCGCTGGGAACCCCATGGGCCGTGTGGCAGGTGGCACATTGCACTTTTCCTTCTTCATCCAGCGGAAACAGTTTAGGTAACTTCATCCCGGAAGGCGGTGGCACGCCGGTTTTGTGACCGCTGCCTCTTGTCATTCTGGCGCGCGAATCCATGATGCTCCCATCATGGCAGGACATACACATTTCAGGCGTTGCAACCGTCTTCTCTGCGGTATACGCCACCAATTCAGAACCTTTGCCCTCGACGAAAAATGTATCCACCCAACGATAATGACAGATGGCACACCCTTTGGCTGAATTCGGATTCTTGGGAGGTTCAACCTCAGCGTTGGAAACATTGAAAAAAAACAGGAAAAGAAATGATATTAGCACCGAACTGCAGCCCAGGGTGATGATTTTATGAATAATAAAAACACTGAAACCCATAAGATGATGGATACAGAATAGCGCGTGGGGGGTCAAGGAAAAATATCAGATAGAATACGCCTTTTTAAAAATTTCAACCGGATGTTGTACCTTGTAGGGCAGCAGCTGGTTGAACTGCAGACGACAGCTCAGGCAATCGGTTATGAGTCGCCCAGGAGCCTGTTCTTTGATCTTATCCATCAATCGACCGCCAAGATGAATAGACGTTTCGTGAAAATCACGTTTGAAGCCCATAATTCCGGCCATACCGCAACAATCCAAACTGCCGTCCACAGGCTCCAGGTTAACTCCCGGCAATAAATTCAGCAGTTCCTGATACGGCCGGCCGATGTTCTGTTCTCTGAGGTGGCAGGGGGGAAAGTAGACCATGCGGCCGGACACCTTACCGAAGGTTGTTTTAAGTTCCCCTGATCGGTGAAGATTAATCAACCCTTATGCTTACAAAAATGTTTACACCTAAGTTTTTTTAAGGGCTGTGCCGAGCTGCATCTTCCGGTTTTCCACAAGGCGCTGGTTAATATAGGTCGTATCTGCCCCGATCCTTCCTGCCAGAAACGCCATTTGCTCGGCACTGATGATGTTCTCTTCGGAAAAAAGATAGATGAGAGCCTTTTCGGCAATACAGCTCACTTTTAAGGTGTTTAGCATGATGGGTTTTGGAACTTCGGTTTTGATGTAATTTTTGACGAAAGGATGGTTGAGTGCTGAGCATTCGATATCGTTCTTCAACAGGTTGAGCTCCTCGAGCAACGGCTTGACATTTCCACCATATGCCTGCTCTCCCAGTGGTTTCAGTATCATAAAGGTGTACTCTTTGCCGGGCAGGAAGTGGTGTTGGTCGCAGCGGGTCGCATAGTTCGGAATCTTGGGGTCGTTTGTTCGCCGGTCGCCACCCACAATGATGAGAGGATCGAAGTAAAGTGCGGGGCACTCTGCTCCGTCGACCGAGTAAAACCGGTAGGTGTAATAGGAGTCAGCAATACAGTCGGGGTGTTCGCAGTAAGCGGTAAGGGGAAACACATCGGTTGACTCCTCCATAATGAGCCTGGCGGTCCGATTGAAGAGATCTTTACGGAAATTTAGGATCAACATCGGAAAGATGAAGTTGAGGCTGCGCTGTTTTGCAAACTGGGCAATCACATAGGCGATGCGTTCATCGAAGAATTCAACCTCGTCAATGATCCAGGTGCCGGCAGTCAGGTTGCTCTCGAGCACCTAATCGAGCTCAAAGGAATCTTCGATGCTGGCCATATTATCCCCTGTATCCACATAGCCCCCCACGATAAGCAATGGATTTGGGTCGGGTAATTCTCGAATCTCTTATCGTCGATTCTGGGGCGAATATTGAAAACGCTGCGGCGATCTACCTTCTGGCTGGTCGTCAGCTCTCGAATCTTTTCTGATTTGCCCATGGCCACCTGTGAGTCACGATATATGCGAGCCGAAAACTCGGTTTTGCCTGAGCCCATTGGACCGATAATGAGAATTTTTCGGTTTGTTTTGGTAAAATCGAAGTGATTGATGGACTGATGAATGCGAAGATCGGGAAACCCCAGACTCTTCATGAAACTGCCTGTCTGCTCCATATTATCAATGAGTGCCAAAATAATTCCTCCCTTTGAGATGACTCATTACATTAATTCGTAAAGGGATGTCAATACAGGCAATATCTATGGGACAAGGTGGATGACGGATTCAATATTGCGGATGCAGAATTTGCCGATGTTTGGTATTTGATCTGGTCGGAGGAAATATAGGGTGTTGCTTTTGTGCGTTATTATATTAACATTGTGTATATTAAATTAAAATGTGATTTGCACGAAATCATACCAATGAGTAACACTTCACATCTCTGAAGTCTTCAAATTTTCCAAATCAAACCCTAACCATAATTTACGAGAAAAAATTATTTTCTTTCATTTAAGATTCTTAGAAGGGGTTCTCGCCCATATTATGTTCCCTTCCGCTGTGAGTTGTTCCAACTTGGCATCCCTTTTGCTGTTTTTCAACACAAAGAAACGATGGACTTTTAAGCATTACTATTCATAGTGCATTAGATTCTCAAAAAGTGGATGTTCCGGGCATCTACATTGTGCAACTGATCGGCAATAGTGGCAGGGATTTTAGAATCCGGTTTAATGAATAAGAAAAGAATTTGGACACACTGGAGTCATCATGGGACCTAATGATACTTATTCTGCAGTTTACGATTTGGCAAATACGATGCACATCATCGAGCTTGAAATCAAACCTGGTGACACCCTCGCCGCCGAAGCGGGCATAAAATATTGGTTCGAGGAAGGAATCACTTTTGAAACGAAAACCTTCGGGAAATTTTTTAAGTGGGACAAACATAGGCCAAAGGGTCGTTTATCATTGATCACCTATTTCACAAATTTCAGCAAAAAAAAGAAGCGTCTGACATTTGCCGCGCCGGAACTCCGTGAGATTCTACCGATCGATATATCGGAAAACGATGGCGTTTTTTTGTGTTACAAAAATGCCTTCGTCTGTGCGTTAGGCGACATCAAGATCAGTATTGACAGGATATGGCGAGGCTTTGATCTAAGAAATCATGTTATTGCCAAAAAAGGTTTCATATTGATGCGGCTAAGGGGCCATGGGAGGATCTTTGTTCACACCGGGGGTCGGGTTACAAAAAAGTTATTAAAAAATGAGGTCTTGCGTATCGCCAAGTGCTGTATAGTTGGATTTACATCCGGAATCCGATGTGACGCCAAATCTTCCGGTATTTTTAGATCACCGCAACCTGTGCTCAATGGGTCCTATGAGACAACCTTGAAAGGCACCGGTACGGTCTATTTACAAAGCAAACCTCACATTCGGCAACAGCGCTCCAACTGGCTTGCCCGTGAACTCCGGGAGATTGTGGGCCCAAAGCCTCTTCAGCCATATATGAGCAATTTGGAGAAGATCAAGAATATGCAATGGTCGAAATTACGTAACATCCTCAAAATGAATCATCTGAAAAAAGGACAGATTTAAGAAGTAGTGATTTCCATACCATATATCATGAAAAGCCACCTTCAGTGCTTTAGTATGATCTTGAGAGCGGCCATTCAAATTTAATATTGCTGGATATGTTTTGGTAGAATTCGCGGTCCCAAGAACAGGTTGAATCCGATCGTCGGTTATTGGGCCGCAACGCCCATTTCCGCCCCTTTGAACCAGTGGGCTGTTTTCAAACATATTTTGACCAGCATCAGCATCAATGGCACCTCGATCAGTACGCCGACCACTGTTGCAAGCGCGGCACCGGATGAAATCCCGAAAAGCATGGTGGAAGTGGCAATGGCAACTTCAAAGTGATTGGAAGCACCGATCAAGGGCCGCAGGTGCGGCATCAACATAGCTCAGTTTCAGCAGCCGCGCCAGACCATATCCCCAGCCAGAAAATCAATACGGTCTGAATAAAAAGCGGAATGGGCGATCCACAGGATGGTCAGCGGGTTGCTGATGATGACCTCACCCTTTAAAGGAGAACAAGAGCACCAGGGTGATCAGCAGGGCGATGATTGTAATGGGAGTAAGAACGTGTAGAAACTTTATCTTTAAACCAGGTTTCGCCCTTGGCGGCAATCAGCCACCTGCGCGAAAGATAGCCGGCCACCAACGGCAGGGCTACGTAAATGCCGATAGACAGCAGCAACGCCTGCCAGGGTACCGGGCAGACGCCCCACTCCCAGCAGAAACCCGCCCAGCACGCCATAGAGCAGCAGCATGGTCAGGGAATTGATGGCCACCATCATCAGGGTCAATCCGTCATTGCCCCGGGACAGGTAGCCCCAGACCAGCACCATGGCCGTGCAGGGAGCGATTCCCAACAGGATGCAGCCGGCCAGGTAACTGCGCCACAGAGGAACTTCCAGCATTTTAACACCGTCGATAAAAACTACTGTACCGGCTCCGTGAGTGGATCCCCAGCGGCAGGTCGAGGCCAAAGGGCATTTTGACCAGGTCCGTGGCGTCAGGTCCGATGAAATTATAAAACAGGGTGCCAAGGAAAAAGGTGGCAATCCCGTACATGGTAAAGGGCTTGACGGCCCAGTTGACAAACAGGGTCAGAAACACGGGTTTGCCGCTTTTGCCGGCCTTGATGACCTCGCCGAAATCGATCTTGACCATGATGGGGTACATCATGCAAAACAGGCAGATGGCGATCGGGATGGACACCACCGGCGCCCCCTTGACATAAATGGCCAGACTGTCGAGATATTGGGCCACGCCCGGGGCGATTTTCCCGAGCAGGATACCCGCGACAATACACAACACCACCCACAGTGAAAGAAAACGCTCAAAAACACTGGTCATTTTGCGGTCATTGTTTTGAATGGCTTCATTGCTCATAGCAGCATGTCACTCCTTATCAATCACGTTGTTTAGCCTGTTTCACATGCGCTGGAACGCGTCTACTGGCTGCAAAGCACCTCCCGGTCTATTTTCAGAATTTCGTTCAGCCGTTTCACATCCTCACGGATGCGTCCATTCCGCGAAATTGATTTTTTCACCCAAGCAATTGCCTCTTGCACTTCGGCAGGTGCATCCTTGTCCGCCAGTCGATAATACATCCAGCGGCCGTCCTTACGCCCATCGACCAAGCGAGCCTGTCTGAGCACCGACATGTGCTTGGACACCGTGGAAGGTGCCAGCTCGAGAAGTTCGATAATCTGACAGACGCACAGTTCCTGACCGTCCAGCGCCAGCAGGATGCGAAGCCGGTTTTCCTCGGCCAGGGCCTTGGTGATATTTAAAAATTCAAGCATGTCGCAATCCTTTAATTCGTCATATGGCGAATTATAAAATTATAAATTATACATGTCAAGCTGCAATTTTCCCGGCATTTCATCAACAGGAGCAGGGGCTTCCATGATGTAAAATTTTATGGAAATCCAACTTCCGCTTTACTTTATCACAAAATCGTCGCTATCCCCGAACTGATTAAGACACTTACATTCCGCTTTTTTCTTGCAATTTCAGGGGTAAATGTTAGCTTTATGATTCAGGTAATACTTAGGATACGGCAAATATCTTTTGATTTCACATTTTTTACCTGACTTTCAAATTATGAGAACACCACCCCTTGATACCCGGCCAGAAGCTGAAAAAGTCCTCATTTCTTTGTTGCGTAAATCAAAAACTTCAAAAAAGTTTGCGCAAATACGCTCTCTTTCGCAAACCGCTATGCTACTGTCAAGAGAGCGATTGCCAGGGCAAACCCGGATTTAAA